>ENA-UOYL01000616-UOYL01000616.1-marine-metagenome-genome-assembly--contig:-NODE-616-length-12747-cov-2.650118_pt1 | contig 12747 bp, 10 predicted proteins | sample MGYA00238173_ERZ767189 | MGnify/ENA primary metagenome ERZ767189 (study PRJEB28943, sample SAMN06267163) | marine metagenome | isolation source: Columbia River Estuary | place: USA:Columbia River Estuary... | reverse complement strand
ATAAGTATATATTAACAAATAATCAAATAACATCGATATACATCTCACAGTACTATAATTTTCAAACACGATGACCTTGTGACATGAGAAATCGCAAGGTCAGAAGAAAGATAAGACAAAACAAACACGCGGGCTCCAATGAGCTCTATGGGTTAGCCTATTTTGTCTTGTTTTGGGAGGGTGCTCCTCAGCAATCGACAATACGCAGCGGGCGTGGATGAATAGCATTTTTCAGCCCTATGTCCCAGATATTGTGCAGGGCAATTTTATTTCGAGCGAACAGTACTCAAAGTTAAAAGTAGGCATGACACGAGAGCAGGTACGTCAAATCATGGGCACGCCCTTATTGGCAAGTTACTTCCATGCGAATCGTTGGGACTATGTCTTTGAGTTCAAGCGTGAGGGCGAGACTGTTGGTAAGGAACGACGTGTCACATTAATTTTTGAGGGAGATCAACTCGCTAAGTTTGGAGGGGATGCCCTACCAACCGAAGTTGAATTGGTGGCAGAAATTGATACCTACGCACGAGAGAGACGAAGTTTTTGGGATGTGATGACTGGCAAAAATAAGCCCCCCAAGAGAGAAAAAAAAGTGGCCCCTGAAGTGATGGTAATTAGTCAGCCAAATAATTTACCCTTGCCATCCCCACAGCCAAATACAGTAATTACGCCTGTTAAAAACTAGTGGATAGAAGGTAAATCATGCCAATGAAATTTGCGGTTGCCGGCGCTACCGGAAAGATGGGCAAGATGCTCATCGAGACCATTCTGAATGATCCAAATGCGGAGCTAACTGGCGCGCTCGAGCATAGCGCATGCCCACAATTAGGGAACGACGCAGGGGCATTCTTGGGGAAGGCAACAAAGGTCCAAATAACTTCTGATCTAGCCAAAGGTTTGACAGGGGCTGAGTATTTGATTGACTTCACAAGACCCGAAGGTACTTTATTGCATGCGGTTGCGGCACAAAAGGCGGGGGTCAAAATGATTATTGGAACCACCGGCTTCACCCCTGAGCAATTAAAGCAGTTACAGGCCGCCTCAGAAACCATTGCAATGGTCTTTGCGCCGAATATGAGTGTGGGCGTGAACGCTACTTTCAAGATTTTGCAGGTCGCTGCGCAGCTGCTTAATCAAGGCTATGACATTGAGATCGTGGAAGCCCATCATCGGCATAAAGTGGATGCACCCTCTGGCACTGCTCTAAAGATGGGCGAGGTAATTGCTAATGCACAAGGTAAAACATTAAGTGATGTAGCAGTGTATGCACGTGAAGGCCATACTGGTCCAAGAGTGTCAGGAAGCATTGGCTTTGCCACCATTCGTGGCGGCGATATTGTTGGTGATCATACGGTGATTTTTGCGGGTGAGGGTGAGCAGATTGAAATTAGTCACAAATCAAGTAGTCGTCAGTCTTACGCTCAAGGTGCTTTGCGGGCAGCCGCCTTTTTACAGAATCAAGCGAAGGGTTGGTTTGATATGCAGGATGTTCTTGGCCTCAAAAAATAACCACATCATTTAAAAACAAATAAAAATTTAGAGTAAGACGGCGATGGCAAAGGATTATGATTTTCGTAGTATTGAGGCAAATGCACATAGCGATTGGATCAAGAATGAGGCTTATCGCGTAATCGAGAATGCAAAGAGTGCAGACGGCCTGGTAAAGCCCAAGTTTTATGCTTGCTCGATGTTGCCTTACCCATCGGGTAAATTACATATGGGCCATGTGCGCAACTACACCATCAATGATGTAATGGCTCGTCAGTTACGCATGCAAGGTTATAACGTTCTAATGCCCATGGGCTGGGATGCCTTTGGCATGCCAGCAGAGAATGCAGCAATTCAGAATAAAGTTCCACCTGCGCAATGGACCTATCAAAATATTGATTACATGCGTAAGCAAATGGCTGCGATGGGATTAGCAATTGACTGGTCACGCGAGATCGCTACCTGTCAGCCGGATTACTACCGCTGGAACCAATGGTTGTTTTTGAAGATGCTAGAAAAAGGGATTGCGTATCGTAAGACCCAAACAGTGAACTGGGATCCCATTGATCAAACCGTTCTGGCTAATGAGCAGGTAATTGATGGACGTGGTTGGCGTTCTGGCGCCCCAGTAGAAAAGCGTGAGATCCCCGGCTATTACCTCAACATCACCGCTTATGCAGAAGAACTGCTTACGGGCCTAGATCATTTAGATTGGCCTGAACGCGTCAAGATCATGCAGCAAAACTGGATTGGCAAAAGTCAGGGGGTCCGTTTTGCCTTTACCCACCAAATTAAAAATGATGCTGGTGATTTGATTGGGGACGGCAAAATGTATGTCTTCACCACGCGCGCTGACACCATTATGGGTGTTACATTTTGTGCGGTTGCGGCAGAGCACCCCTTGGCCAGTCAAGCAGCTAAGGCGAATCCGGTTTTAGCGGGTTTTATTGAGAAGTGTAAAACCGGGAGTGTGATCGAGGCAGATATTGCCACCCAAGATAAGGAGGGCATGCCTACGGGTTTCTATGTAACCCATCCGATTACGCAAGAGCCAATTCCGCTCTGGGTTGGTAATTATGTGTTGATGTCCTACGGCGATGGTGCGGTAATGGGCGTGCCAGCTCACGATGAACGTGACTTTGCATTCGCCAATAAATACCAGATTCCAATCAAGCAAGTCATTGCAGTAAAGAGCGACACCACTTTATTTAACCCAAGCCATTGGCAAGATTGGTATGCCCAAAAAGATAATGTCGAGTGCATAGATAGCAATCGCTACGATGGCCTATCCCATTTAGAAGCAGTTCATGCGGTAGCCAAGGATCTTAACGAGATTGGATTGGGCGAACTCAAAACCACTTACCGCTTGCGTGACTGGGGCATCTCGCGCCAGCGCTATTGGGGAACGCCAATCCCAATCATTCATTGCGAGAGCTGTGGTGAGGTTCCGGTACCAGAGACTGATTTGCCAGTCATACTTCCAGAGGACTGTGTGCCAGATGGCTCCGGCAATCCCCTAAATAAACGAAACGATTTTTTGCAGGTCGATTGTCCTAAATGTGGAAAGCCTGCTCGCCGTGAGACCGATACGATGGATACCTTTGTTGATTCGTCTTGGTATTTCATGCGCTATACCGGACCTGATGCAAAGACGATGGTCGATGATCGTAATGCGTATTGGATGCCAATGGATCAATACATTGGCGGTATTGAGCATGCAATTTTGCATCTGCTGTATGCGCGTTTTTGGACCAAGGTCATGCGTGACCTAAAGCTCATTAATTTTGATGAGCCTTTTCAGAATCTGTTAACCCAAGGTATGGTCTTAAACGAAACTTTTTACAAAGAGAATGATGGCAAGAAGCAATGGATTAATCCCTCGGAGGTTGAGCTTGATTTAGATGAAAAAGGCCGACCCATTGCCGCTAAATTAATCAAGGACGGTTCGCCTGTGCAGATTGGTGGCGTTGAGAAAATGGCCAAGAGTAAGAACAACGGGGTCGATCCTCAAGCACTCATTGATCAATATGGCGCAGATACGGCGCGTTTATTTACGATGTTTGCCGCTCCCCCTGAGCAACAGCTCGAGTGGTCCGGCGCTGGGGTTGAGGGCGCCTCACGGTTTTTAAGACGACTCTGGATTTATGCCAGTTCTCAGGCGCAGGTTCTTCATAATATCCAAGCAGTAATTACTGGTGAACTAAATACAGCTGAGAAGGATCTTCGCTTTGAGGTACATACCATTCTCAAGCAGGCTAATTTTGACTATCAACGTCGTCAATACAATACGGTCGTATCCGCGGCGATGAAGATGTTAAATGTTTTAGAGCCCATTAAGCTAGATGGCGCATCACAACAAATAAGTCCAGCAGTTCTATCGGAGTCTCTGAGTATTTTGTTACGTATTCTCTATCCCGTAGTGCCCCATTGCACGTATGTGCTTTGGCAGGAATTGGATTTTACAAAACAGTATGGATCGATTCTGGATGCCCCATGGCCTGAGGTTGATGAGTCTTCTCTGATACAAAGTGAGATAGAGTTGGTATTGCAAGTCAACGGCAAGCATCGTGGGCAGATTAAGGTGCCTGCTGATGCCTCCAAGGAAGCAATCGAGACTATTGCCCTTCAGGCTGAATCAGTTCAGAGGATTTTGAATGGCGCCAATCCTAAGAAGGTCATTGTGGTGCCGGGTAGACTCGTGAATGTCGTAGCATAGCGATATGAGCCATTTCTTGACCCACAATCGCCGAACATTTTTAAAGACCCTGGGAGGTGTTAGCCTCCTCTCTTTTGGCGGACTCTCCGCGTGTGGATTTAGGCTTAGAGGCTCGGTCACCATTCCCTATAAAGCGATCCTAATTTCGGGTCGTCCTTCACCCCAGCTTCGTTACGATCTCGAGCGAATCATTGTCACTGGCTCAAATGCTAAAGTGGTTACCAATGGTAAAGATGCTGATCTAATTTTAGAGATTGTGAGTGAAGAAAGTACAAGGCAGATCTTGACCTACACTTCCACTGGGCAGATCTCCGCTTATCGTCTTAATAATCGCGTGATTTTTAGAGCCTTTGATAATGTTGGTGCCGAGATTATTCCAGAGTCTGATATTTATGTCACTCGCGATTTAGATTTCACGACCGCAACTGTTTTAGCATCGGATGTTCAGCAACAGCAGTTTTTAGAGAGTATGCGCGCTGATCTTGCTTTACAAATATTACGACGGGTAGCAACTCTTGGTCGTGTGACCCGATAGTGGTCTGATCAGGGCAGGAAGACGCTATGATTAAAAGCGACGCATTCCATCTTCATTTGAATGCCCTTGCAAAAGATCAGCAAAGTTTTAAGCCCCTTTATATCTTTAGTGGTGATGAGCCCTTATTGATGATGGAGGCAATCGATGCCTTGCGCGCGCTTGCTAGAACGGGTGGCTTTACTGAGCGCGAGGTGCTGGTGCAGGATCGCTATTTTGACTGGGCCGCCCTAATGAATGCCGGACAAACCATGTCTTTATTTGGGGATAGGCGTTTTATTGAATTACGCATACCTACTGGTAAGCCTGGTCGAGAAGGCGCTGAATCTCTAAAACAGTTTGCAGAGAAAATTGATTTATCAAGTAAGCACGTTGATACGATTGTTTGTATTATCTTGCCGCGTTTAGATGCGAAGACCAAGAGTTCAGCTTGGTTCACTACATTAGACGATGTCGGTATGGCTGTGCAAATCGACTCAATTGATCGTATTACTCTTCCGAGTTGGATTGCAGCTCGTCTGAAAAAACAATCTCAGGAAGTCGAGACAGGCGAAATCGGGCAACGTGCACTCCAATTTATGGCTGATCAAGTTGAAGGTAATTTAATTGCAGCGCATCAAGAAATCCAGAAATTAGCCCTGCTTTATCCCGCTGGTCAATTAAGTGAAGAGCAGATTCGTTCTGCTGTGCTTAAGGTAGCGCGTTATGACATTTTTGAGTTAACCGAGTCAATGCTTTCAGGGGATGCGGCACGCTTAAACCGAATGCTTGATGGGCTTCAGGGCGAGGGCGAGCCTCTGCCATTAATTTTGTGGAGTGTCAGCGATGAGTTGCGAACCCTCAATAGAGTGCAGTCCGCATTAATCGCTGGCGAGGCATTACCGAATTTATTGCGTAACTATCGCGTTTGGGGAAGGCGCGAGAAGTTATACCCAGTCGCATTAAAACGGATTGCCCCTAGAAAACTCAAGCAAGCGATGATTCTGGCCGCAAACCTTGATAAGCAAGCAAAAGGCCTGATGGTTCGCGAGATGCCTACTAATCCCTGGGATGGCCTTCGCGTAATTGGTGGTCTATTGCGTTAGAGTATGGTCTATGGAAGCACAAAACCAATCCACGATTGAGCAAATGATGCTGGCTATTGGCCAGCAAGCGAGAGCCGCATCGCGGGCGATAGCTAAGGCTAGTAGTGAGCAAAAGAATCGGGCATTACTGAATATTGCAACAGCTGTTCGTAGAGATGTTGCCAAAATATTGGCGGCTAATGCGCTAGATGTAAAGCGTGCCAAAACCAATGGTAATGATGTGGCCTTTATTGATCGGTTGACCATGACCGAGAAATCGATCGAGACCATGGCTCTGGGTTTGGAGCAGATCGTGAGTCTTGCAGACCCTGTCGGGCATATTGGTTCTTTTAAGAAACAAGCCTCAGGTATTTTGATCGCGCAGATGCGCGTGCCTTTAGGGGTCATTGGTATTATTTACGAGTCAAGACCTAATGTGACTATTGATGCCGCCGCACTTTGTTTAAAGTCAGGTAATGCGGTGATTTTGCGAGGCGGATCAGAAGCAATTGATTCAAATACCTACTTAGCGGGATTAATTCAGGAAGGATTGGCTGCGGCACAACTTCCCGCAGAAGCTGTTCAGGTGGTACAAACAACTGATCGAGCTGCTGTTGGCAAAATGATTACCATGACCGAATTCATTGATGTCATTGTTCCCCGTGGCGGCAAGAGTTTGATTGCGCGTTTAATGGCGGATGGTCGAGTACCCATGATCAAACACCTTGATGGTATTTGCCATACCTATATCGATGAAGGCGCTGATCTTGATTTGGCAATTCGGGTGTGTGATAACGCGAAGACGCAACGTTATGCGCCATGTAATGCGATGGAAACCCTATTGGTTAATACGAAGATCGCTCAGGATGTATTGCCACCTCTTTGCAAGATCTATCAAGATAAAGGCGTTGAGTTGCGGGTTGATTCTAAAACTCGCAAGATTCTAGAGAGTAGCGGTTTTGTTCATTTGGTTGACGCAAGCGAAGAGGATTGGCACACGGAGTATTTGGCACCCATCTTATCGATTAAGTTGGTGGAGGATTTAGATGAGGCGATGGAGCACATCGAGCATTATGGGAGTAAGCATACGGACGCCATCATTACCCAAAATCAGTCCCATGCTGATCGATTCTTACGAGAGGTCGATAGTGCGAGTGTGATGGTTAATACTAGTACTCGTTTTGCTGATGGCTTTGAGTATGGCCTTGGTGCTGAGATTGGAATTTCGAATGACAAACTCCATGCGCGAGGTCCCGTTGGCCTTGAAGGTCTTACATCGTTGAAGTATGTCGTGATGGGTCACGGTGAAGTGCGTCAATAAAGTGCTGATATAAAGACAGATTATGTTTGATGGATACCTTTGGGCTAAGACCCTTCATATCGTTTTAATTGCCTCTTGGTTTGCCGGCTTATTTTATCTGCCGCGTATTTTTGTAAATCTTGCTCAAGAGACCAACACTGAGGTGTACTCACGTCTATTGGGCATGGCGCAGCGCCTATATCGCTTCATGACTATCTTGATGATGCCCGCCGTTGCTTTGGGCTTGATATTGTGGCTTTATTACGGCGTGGGTAGAGGCTCTATTTGGATGCATATCAAAGCCCTCTTGGTACTGATAATCATCGTCTATCATTTGCAATGCAAGAAATTACTAAAGAACTTTGTAGAAAAAACCAATACGAAATCACATGTATGGTACCGCTGGTTTAATGAAGTGCCCGTGTTGTTAATGCTGATCATTACGGCCCTTGTGGTGATCAAGCCCAATTGACTTTATCCAACCACGAAGCTCATTGACGATGCAATTTTTTATTGTCTGCCCGGGTGGGCTAGAGGGTGTTTTAGCGAGGGAATTGGAAGGCCTTGTAAAACGACCTGAGGTAAAAGCTTTTGGGGTAACGCAAATTGATCCTGCCCCTGCCAATATGACAGGCGGTATTGGGGTCAATGGCCCCTTAGCAGTTGCGATGGCAATCAATCTGCATTCTCGTATTGCTAGCCGAGTTTTACTGAAAATGGCTGACGGCCCCTATAAGAGTGAGGATGATTTATTTCGTTTAGCCAAATCAATTGGCTGGGAGGATTGGTTTAGCTCTCATCAAACGCTTCGGGTAGATCTGACCGCACAGCGTTCACCCTTAAAGAGTTTGAACTTTGCTACCCTTCGTATTAAAGATGCCATCGTTGATCGTTTGCGGGAGCAAACGGGTGAGCGCCCTAATATCGATACAGCCAATCCCGATGTGCGTGTGCAAACCCATTTAACCAATAATCAAGCCACTATCTATTTGGATACCTCTGGTGAGCCGCTATTTAAAAGAGGTTGGCGCGAGGAGAAAGGAGAGGCGCCATTAAAGGAGAATCTAGCTGCAGGGATTTTGGCACTTACCCCTTGGCAAAGTAATCAAGCTTTATATGATCCCATGTGCGGCAGTGGTACTTTTTTGATCGAGGCTGCACAAACGGCTTTGCATATTCCGCCAGGTGCTATACGTGCACATTTATTTAAGGAAAAGAATCTATCTGCCTCAACAAAGACTAGCGCCTGGAAGCAAGCAGTAGAAATTTCTGGATTTGGCTTCACTCGGCTAAAGCCATTTAATACCTCTCTCGAGAAAAAGAACTGGGCTGGTCTTTGTGATGTCTCAAAAAAAGAGATAGTAAGTTTTTCAAAGTTTCCCATTGCAATTAGTGGCAGTGATATCAATGAAAAGATGATCACGATTTGTAAGGCTAATTGGCAAAGGGCCCATTTGCCAGGGTTGCCGAATGTGCGACAGGTCGATGCTATTGCAGTGAAACCTGCTTCAGACCAAGGTGGGGTGATGGTGTTAAACCCTCCTTATGGAGAGCGCTTGGGTATTAAAGGCGGAGACCAAGACAAAATATATCCATTGGGGGATGAGGATAAATCCTATATGCAAAAGCGTCGAACTAGTCGTGAGCCCTTGGTGAAGGAGCCTATTGATCCACAATTTGCAGCATTTTTAGATCAATTTAGTAAGCAATTAAAAGATTATTTTGGTGGTTGGCAGATTTATGCTTTGACAGCCGATATGGGTTTACCAGGGCACTTGCGGATGAAAGAATCCAAGCGCACCCCATTGTTTAATGGCCCTTTAGAGTGCCGCCTATTTAAGTTTGATATTCGGAAAAGAGATTAGTTGGGCTTGGCTTTAGAATAGAAATCTTTAAAAGAAAGAAAAAAGTGTGATGGAATTCAAGACCTATATGTGTTTAATTTGCGGCTGGATCTATGACGAATCCAAGGGTTGTCCAGATGATGGAATTGCACCAGGCACCCTCTGGAAAGATGTGCCCATGAACTGGTCTTGCCCAGAATGCGGAGCCCGTAAAGATGATTTTGAGATGTCGGTAATTTAACGCATAGACCCCAAAAATTATTTCAATTAAATACCATGAGTCAAAACGAGCAATTATTTAATCGTGCCCAAAAGACAATCCCTGGAGGGGTGAACTCACCGGTTAGGGCTTTTCGTCAAGTCGGCGGTATTCCTCGATTTGTAGCGCGGGCTCTAGGCCCTCATTTTTGGGATGCCGATGGTAAACGCTATATCGATCTGATTATGTCGTGGGGACCCATGATTGTTGGTCACGCGAACCCTGAAGTTGTTGAGGCGGTTCAAAGGGCGGCAACCCAAAGTTTTAGTTATGGGGCACCCACCGCTGGAGAAATTGATTTAGCAGAACGCATTTGTGAGTTGATGCCAAATATTGAGCAGATCCGTATGGTCTCCAGTGGGACCGAGGCAACAATGAGCGCACTCCGCTTAGCCCGAGGCTATACCAATCGTGATCTGATTATCAAGTTTGAGGGCTGCTATCACGGCCATGCCGATAGCTTGTTGGTGAAGGCGGGCTCTGGACTTCTAACCTTTGCAGACTCCACTCAGAACGCCCCTTCATCTGGAGGTGTTCCCCAAGATTTAGTAAAACATACCTTAGTGCTGCCGTATAACGATGTTGATGCATTAGAAGAGGCATTTAAAAGACATGGTGATCAAGTGGCTGCACTCATAGTGGAGCCGATTGCCGGTAATATGAACTTGATTCGTGCTACACCAGAGTTTGTTAAAGCGCTTCGAGCGCTTACTGAAAAACATGGTGCGGTCTTAATCTACGATGAGGTAATGACCGGATTTAGAGTTGCCCTTGGCGGTACTCAATCATTACATGGCATCAAGCCAGATTTAACTTGCCTTGGTAAGGTGATGGGCGGCGGAATGCCGATGGCTGCGTTTGGTGGTAGGCGCGAGATCATGGGTAAACTTGCTCCCTTGGGTAATGTCTATCAGGCTGGTACTCTTTCAGGCAATCCGGTAGCAGTTGCTGCAGGAGCAAAAACCCTTGAGATTATTTCTAGAGCAGGATTTTTTGAGTGCCTCAGTGAGCAAACCCAAAAACTGATGAGTGGTTTAAAGCGCGAAGCAGATTTAGCAAAGATACCGTTCTCGGTCGATAGTGTTGGCGGGATGTTTGGCTTTTACTTCTCTGACAAAGTGCCCGTCTCCTATGAGGAGGTTACCAAAACGGATATCGAGTCCTTCAAACGGTTTTTCCACGCCATGCTCGATGCTGGTGTGTATCTTGCACCATCAGCCTATGAGGCAGGTTTTACTTCAATAGCACACGACAATAAAATTGTTGATGAAATTATTACCGCTGCCAAGAAATCCTTCTCACAGCTAAGATAATCATTACGAAATCATTACATTCGCATTGGGTGATCGTAACCTGCAACACTTAGTGTTTTAATCTTTAGGCCTTGCTCAATGGGGGTTGATCTTATTGTCTCATTTGCGCTTGCTAAATGATCTAGATCAATCGCAGTTAATGTACCGCCCCAAACGCAACCCGTATCAATACCCACGGCACGATGACGATTTAATAAACCCAAGGTCGACCAGTGTCCAAACACAATGGGCATTTCCTGTGTTTTACGTCCTGGCGTCTCAAACCAGGGAATATATCCAGCAGGACCGTTTTCTAAACCTTCTTTACTCTTGAACTCCATCTCACCTTCTGGCGTACAAAACCGAATTCGGGTGAGGGTATTCGTAATGAGACGTAATCGATCGATTCCTTTCAGTTTTGGATCCCAGTAATTTGGCGTATTGCCATACATTTGCGACAAGAACTGTTTATATGTCTTTTGGCGAAGCGCTTGTTCGACTTCAGCAGCAAGTTCTAGAGTGCGTTTTACACTCCATTGGGGAAGTGCTCCTGCATGCACAAGCAGTACCTTACCATTACTCAAAGCCATGGGTCGGTGACGCAACCAATCAATTAACTCTTTACGATCGGGGGCTCGCAAAATATCATCAATCGTATCTAGGGGCTTGGGTTCACGTAGACCAGCATCACAAGCCAGAAGATTAAGATCATGATTACCCAAAATGCATTCCGCTACACCAGTTTCTTGAAGATATTTAAGTCGGCGCAGGCTCCCTAAAGAGTCTGGGCCACGATTAATGAGATCACCTAAGCAAATAATTTTGGCATTACGCGGTAATTTTTTAATCAGCTGATTCAGGGAGCTCAGGCATCCTTGGATATCGCCAATTGCAAACACCCGGGACATATTCAGGCGACCTTTTTGACCACGTTATACCGAATTAATGTGGCTTTGCGAGCTTCATCATGATCAATAACCGGCAAAGGATAGTCTTTGCCGAGAACAATGCTAGCAGCTTGAAGTTCCAGTTGGCCTGCCATCCAAGGGGCATGGATTGATTTATTTGAGAGCTTCTCAAGAGCAGGAATATAGCGTCTGATGAACTTACCATCGCTATCAAAGCGTTCAGATTGGGTGGTGGGATTAAAGATCCGAAAGTAGGGCTGTGCATCGCAACCCGAGGAGGAGGCCCATTGCCAACCACCATTATTAGATGCGAACTCAAAATCATTGAGATGATCTGCGAAGTATTGTTCACCCCAGCGCCAATCGATTCCAAGATCTTTGCACAAAAAACTGGCCACTACCATGCGCAGGCGATTATGCATATAGCCACTTTGGTTGAGTTGATGCATCGCTGCGTCAACCAGTGGATAGCCGGTTTGACCATCGCACCATGCTTTAAAGAGCTTTTGGGCCTTAGCCCCTTTCTCCCATTCGATTTTGTCATAATCGGGTTTAAAGGACTCGCCACTTGCAATACGAGGATGGTTTGCCAGGATCATGAAATAGAAATCTCGCCAAATTAATTCGCTTAGCCAAATACTTGCTCCAAGACTGCCCGCTAGCATTCTGCGGTGAGCTTCGCGAACTAATCCTCGAATGGAAACATTTCCAAAGCGTAAATAGGTGGATAAGTAGCTCACACCTTTGATCGCAGGAAAGTCCCGACCGATATTGTATTGATCGATACGCTTTAAAAAATCGTTTAGAAATAACTCTGCCCCTTGAGAGCCTGGCGGTAGGTAGGACTCAATACCAGTAGGTTTAAATCCCATAGACTCTAGAGAGGGCAAAGCCTGATCAAGCGTTTTAGGAATCGGCGCAACGTTTCCAATCAAGCCTTTAGAGCCTGGTTCGCAAGAATAGGGCTCTAGATTAGCAGGAGTTAATCTTTTGAGCCATGCATTCTTATAGGGTGTAAATACTGAGAACACCGTTTGGGAGTTGGTTAATACCTCAGTCTTTTCAAAGATAACCTGATCCTTGAAGTGCTCAAATTGAATATTTTTCTTAGCTAGTGTGGTGGCAACAGATTGATCCCGTTGGATAGCAGATGGCTCGTAATCATGATTGGAGAGTACGCAATCTACTTGAAGTTGCTCGGCCAGTTTGGGGATGAGTTCTGTGGGGTCCCCATGACGGATCAGTAGGCCACCCCCTTGGGATCGAAGTGTTTGATCCAGTTCATGAGCGCATTGCCAAAGAAAATCAACGCGGCGGTCAAAGCCTAAACCTTTTTTTAAGAGG
>ENA-UOYL01000615-UOYL01000615.1-marine-metagenome-genome-assembly--contig:-NODE-615-length-12749-cov-2.093198_pt1 | contig 12749 bp, 13 predicted proteins | sample MGYA00238173_ERZ767189 | MGnify/ENA primary metagenome ERZ767189 (study PRJEB28943, sample SAMN06267163) | marine metagenome | isolation source: Columbia River Estuary | place: USA:Columbia River Estuary... | reverse complement strand
GGTGATTGTTCAACATGTGCGGAACCCTGTAGCGCTCGAGCGTGCTCGCTCACTATGGCAAGTCCTAAGCCGCTGCCTTTGCTGTTGCGCGAAGCTGTGCCACGGGTGAAGCGATCAAATATTTGAGCACGTTCGCTCGTTGCTACTCCTGGTCCCGCATCGTGGACCGCAAGTGTGAAAAAGTGCTTATCACTCGTCAAGGTCACTCGCGTTGCACCATCGGCGTGATCCCGTGCGTTTTCCAAAAGGTTGACAAGAATTCGTTCTACACGTCGGCGGTCGAGATTTGTTTCATCATCGGCTTGAGTTTCACCATCGGACGACTGCACCGTACTGACGAATGGAGTATCGCCGAAGCCGTAGCGCTGCATAATTCTGCTGACGAGATCGTTGAGCTGAACGTTCTCCGTTTCGTGATCGGCTACAGCGGCATCAAGACGGGAAAGCTCCAAAAGGTCCAGAACCGTTCTGTCGAATCTTTCAATTTGTTTCTGCATGATGTCAATGGCTTGTTGATTTCGTTCGGAAAACTCTGACCTTCGAGAAACGAGAACGTCTGCAGCAGCCGAAAGAGCGGTTACCGGAGACCGCAATTCGTGGCTGACATCGCTCGCAAAACGTTGTTCGCGCTCAATTCGTTGTTGCACTGCATCTGCCATCTCGTTAAATGAAACAACTAGTCGTTCCAGATCGGAATCGTTCTCATGCGCTAATCGCGTGTCAAGACCACCTGTTGCAATTTTGTTGGCAGCAAGTGCAACGCGGGTTAAGGGTTGCAGCACGTTTTGACTCATCGAAAACCCGAGTACCCCAGCGGCAAGAGTGATCAAAATGACACCGATAAGCAATGTGATTTGAATTGTGCGCAGAGTGTTTTCAACATCTGTCACTGGAAAGGCTTCAAAATAGTGAAGTCCAATGGATGGGACTGCTACACCGATTGCCTCATACGGTCGATTTTCAAACTCAAATCGCTGACGACCTGTCTTGTCTTTCAATGTCAGTTCAACGAGCTCGGCTGGCAGGTTGGATTGGGTGAATCGCAATGGATCTTGGGCGTAGAACAGTGCAGCACGACCTGGTCGTTCATCAAGTTGGATGACTGCGTATCCGCCCTGTTCGGTTCGTATTTGAGTGATGAGGTCAGCGATGTTCGCGCTGTCGGTTTCGACGATATTGCGCATGAGCTGCGCATTGTTAAAGGCTTGCCGCTGAGCGACTTCTGAACGTTGGCCAAGCAAGTACGAGCGGGTGCTGGCATATGTGACCACGCTGAGAGCTATTGCTGCAGCCATTGCTGCGAGTCCAAAGAACAGCACCATTCGCTGTTTTAACCCAAACTTTGGAAGAAAGGTCAGCCGACTCATGTGTACAGCATGGCAGTAAAACGGCTTGACCGGAACCGGCGGGGTTCAAGGGGGAGCATGAACACCCGCCGGTTCGATAGCCAAATTCTGTCCCCTGAACATGACAAATGTTGATGATTTGTGTGCGTTTTCTGTAACAATTTGCTCACTTCGGGCAGACTGCATAGCGATGTTTACGCTGCTGTTCATTGAAGACGATGAAGCCATTCGAACTGCTCTGCGTCTTGTGCTGGAAGATGAAGGTTACGAAGTAGCGGTTGCAGGTGATGGCGAAACTGGTATCAAAATGTTCGGACAAATTGATCCCGACCTCGTCCTGCTTGATCTACGACTACCAGATATTTCCGGGTTCGAAGTGTGTCGAGCAATCCGCCGAACAAGCATCACGCCCGTGATCATGGTGACTGCTCAAACCGACACCTCAGATTTGGTGAATGGATTCGACGCAGGGGCAGACGACTACGTAACTAAACCAGTAATTCCAAAGGAACTCGCAGCTCGCATTCGTGCAGCACTGCGCCGAACGCAAACAACTGAGCCGTCGCCTTCTAATGCGAAATCGCTTAACAAGATTGGCGATGTAGAAATTGATCGCAACATGAGCATTGTGCGAAAGAATGGTTTGGAAGTTGCACTTACCAAAACCGAATATCGCTTGTTGGTGGAATTTGCAGATCATCCAGGAATGGTGTTGTCGCGCGATCAGTTGCTTGAACGAGTGTGGGGGTACGAGTACCTAGGCGATTCGCGTCTTGTGGACGCACACGTTCGACGGCTGCGGGTGAAAATCGAAACTCAACCAGATGAACCAACAATGATTGTGACCGTTCGCGGTATGGGCTACCGGTTATTGAGGTAGTCCGCTAGATGGACTTGAGAAATTGCGTAACCTCTTCGAATTCAATGGTTCGTTTCATTGGTGGAAGCGTGGAAACGAGTTTCTTGCCGTAGCCCTTGGTGGCAAGTCGTGGATCAAGGATGGCGACAACTCCTGTGTCTTTTCGCGAGCGAATCAATCTGCCAGCGGCTTGTGCGAGTTGTGTTGCAGCAAGTGGAATATCAATTTCGCTGAAAGAGGTTTTTCCTACTTCGTCGCGACGAGCGCTGAGGAGTGGATCATCAGGTCGCGGAAAAGGAATCTTGTCAATGACGACGAGGCTCAGAGTCTGACCCGGAACATCTACACCTTGAAAGAATCCTGCGGTTGCAAAGAGGCACGACGAGTCTTCGGACGAAAATGCATCAATGAGAGCCATCTTCGGTAGATCATCCTGTCGCCAAACTTTGAATTCGAGTCGCTTTGTCATTTCGTCGGCGGCAGCGTGCATGGCGCGGTATGTGGTGAATAGTGCAAGAGTGCGACCGTGGGCTGCATTAATCAATTTCTCTAATTCATCGTGAACCGCATCATCTCTACCTGGGTCATTGGGCAATGGAAGATGCTTTGCGCAATACAAAAGTGCAGAGTTTTCGTAATCGAACGGACTTCCTACGTCGATTGCATCAACCGAGTCTTCTTCAAGCCCCACACGTGCAGGCATCGCAAGGGGAATGGTGGCGCTGGTGAGGATTGCAGTTCGCTTCGACCACACACCCCCGTGCAGCGAAGGGCCAACGTGTAGCGGTGCAAGTTCCAGTACGGGCCGATCCTTGGTGCCACTGACGAAAGCGACGGTTCGCGATCCGGCAGTAAGTGACCCATCAATCACGTCAATCAAGCGATTGCTGAGCATTTGTCCTCTGAGTATTCGCTGCTTCGCCGATTCGTCGTTACTTGAAATCGCCTTCAGTCCAGTAACTGCTTCATCAATTTTCAGTCGCAACCGAGCAAGTACATCTTGAATGTCGTCTGGAAGGGGAAGTGGAACTCGCTTATCAACGTCACCCGATATGTAGCCACCAAATTCAGATGCCAATTGTTGTAGCGACCCTGTTAATGCGTCATCTCTCACGATTGAACGGAGCGCGCTAACGACATGCTGGATGCTCCCAGGACTAATTGCCTTGCTAACAGAAGCACTCATAACATCCTCTAGTTGATGCGCCTCGTCAAAAATGACCACATCATGTTCGGGAAGCAATGCACCATCGGTGGCGACATCCAGACCATAAATGTGCGTGTTCACAACAATGACATCGGCAACCGATGCAGAATCACGAGCACGTTCTGCGAAACATGTCGCACCCGATGGGCACCTCGCCGCCCCTGGACACTCGTCGCTACCAATACTGACGTGACGCCATGCGGCATCACGCGGACTCCACGATAAATCTCCAGAGTCACCCGTTGTTGTTGTCTCAGACCAGGCCACCAGTTTGTCGATGTCAGATTTCACCTGTGTGCTGAACTCTTGAAGATCGAGTTTGTGTTGTTTTGGTTCGCGAATTTCTGTAATTCGTTGAGCGCAGAGATAGTTGTTACGACCTTTCAGAACTGCCCACGAAATATCGCGGCCAATAATTGGCGCTAGCGCAGAAGACAACACGGGTAGATCATGTTTGGCAAGTTGATCTTGCAGAGCTTTTGTGTATGTGGACACCACGATGCGCTTGCCGGATGCAATTGCGGGAACGAGGTAGCCCAATGTTTTGCCCGTTCCAGTTCCTGCCTGAACGATTAAATGGCGTTCATTGTCAATCGCATCGGCAATTGCATTCGCCATCGTGACTTGTCCAGAACGTGCTTCAACATTTGGAAGCGTGTCAACGACTGCCTGAAGAAGATCTACGACGTCATGTTCTCGGCGCTGGTTAGCGGTCATGAACCAACTTGAGAGCGTTGTCTATTTCGTGAGTATCAAAATCGGGCCATGTGCGTTCGGTGAAGTACACCTTGGCGCCCATGATTTGCCACAGGAGGAAATTGGAAATACGTGATTCGCCAGAGGTTCTGACAACAACATCTACTGGAGGAAGGTCTGGTGAATACAGGTTGCCTGAAACATCGTGCACCGAAATGCCATGTGCAGGTTGCTGGTTGACCCGAGCACGTTGTGCGGCACGAAGCAACTCTGCACGACTGCCATAGTCAAAAGCAACGGTAAGCACCATGCCTGTGTTGTGTGCGGTGTCTTCGATGGCTTGCACTATTGCTCGCTGGATAAATGCTGGAGTTTTGGAGCCGGGTTCGTCAAATGGGCGTCCAATCCATTGGATGCGCACATTGTTGGCATTGAGCTCTTCAATTCGACCAAAGAGACGCTTATGCAAAGAGAGGATGTGTTTCACCTCGGCGGGTGGGCGAACCCAGTTCTCAGTAGAGAACCCAAACACCGTTAGGTAACCAACGTTACGGTTGGCGCAAACGCGTACAACTTCGGCCAAATTTTCCTCGCCGGCTGTATGGCCCTCAGTGCGAGGCAGTCCACGACGTTTCGCCCAACGACCATTTCCGTCCATGATGCAGGCGATATGGATGGGAGAGTCGTGATCCGCCTTGTCCATTCCAAATACCTTACTGATGAGGACTGCAATGGCGTGCGACAATAGTGGTGTGGCTGACGATTCATCATTGCGACATGTGCTCGTTGTCGGAGGATCGCTAGATCAATGGAAGTTAATGTCTGCCTCTGACTGGTCTCAGTACATTTCAACTCTACGATCCTCAACTGAGCAGGTCGGCGCACAGTGGCTCACCGTGTATCCGTATTCTGGTATCTCCTCCCTAAAAGATGACGGTGAACTCATTCGCAAAATATCTGAGTCATGTGGAGCAGTGCTTGCTGATCGAAAGCTGATCCTTCGCGGAGACACTTCGGTGGTGATTGATGTCTGCGCTGATGGTCAACAGCGCTTTGTTAGGGCAGTCAATGAACTGTCGACAGAAAAGATTTCTGAAAAGGATTTGGCGAGTGCAATTTTGCATCCTGCGTCGAGCGAGCCAGACCTTGTGGTGATTTTTGGAGACCCAACTCAGTTGCCTCCATCGCTCGTGTGGGAACTTGCATATAGCGAATTGGTGTATCTCAACACGCAATGGCCACATTGCAACATTGAAGACATTGAATTGGCAATTAACGATTTCCAACGCAGAGATCGACGTTTCGGTGGTGTTGATTCATGACGCTGTACCGAGATAAAGGAATTGTGCTCAGGAGCTACAAGCTCGGGGAATCTGATCGCATCGTTGTCATGATGACCGAACATCACGGCAAAGTTCGCGCTGTGGCTAAAGGGATCCGGAAAACAAAATCGAAGATCGGTGCTCGACTCGAACCAATGAGCCACGTAGATGTGCAGCTTTACAAAGGCAGAGAGTTAGACACTGTGTCTCAAGTTGAGTTGATCGATTCGTCTGCGCGGCTGCATAACAATCTCGACAAGTTGACACAGGGAATGTCCATGCTTGAAGCGGTGGACCAAATTGCTGAAGACAGGGAACCGTCGCCACATTTGTATCGAATGTTGCAGGGTGCATTGAACGCTCTCATGGAGCAGGAATCTCCCGTCATGCTCGCTTCCTTTTATTGGAAACTCTTGGCGGCAGAGGGAGTGAGCCCGCAGGTGCAATTGTGCGTTGGCTGTGGCGCTACGCAAGACCTTGTTGCATTCGATATCTTCCAAGGCGGTTTGCAATGTCGGTCGTGTCGCACGGGAATCAGTATTTCGGCTCCAGCAATTGACTTATTGCAACAAGTTCTCGGCGGCCAACTCAAAGTTGCGCTGGCGCAGCCTGAAACACCAGCAAGTTTTGAAGTATCTCAACTTGCAACACAGGCAATGGAACATCACATTGAACGGCGTTTGAGGTCGGTGGCAATGTTCAGTCCCCGTCACTAGTCGGGTTGTAGTCTGTAGCCATGCCAGCGAGCGATTTAGAGCAAATAGTCAACCTCTGCAAGCGCCGCGGCTTCGTGTATCCAAGCGCCGAAATTTACGGTGGCTTTCGTTCGTCATATGACTATGGTCCGCTCGGATCTTTGATGTTGCGCAATGTTAAGGATGCTTGGGTGCGCAGCATGGTTCAGCAGCGAGACGACGTCGTACTGATTGACGCAGCCATTCTTGGACCACCTCAAGTGTTTGAAGCAAGCGGCCACTTGGCAAATTTCAGCGACCCTCTGGTCGATTGCACCGTCTGTAACCGTCGATTCCGCGAGGATCAACTTGAGGCACGCGATTGCCCGCAGAAAATGAAGGGCTGCACCTTTACCGAAGCTCGTGCATTCAACTTGATGTTTCAGACGCATGCTGGTCCAGTCGAGGGAGAAGGCGCAACTGTCTATATGCGTCCAGAAACTGCTCAGGGAATGTTCGTGAATTTTGCAAATGTCTTGCAAACGTCACGCAAGAAGCCACCGTTCGGTATTGCCCAAGTTGGAAAATCATTCCGCAACGAGATCACGCCAGGCAACTTCATTTTCCGTACGCGTGAATTTGAACAAATGGAAATGGAATTCTTCGTTCCGCCAGCCGAGAGCGCTAAGTGGTACGAGTACTGGTGCGAGACCCGCATGCAGTGGTACATCGATTTAGGTATTCCAGCAGACATGTTGCGCCTTCGCGCGCATGATGCAGATGAACTGTCGCATTATTCAAGTGGCACAAGCGACATTGAATTCAAGTTTACGTGGGGTTGGGGTGAACTTGAAGGAATTGCGCAACGAACCAACTTCGACCTCAATCGCCATGCCGAATTTTCAAAGCAGAAGCTTGATTATTTCGATCAGGCAACGAATGAGCGGTACGTTCCATTTGTTGTTGAGCCTGCCGCTGGTGCCAATCGCACAATGGCGGCCTTCCTGTTAGCCGCCTACGACGAAGATGTTGTGAATGATGAGCCGCGAACGGTGTTGCGTTTACACCCGCGACTTGCTCCGTATCAAGTGGCAATCTTGCCGCTGTCGAAGAAAGATTCGCTCACGCCTTTAGCGGATCAAATTTTTTCTGTACTCAGCAAACGCTATTACTGCGACTACGACGAAACCCAGGCAATTGGCCGTCGCTACCGCCGTCAAGATGAAATCGGAACGCCATATTGCATTACCGTTGATTTCGATTCGCTCGAAGATGGCCAAGTCACCATTCGTGAGCGTGATACGACCAAGCAAGAACGAGTGTCAATCGATCAACTCGAACAAGTTCTCAGTGAAAAATTAGGGTTCTAATAGGAGGAATCATGAGCAAAGTAGCAGTAGCAGTAAAATTACGAATCAAGTCCGGTCAACGCGATGCCGCAACCGAAGTGATGAAGCCATTCTTGGCAACAGCAGATGGTGAAGCCGGAACTCTCACCTACATTTTGCATCACGACGCCCTTGATGCTGATGTTGTGTGGCTGTACGAGTTATATGCAGATCAAGCAGCATCCCAACTCCATATGGGCAGTGATGCCTTTAAGGCGTTTGCAAAGTCACTTGGTGATTTTGTTGAAGGTGCTCCTGAATTTAACTTCCTCACGCCGATTGGCGGCAAGGGACTCTAAACCTTGTACCTCGACAAGATCGTCCAGAGTCACCGCGAAAAAGCCGCGCGTGAGCAAAGAAACTTGAATGATCTTGTTGGTCAAGCACGAGCGCTTCCTGCAGCGAGAGGTTTTGCCGACCAACTCGTTGTTGATTCGCGCGAACAACTCTGCGTGATTGCCGAGATCAAGCGCAAATCTCCGTCTAAAGGCGTATTGCATCCTGATTTGAATGCGGCAAACATATCTGCGTTGTACGAGCAGGGCGGAGCATCGTGTCTTTCGGTGTTGACAGATGAAGACTTCTTCGGAGGATCGGTAGAGGATCTACAGAATGCCAGGGCGAGCACTTCGTTGCCTGTCATTCGCAAGGATTTCACCGTTTCAGAATTTGATGTTGTGGACGCACGCTTGATGGGCGCCGACTGCGTGTTGCTCATTGCGGCTGCTCTTTCTAACGACGAACTGTCACGCTTTTTTGACTTGGCAACGCATATCGGTCTTGACGTGCTCGTTGAAACGCATGATGAAAGCGAACTGGATCGCGCACTCAATGTTGGTGCGAACATTGTTGGAGTCAACCAACGCGACCTCACCACGTTTGAGGTAGATCACGCTCGTGCCGAACGAATGGCATCGCTGATCCCGCCAACGGTAGTGCGTGTTGCCGAATCTGGTGTGCGTGACGCACGTGATGCACGTCGCTTGCGTGATGCCGGGTACGACGCGGTTTTGGTGGGCGAGTCCATCGTTACTGCCAGTGACCCAGCAGCAGCTGTGCGCGATTTGATGGTGGTGTAGTTGTGTTCGTAAAAATTTGCGGAATCACCAACGAACAAGATGCGTTACTCGCAGTTGCGCTAGGTGCTGACGCGTTGGGTTTTGTGTTTGCACCAAGTCCCCGACAAATTTCTCCAGCACTTGCTCGCGAGATTGTTAAACGTCTTCCCGCAGAAACGGTGACGGTCGGTGTATTTCGAAACGAAACACCATCGCGCATCGTAGAAATTGTGAACGAAGCGCGTTTGCAAGGTGCCCAATTGCATGGTCATGAAACACCCGCGATGACAGCAGAGGTTGCAACCAATGTGCGTTTTGTCATTAAGGCTGTAGTTGCTGGTTCGCTAGATGCGACAAATGCAAAGAATTTTTCGGCGGACGCAATTTTGGTAGACGGATTACATCCGGGTTCAGGGACCGCCTATGACTGGGAGCTGCTGCAGGACATTCCAACGGACATTCGGCTCATGCTGTCTGGCGGTCTCACGCCAGAAAATGTTGCCGCTGGAATTCTGCAAGTTCAGCCTTGGGGTGTGGACGTCAGTAGTGGCGTGGAAAAAACTCCGGGTCAGAAAGACGCCGTAAAAATGCGTCACTTCATTACAAATGCGCGAGATGCAGTGCTCGGCTAGGCCGACCCAGCGCCTTCGCAAGTACATTAGAAGCATGTTGACTAAGCCTGGTGCAGATGGTCGTTTTGGCGAATTTGGTGGACGCTTTGTCCCAGAAACTCTTGTTCCTGCATGCCAGGAACTTGAAGCAGCCTTCGACGATGCGTGGAATGATCCAGCATTTAGAACTGAACTCAACGATCTTCTGCGCGATTACGCGGGTCGGCCATCGATTCTGACGGAATGCCACAACTTGGGACGCAAGTTGGGTATCCGGTTAATCCTGAAGCGTGAAGACCTGAATCACACAGGCTCACACAAGATCAACAGCGTGCTTGGGCAAGCGTTGTTGGCCAAGCGCATGGGCAAGAAGCAGATTGTTGCAGAAACGGGTGCAGGGCAACACGGTGTTGCAGCAGCAACTGCCGCAGCCTTGCTTGGTCTTGGTTGCAAGGTGTACATGGGTGAGTTGGACATTGAACGCCAAGCCTTGAACGTGTTCAGAATGCGGCTTCTTGGATCTGAAGTTATCCCTGCAAAATCGGGTAGTCGTACGTTGAAAGACGCTGTGAACGAAGCGATGCGTGACTGGGTGGCAACTGTTGAACACACCTATTACGCAATTGGTTCGGTCATGGGCCCGCACCCGTATCCGTACATGGTGCGACAATTTCAGAGCGTCATCGGCACTGAAGCAAACGCACAGTGTCGCGAACTGCTTGGAACTGATCCTGATGTCGTAACGGCATGTGTCGGTGGTGGATCAAATGCAATCGGAATTTTCTCGGGTTTCGTCGATACGCATGCGCGGTTAGTTGGTGTTGAGCCTGCCGGTGGTGCAGCGGTTGGTCGTGGCGTTCCCGGAGTTGTTCACGGAATGCGCAGTTATTTAATGCAAGACGAATACGGTCAGGTGCAAGAGGCACATTCAATTAGTGCTGGCCTTGACTATCCAGGTGTAGGACCAGAACATTCATATCTTGCTTCAATTGGCCGCGCCGAGTATCCAAGCGTCACCGATGCAGAAGTCATTGAAGGGTTCCAACTTCTTGCCAAGACCGAAGGAATTATTCCTGCGCTTGAATGTGCGCACGTAGTTGCATGGATTGCTCGTGAAGCGCCAAAGATGCAGGGCAAGACTGTGCTCATGAATTTGTCTGGAAGAGGAGACAAAGACGTGGCTCAGATGATGGACATTTTGGGCTGACCGATGTCTGTTCTGCATACTGGCAAACTTGAAAGTCATTTGCGTGCCCGACGAGATGCGGGTCGTAAATTGCTTGTTCCGTACATCACAGGTGGTTACTTGGGTTGGACAGATGCCGTTCGTGCCGCTGCGGCAAATGGCGCAGATGCAATTGAAATTGGTATTCCATTCTCAGATCCCGTGATGGATGGACCGATGATTCAACTTGCTTCGGAGCAAGCGCTCGAGCGAGGCGCAACCCCGTTGTCGATTTTGCAAGAACTGCGAACGATCGATATTGATATTCCACTTGCGGTCATGTGTTACTACAACACGGTGCATTCAGCAGGAAATGAGCGCTTCGCACATTCGTTGGCAGAGGCAGGCGTGTGCGCCGCAATCGTTCCTGATCTTCCGCTAGAAGAAGCAACAGATTGGTGCATCACGGCCGACGGTGCCGGAATAGAAACAGTCATGCTTGCTGCGCCAACGGCCCCAGAGGAAAGACTTCCTCGAATTTTGCAACGGTGCAATGGCTTCGTTTATGCAGTTGGTCTGCTTGGCGTAACAGGTGAGCGAGATGAACTCGCAAGCACTGCCACAAAACTCGCCGCTCGGTTGAAGGCGCTAACAAGCGTTCCGGTGCTGATTGGCGTAGGCGTCTCGAATGCTGAACAGGCAGTGGAAGCTTCAACTGTTGCTGACGGTGTGGTCATGGGCGCCTCGGTGATGCGTCGGTTGATTGAGCACGATGCAGATGCCGTTGGTGACTATGTGGGAGAAGTTCGTAAGGCTCTCGACGCGTCATCTCAAGTGAAGTAAGTTCGTCCCATGTTGAAAGGTGCTTACGTCCTTCTACCTAACATGCTCACCAAATTGCATGAAGCGTTGGGTAAGTGATGTCTTTCCCGAAGCCAACAGATTTAATCGCGCATCGCGATCCGTTCATTTTCGTTGATGAAATTACTGAATTGACCCCTGGCGTGTCGGCCTCAACGATTTGGAAACTAACTGGAGAAGAATGGTTCTTTGCGGGTCATTTCCCAGGACGACCAACGTTGCCCGGAGTATTGATGTGCGAAGCCATTGCGCAAACTGGTGCAATAGCAATTGTGAGTGATGCAAAGTTTGCGGGCAAGCTGCCGTTGTTCGGTGGCCTAGATGGCGCGCGATTCAGACGGCAAGTAGTTCCAGGAGACACGCTCGAAATTTCAGCCAGCATCGGACGCATGTCGGCGCGTGCAGGCAAAGGCTCTGGAGTTGTAAAAGTGAACGGTGAGATCGCATGTGAATGCGAATTGCTATTCGTCGTCGTTGACGCGTGATTTATTTGTAAGGCGAAATAATCACGGAGCCGTTGTGGCCACCGAAACCGAAGTTATTTGAAATAGCTGGACCTGGTTCCCACGGGCGAGCAGATCCGGTGACGACATCAATGTTCATGTCTTCGCTAATTGATTGAGTTCCTGCTGTCGGCGGAATCAACTTCTTTTCCATGCTGAGCAATACTGCTGCGGCCTCTAGTGCGCCTGCGGCACCTAGCGGGTGTCCGGTTACACCTTTGATGGACACAACGGGAACGGTGCTCTTGCCAAAGACAGTCTCGATGGCTTGAGCCTCGGCAGCATCATTGAGTGGAGTACTGGTGCCGTGAGCATTGATTTGTTTGATGTCACTGGGCTGTAGGCCTGCATCTTCAAGCGCCTTTAGCCATGTTGCACTATTACCAAAAGTTGGCTTATAACGACTTAGATCTGCAAGTGCTCCTGCAGCTGAATACTTCATAACTTCTGTGTTTCCAAACTCAACAACATCAGGGCCCTTTTTTGCTACCAATGCAGCATCAAGTTTCTTGAGGTGATCTGCCCATGTTTGGAATTCAACAACAACTTTTGTTCCTGGGTATGCAGCAGAAAAAGCTGCATTTGCATCTGCCAGTGCTGTTCCAAAATCTTTTGCATCTGGCATTAGCCAGACTGTAATTGTTTTGGATGCAGCAGCTTGAGCAGCGGTGCTACCTGTAAATGCGACAGCACCAACGAGGGCTGCAACACTTATGGCAGCGATTGATTTAGCGCGAAATGTGCGCATACAAGCCTCCATAAAGGTTCCACGATCTTGAGAGGGTTCCAAAGATCTAGTAAGACAGGTATAGACCAATTTTGGGCTAAAGGCTAGTATTGAGACATAACTTTTAAGTTACTTCTAACGCTCAAACTCTCAGTGGGTTAGGTTTAAGCCTGCAATCCTGCTCGTTTGAAAAAGCCTTCAGAGAGGTGGGTACATGGCAAAAGAGGAAGTCAGGAAGCAGTTCCGCCTGGCCGACCTTTTGCGCACTGAGATATCTGAGCTAGCCACCCATGATCCAATTCCGGGTGAGCGGGCTTTGGCAGAACGTTTTG
>ENA-UOYL01000614-UOYL01000614.1-marine-metagenome-genome-assembly--contig:-NODE-614-length-12757-cov-3.922161_pt1 | contig 12757 bp, 10 predicted proteins | sample MGYA00238173_ERZ767189 | MGnify/ENA primary metagenome ERZ767189 (study PRJEB28943, sample SAMN06267163) | marine metagenome | isolation source: Columbia River Estuary | place: USA:Columbia River Estuary... | reverse complement strand
TACTTCAACTTTCCTAGTAGTTCTTTCCAACCTGTTTTCGCTAATAAGAACGAATGAATTTCACTTAATTGAATACGTTCTTGTTTCATTGTGTCGCGATCTCTTATGGTAACTGTATTATCTTCAAGGCTTTGGTGGTCAATGGTTATGGCATAAGGTGTGCCGATAGCATCTTGTCTTCTATAACGCTTCCCAATGGAATCTTTTTCATCATATTGTACGGCAAAATCATATTGTAATTCGCTAACAATTTCCCTTGCTTTTTCAGGAAGCCCATCTTTTTTTATCAAAGGTAGAATCGCCACCTTAAACGGGGCTAAAGCTGGAGGAATGGTTAATACAATCCTAGTCGTTCCATCTTCGAGGGTTTCATTTTTGTAGGAAGCGCTTAGAATGGACAAAAACATTCGATCAAGCCCAACGGATGTTTCTACTACATAAGGAACATAACTTTCGTTTGTAGCCGTATCAAAGTAGTGTAGTTTTTTGCCCGAGAAGATTTCGTGTTGTTTCAAATCAAAATCAGTTCGGGAATGAATACCTTCCAATTCTTTGAAACCCATAGGGAAATTAAATTCTATGTCACTGGCCGCATTGGCATAATGAGCTAGTTTGATGTGGTCGTGAAATCGATAGTTTTCATCGCCTAAATGTAATGCTTTATGCCACTTTTCTCTTGCGCTTTTCCAGTATTCATACCACTTAATTTCTTCGCCAGGACTCACAAAAAACTGCATTTCCATTTGTTCAAATTCCCTCATTCGAAAAATAAATTGCCGAGCTACTATTTCATTTCTAAATGCTTTCCCTATTTGAGCAATCCCAAAAGGGATTTTCATTCTTCCTGATTTTTGAACATTTAAAAAATTAACAAAAATCCCTTGTGCGGTTTCGGGTCGCAAATAAATAGTGGATGCATCACCAGCAACAGAACCCATTTCCGTTGAGAACATTAAATTAAATTGCCTTACTTCCGTCCAGTTTTTAGTGCCTGAAATTGGACAAGCGATTTCAAGATCAATAATTAATTGCCTAACACCATCAAGATCATCATTTGATAAGGTGCTTTTAAATTGAGATTCGATTTCAATAATCTTCCCTGCATTTCTAAGGATGTTAGGATTCGTTTCGCGAAACGTTGTTTCATTAAAGTTATCGCCGAATTTTTGCCGACCTTTTTCAACTTCTTTTTCGATTTTTACTTTAATCTTTTCAATGTGCTCCTCAATTAATACATCTGCTCGGTATCGTTTTTTCGAATCTTTATTGTCAATTAATGGGTCATTAAAGGCATCAACATGTCCAGATGCTTTCCAAATGGAGGGGTGCATGAAGATAGCGGAATCAATTCCTACAATATTGCTGTGCATTTGAACCATGGCTTTCCACCAATATGCTTTAATGTTGTTTTTTAGTTCAACACCAAGTTGACCATAATCATAGGTGGCAGCTAATCCATCATAAATTTCTGATGATGGAAAAATAAATCCATATTCTTTTGAATGGGAAATAATCTCTTTTAGGGTGTCTTGATGTTCCATGCCTCAAAGATACGTGCAATATTTTTGCTGTTATTTAATCTTCAGCAACAATTTCAACAATTGATATTGAATTATATGAATCAGAATTGATAAATTTGATCCTTATGCGCTTCTATTTAAACGAAAAGGAATTTATTGAAACCGACTTTCCCATCGATTTATCGATAGGAATAGCAGAAAATCAAACCTTAAGTGCTTGGTATGTGACGCCCCCCAAAATGGAGGTTGTTAGAGAAAATGGTTTCCTTGGCAGTGTCGAAGAGGGAGGCGATGTAAATTTTCGATCTATTTGGTTTAATCCGCATGGACATGGCACGCATACAGAATCATGCGGTCATATAACGAAGGAAATCTTTTCAGTTAATAAGGTGCTAAAAACCTACTTTTTTCGAGCGCTATTGATTTCTTTAAAGCCAGAAGAACAAGATAATGGCGATAGGGTAATCACTATTCCGAGGCTCCCAAAAGGAATTTATGTTGAAGCATTGATTATTCGAACGGTTCCAAATAGTAAACAAAAAATCACGCAGAATTATGCCGAAACAAATCCTCCTTTTTTGGCATTGGAAGGGATACAAGTGCTTAATGAACATGGAATAAAACACTTACTACTGGATTTACCCTCCGTTGACAAGGAAAAAGATGGTGGTGAATTAGCTTTTCACCATAGTTTTTGGGAAGTGCCTCAAAACAATCGCTTGGATAGAACCATAACCGAATTGATCTTTGTAGATGATGCTACTCAAGATGGAGAGTATATTCTTGAATTGCAATTAGCGCCATTTGAAAATGATGCTAGCCCGAGTCGACCAGTATTGTATACCATTTCGACTATAAACTAAAAAAAGGCCAAAGCCCTTAAATCTTAATTAATTCAGATTGATGCATAGCGCATGAATAAAGAACAGGGGTTTATTATATTGTTGTTTAAAAAATTGAACGAATTACTAAAACTAGAAAAAACTGCCTCTCCAAGCAGAAATCAATTTTCAATATAATAAAACGCCCTGTCTTTTCTCCTTATTTCATAGTAAATATAAATTCGTCAAATTAATTCATCTTACTAAATGACTGAAGGTCTCTTTTTTGTGAATATTAGATGCGTTCAAATTATAATTTTTTATCGCGGCAGTATGATTGTGAGCAAATTACGTAGTTACACGTAGATTACTATACGTAACCTTATGTAATTTAAACACGTTAGAACTCAAATAGATAGGCAAACATTTTTTTTACTTGATATTTGTTCAATAACTAAAAACAAACAACATGAAAACAATTTTTAATAAGTCAGTACTCGTTGCTATAATGATCATGGTCATCTCCACTGGTTTTTCTCACCAAGGTAATGAGAAAAGAATTTATGATGATTTAGTTCAAGTTGTTGCTAATTCAGCAAAGGGCACTGCTAGAATTAATTGGAGTGACAATCGAATTGAAATGATTGAAATTTCGTCTTCTAATGGACAATATATGCCAACAATCCCTGTCATGGGAGCAACAGAACTTCATTTAAATGATTTAATTGACGGAACTTACGTCATTATTTTTAAATCAAATGAAACCATTCTTTACTCAAAAACTATAGAAATAAACAGATAATCTCCAAGTCTACCTTCCTTAGTTTATTAAGAGAGCCTCGGCTCTCTTTTTTTTTACAGTATTTTTAAGCTTGAAAGTCCACCGTCAATGTGTATAATCTGTCCGGTTATCCACTGGTTTTCAATTAAAAATTTCACGCCTTGAGCAATATCAATGGGTTCCCCAATTTTTTTTAACGGATGTCTATTGATTGCTCCTTCGCGTTTTTGATCCGTATTTAACAGGTCTTGTGCAAGAGGCGTATTCGTTAAGGATGGCGCTACGCAATTTACCCGAACGTTAGGCGCCCATTCAGCAGCCAAGCTTTTCATAAGCCCCTCAACTGCTCCTTTTGAAACAGCAATTGAAGAATGAAAACTCATGCCCTGAGCAATAGCAATGGTGCTAAACAAGACAACATTACCATTATTTGCCTTGAGTGTTTTATGGTAAAATTGTAAAACTCTAATCGCACCAATCACATTGGTTTGTAGATCATTTAGAAAATCACTTTCTGTAAATCGGTGAAAAGGTTTTAATTGTATCGTGCCGGGACAATAAACAATGCTTTGTAAATCTGGAAGATCTGGGAGGTCATCAGTCAAAACGTTTATCGTTTGATGCTGTGCCATGCCTTCGCCACCACTTCTTGAAAATATAAGACAGTCTGAGGGGCCGAGTAATTGAACAACCGCCTGACCAATGCCGCTGTTACCGCCAATAATTAAATGCTTCATAGGAATAAGTTCACTTTATTTGACAAACAAATGTTTTCTTAACTTGTTTAACAAATACTTGTATCAATACCGTAAATGTGGTATTTTTGTATCGAATAATTTGTTATTTATAATTAATCTAAATAAAAGACATGATAACTGTTACTGATCAAGCTAAAAACCAAGCCATTAGATTAATGGAAGAAGATGGAAAAGCGGGTTACTTTATTCGCGTAGGAGTTCAGGGTGGAGGGTGCTCAGGGTTAATGTATCAACTTACTTTTGACAACCAAAAATTAGAAGGTGACACAAATATAGAAGACAACGGAGTAACGGTTGTCGTGGATAAAAAAAGTTATTTATATCTAATAGGGACAATATTAGATTTTTCAGGAGGATTAAACGGAAAGGGCTTTATATTTAAAAATCCAAATGCCGATCGGACTTGTGGTTGTGGAGAATCTTTCTCTGTATAAATACAATTGAATTAAACGAATGGCAAACTATACCGAAGACGATTTAGCGAAAGAACTCAAAGATCAAGAATATAAATTTGGTTTTGTTAGTGATATAGATACAGATACTATTCCTATTGGACTTAATGAAGATATTGTTCGATTGATATCCTCAAAAAAAGAGGAGCCACAATGGATGCTGGATTATCGGCTAAATGCCTTAGCAATTTGGTCAACGATGAAGGAACCCTCTTGGGCTCATGTAAAGTATAAAAAACCTGATTTCCAAGCGATTGCCTATTATTCAGCTCCGAAACAAACAAAAAAATACGAGTCCTGGGATGATGTTGATCCTGAGATGAAAGCAACGATGACCAAGTTAGGAATATCGATGGTGGAACAGCAACGTTTAACAGGTGTAGCAGTTGATTTTGTAATGGACTCTGTATCTGTTGCCACTTCGTTTAAAGAAAAGTTGGGGGAGTTGGGTATTATCTTTTGTTCTTTCTCCGATGCTGTGCAAAATCATCCTGAATTGGTAAAGAAATACATGGGAACTGTAATTCCAACTCAAGATAATTATTATGCAACGCTAAATGCTGCAGTCTTTACCGATGGATCTTTTTGCTATATTCCGAAAGGTGTGCGTTGTCCGATGGAACTTTCTACGTATTTCAGAATTAATGCTGGAGGGACTGGTCAATTTGAACGAACCCTTGTTATTGCAGATGAAGGATCTTATGTTTCTTACTTAGAAGGATGTACAGCGCCTCAACGTGATGAAAATCAATTGCATGCTGCCGTTGTAGAATTAATTGCATTGGAGAATGCTGAAATAAAATATTCAACCGTTCAAAATTGGTATCCAGGCGACAAGAATGGACTTGGGGGTATTTTTAATTTCGTTACGAAAAGAGGGATCTGCGAAAAAAATGCAAAAATTTCATGGACACAGGTAGAAACAGGCTCTGCCGTAACCTGGAAATATCCTTCTTGTATTTTAAAAGGAGATAATTCAGTTGGTGAATTTTACTCCGTTGCTGTTACCAATAATTATCAGCAAGCAGATACCGGTACCAAAATGATTCACCTGGGCAAAAACACAAAATCCACTATTATATCTAAAGGGATATCGGCAGGCAAATCTCAAAATTCGTATCGTGGCCTAGTTCAAATTCATAAAAACGCCCATAACGCCCGAAATTTTTCGCAATGTGATTCACTTTTAATGTCGAGTGAATGCGGAGCGCATACTTTTCCTTACATTGAGTGTAAGAACAGTACAGCGAAAATTGAGCACGAAGCCACTACTTCAAAAATAGGAGAAGATCAACTATTCTATTGTAAGCAAAGAGGGATAAGTGAAGAAAAAGCGATTGGTTTGATTGTCAATGGGTATTGCAAAGAAGTATTGAACCAATTACCGATGGAATTTGCGGTTGAAGCACAAAAATTATTAACGATTAGCTTAGAAGGGAGTGTTGGTTAACAACTCCTAAAAATAAATAGTAAAAGTATGATTACGATTAAGGATTTACATGCAAGTATAGAAGGAAAGCCAATATTAAAAGGACTAAACTTGACAGTTAAGGCAGGTGAGGTACATGCGATTATGGGACCAAATGGTGCTGGAAAAAGTACGCTTGCGTCGGTATTAGCTGGTAGGGAAGAATACGAAATCACTCAGGGTGATATAAATTTTAATGGGGTAGATTTGTTATCCCTTTCAGTGGAAGAAAGAGCGCGAGAAGGATTGTTTTTGGCCTTCCAATATCCTGTAGAAATTCCGGGTGTTTCAAACATAAATTTCCTACGTACCGCCCTTAATGAAATAAGAGAACATAAAGGCGAGAAAGGAATATCCGCAAAGGATTTCATGTCTTTAGTTAGAGAGAAATCAGCATTGGTTGAATTAGATAGTAAATTATCCTCTCGCTCTGTGAATGAAGGGTTTTCTGGAGGTGAAAAAAAACGAAATGAAATTTTTCAAATGGCCATGCTTAATCCTAAATTGTCAATCTTGGATGAAACGGATTCAGGCTTAGATATAGATGCTTTACGAATAGTTGCGAATGGGGTAAATCAATTAAAAACCGATCAGAATGCAACTATCATCATCACACATTATCAGCGTTTATTAGATTATATTATACCTGATTTTGTTCACGTTTTATATGATGGAAAAATTGTAAAATCTGGTGGGAAAGAACTTGCTCTTGAATTGGAAGAAAAAGGATATGATTGGATAAAAAATAATACGCCTAATTGAAAACTACGGAAATGGAGCCAGTCACCAAAGCAACACTTCAGGTATTTAGGAAGAAACTATCTCCCACTAAATTATTACTACCAAGTTCTTTTATCGATGCTAATGAAAAGGCGCTTGTCGAAATGGACTTTCCTAATTCCCGACATGAAGCATGGAAATATACGCGCTTAAATCGTGTTGCTAAAATTAATTTAGAAAGTACCCCAACTTCATTAATCGACTGGTCATCTTACATTATGGTAAAAGATGCCTATACTTTTGTCTTTCAAAATGCGGGATGTATTTATAGTTCTCCGGCTTTACCAAAAGGACTTTCTATCAAAATTGGAGATGAAATTGAAGCAATAGATTGGTTGTCTTCAATTAATGAAGGACATGTTGCAAAATTAAATGTCGCTCATGCTCAGAATGGCTGCGTAATAAATATATCTGATGGCGTTCAGCTTGACAAACCGATACAGTTACTATTTATTTCTGATGGCCCGAAACAACCAAATTTTTGGAGAAATCAACTGCAAATTGGGCTTGGGGCAAAGGCAGATATTCATGTTGGTTATTTTTCAAAAGATGCAATTGACTCTTATTCAAATGTTCATTGGAGTGTCTTTTTAAAAGAAAACAGTCACTTGATAATGACAAAAATTCAAAATGATGGTGATGCAAATTATCATTTTTCTACAGAAAATATTTCTCAACTAAAAGACTCTAATTTTACCTTAAACACACTTACTCTTGATGGGGCTTTTGTCCGAAATGATGTATTAGTTAATGTGGAAGGCGAGAATTGTGAGACACATCTGAATGGCGCCTACATAATGAAAGATAGCCAACACATTGATAACCATACGACCATAGACCACATTTCCCCGAATTGTAATTCATATGAATTGTATAAAGGGGTGATGGATGATAAATCGACTGCTGTTTTCAATGGTAAGGTATTCGTTCGCCCAAACGCTCAGAAAATTAATGCTTTTCAATCCAATGCTAACGTTTTACTTAGCAATGATGCTGCCGTCAACTCAAAACCTGAACTAGAAATATATGCCGATGATGTGAAATGTTCACATGGCTCGACTACAGGTCAACTGGATGAGGAAGCTATCTTTTATCTTCGTAGTCGTGGTATATCAGAAGCAGCTGCTCGACAGCTAGTTGTTGCCGCATTTATGCAGGATGTCTTTTTAAAAGTAGCTTCAAACGAGTTAAAAAGCTATATTTATCAGCAATTAGCGCTTCGCTTTAATTTGTATTCGCAAGAGAAAGATTAAAAGTGCCTCTTATTTCATGATAAAAAATTAAAATATGAAAATTCTATTGCTCGTATTTCTATTTCCAATTTTTGTATTTGCCCAAACAGACCAAGCATTTGTGATTTATAATGCCAAAGGAAAAAAAGTAAGCATAGCTAAAATGACTCGAGAATCAATCGATGCCCAATTAATATTGTTCGGGGAGTTTCATGATAATCCCATTTCTCATTGGTTGGAGTTAGAATTACTTAAGGAGTTATTTAATCAAAAGGGCAAAAAGCTAATCGTAGGTTTCGAAATGTTTGAGCAGGATCAACAAGCTGCCTTAGACCGTTATCTTATCGGTGGAATTACGGATAAACAATTAAAAGATTCCCTGCGCCTTTGGCCAAACTATTCTACTGATTACAAACCGCTAATACTGTTTGCTAAGGAAAACAAATTAGCATGTATCGCTTCCAATGTTGAGCGTAAATATGCATCATTATTGTTTAAAAGTGGCCGCATTGCATTGGATACCATTTCGCCGTTAAAAAAGAGCCAAATGGCAGATTTACAATTTCCAATTGATACTACGCTAAGTCAATATGCAAGTTTAAACGAGATGGCGGCACATATGGGCGGTGGAAATATGTTAGAGGCTCAAGCCCTCAAGGATGCGACAATGGCAAAATATATTTTACAAGAACTAAGGGAAGACAATCAAATTATCCACTATAATGGCGCTTATCACAGCGATTATTATCAAGGGATATTATGGTATATCCAACAAAGTAAGCCATTAATAAAGGTGACAACCATTTCAACGGTTAGTCAACAAAAGGTTAATAAATTGGAAAAAGAACACCTTGGGAAAGCAGATTTTATTATTTGCGTTACGGAATCAATGACGAGTACCCACTAATTTATTTAAAGCCCCGTCTTTTTTTCAACGCTTCGTATGCGTCTTGAATTTTTTGAAACTTCTCTTTTGCTCCTTTTTGATATTCTTCGCCCATCTGCGCTACTTTATCGGGGTGATAAGTTACGGCCATTTTACGATACGCTTTTTTTACTTCTTCATCAGTTGCAGAGGCATCAATTCCCAATATTTTGTAATCAGAGTCTACATTTCGGTAGAACATATTTTTTACGCTATCAAATTCAACTGCTGAAACGCCCAATTGACTAGCGATACGTTCTATCACGCTCATTTCGCTTTGCGAAACATTTCCATCTGACTTGGCAATACCAAATAAATAATGCAAGAGCTGAACGCGTACTTCAATGGGTAATTTTAGACGAATTTCCGAACAAATTTCCTGCATTGGAATTTGTCCCGAATCTATGTAAGACTTAAGGGATTGTAGGTGCTCTGGTGTAAATTTATTTCCAAACTGATTGGTGAAAAAAGCCTTAACAAAGTCTAATTCTGCTTTTAGTACTTTACCATCTGCTTTCATTACGGCAGCCGAAAGAGCCATGAGCATGGTTTGAAAATCGAAGCGAGAAGACTGTCCACGAAATCGTTGGAATGGATCCGATTGAGCATTATCAGTTTTCCCTTTATTGTTTTGTAACTGATCAATAAATCCCCCAACAATAAACCCAAGAATGCCAAAGCTGATTCTTTTGGTATAGTAAAAAGCGACAATGCCGAAGATAAATTTATACACAACGTTTATATTAGTAGAGGGAGCGTACTCCCTTTACAAAAGTAATAAGATTATGCAATACCTTTTAAGTTTCGTTCTACAAAGCTACTTAGGGCCTCTCCTTTAAGTAATCCTTGCGCTAGAAGCGCTAAATCGGTTAATTGCTTAATTGTTGCTTGTTGTTTTTTCTCAGGTTTGCCAGTAAGCCCTGTGATCGCTGCATGATTTGAATTGATTGTCATGGTAAACATTTCTGGGAAAGCACCATAAAAACCGCCACCTCCACCAAGTTTTTGTTGTTCCATCATTCTTCTGATAAATTCAGGTTGAGTTATTATAATTGGTGAATTATCTTCGCTCATGCTTTCAAACTGAACGTTGAATTTCTCTTTGTTAATGGCATTTTCAAAAAGCCCTTTTAAGGTTTCTTCCTCTTCTTTGGATAATTTTGATGGAATATCCTCAGACTTTCGAATTAGTTTATCAATAGTGTCCGCATCTACTCTTACAAAATTAACTCCCTCATTGCTTTGTTCTAATTTTGGTAGCCAATGTGAAATTAATGGACCGCCTAAATTTAATACGTCATAGCCTCTATCTTTTGCATTTTTCACATAACTATACTGGTCCTCAGCATTATTGGTATATAAAATAATTATTTTACCATCTTTATCTGTTTGTAAGGCCTTAATTTTTTCTTTGTATTCTTCAATAGTGAAATACAGACCATCGGTATTTTTTAATAATGTAAATCCGTTTGCTTTCTCCGAAAATTTATCTTCAGATAACATACCATATTGCACAAAAACTTGTAAATCATCCCATTTCTGCTCAAAATCTTTGCGGTCTTTTTTAAACATTTCCGCTAATTTATCGGCTACTTTTTTGGTAATGTGAGACGAAATCTTTTTTACATTGCTGTCGCTTTGCAAGTAAGATCTAGAAACGTTTAATGGAATATCTGGCGAATCAATAACACCATGCAACAGTGTCAAAAACTCAGGAACAATTTCTGCTACGCTGTCGGTAATAAATACTTGATTGCTGTAGAGATTAATCTTATTTCGCTGTACTTCGACGTTTTCTTTAATCTTAGGGAAATACAATATCCCGGTCAAATTAAATGGATAATCTACATTTAAGTGAATATTAAATAGGGGTTTTTCAAAGGTTGCGGGATATAACTCTCTATAAAAAGTATCGTAATCTTCTTCTTTTAAATCGACAGGAGCTTTTGTCCAGGCGGGTTGTGTATTATTAATTTGATTAGGCACTTCAACAGCTACTCGTTTAATATTTCCTTTATCATCTTTTTCACCTTCAGGAGAATCAATGTATTCGGTTTTCATTCCGAAAAAAACAGGTATTGGAAGAAACTTACAGTATTTGTTTAAAACACTTTCTACTCTCGCTTTTTCTAAAAACTCTGCAGAATCTTCATTGATGTATAGAATAATATCTGTTCCACGGGTTTTCTTTTTAACGTCGGTAATTGTATATTCAGGCGAACCGTTGCTCTCCCATTGCACAGCTTGTTCTCCTTTTGTTCTAGACAAGCTTAGGATTTGCACTTTTTCTGAAACCATAAAGGCTGAGTAAAAGCCTAATCCGAAATGACCAATAATCTGCTCTGCACCTTCTTTTCCACTATATTTTTGAACAAATTCCTCCGCGCCTGAAAAGGCAATTTGATTGATGTATTTATCGATCTCATCGGCGGTCATTCCAATCCCATTATCTCTAATTGTAAGTGTTTTTGCAACTGGATCTAAAATAACCTCAACTTTAAGTTCTCCGATTGTTCCTTTAAATTCACCATTAGCACTGAGCACTTTCATTTTTTGTGACGCATCTACTGCATTGGAAACCAATTCTCGCAGAAAAATCTCGTGATCTGAGTATAAAAACTTCTTGATAATTGGAAAGATATTTTCCGTTTGTACGTTTATTTGTCCTGTTCTCATTTTATATTTTTTTCTTGCCTCGCTCAATCGATGTGCCAAGCAAAATATGCTGACAACTTGTCTTAAAATAACGTTAAATTTTGACGCTTTGTCCTTTAATAGGCATTAATTTCAGTAAATTTGCTTCATGATCGTAGGGATTAAGTTGTTATTTGCTTTGCTTTTATTAATGGGGTTTTACAAATTAATTGATACCCTAACTATTTTTAAAGCATCACCTTATAGCTCAAAATCACTCAAATTTGCCTTTACCTTAAAAGTGATTGCTGGCGGGCTTCTCTTTTTAATTTATACGCATTATTATTCTGATCGCTCTACAGCGGATATATTTAAGTATTATGATGATGGTGAGATTTTATATACTTCCACAAAAGCACATCCTCTTGATTTAATCAAAATCATTGCGGGTGTTGAAAACCAATACCTCAAAGAACAGCACTTAAATAAAATGTCGTATTGGTATCGACCTTATGACCATGGCCTACGAAACGATAACCGAATTGTTATTCGAATTAATGCTGTGCTTCATGTTATTAGTTTTGGCAATTATTTTATTCATGCACTTATTTTTATTTTTCTGTCGTTTTTAGGCTTATTTTATCTTGCTAAATTATTTTATGCTGTTTCTGGTAGTAAGATAAAATCTTATTTCGCTGCTTTTCTAATCCCATCTGTTTTCTTTTGGACATCTGGCGTCTTAAAAGAAGCCTTATTAATTTTTGCTTTGGGTTTATTTTGTTGGTCTATGTTTAAATTAGCCACTTCTTTTAGTTGGAGTGCATTAATTGTAGTTACACTGGGCTTTCTTTTGTTGTTTTCGATTAAAATTTATGTACTCGTAGCCATACTGCCCGCTATCCTGTTTTGGTTTCTTTGGATGCGTTTTAAGGTCTTCTGGAAAGCTTCTTTTCTTTTTTTAATACTGGGTAGCTTGTGCTATGTTTCCGTTGTTGTTTTATTTCCCACAATAGATTTAGTGTCTCTTTTAGTAGCAAAGCAGCACGATTTTATTCGTTTGTCGCTAGAATTTAAAGCGGGAAGCGCTATCCAAATGGATTATTTGGATGAAAATATCGGCTCAATTCTTAGGTCTATACCCTTGGCTTTAGTACATGTTTTTACGCTCCCTTGGTTGTCTCATGTTAAATCATGGCTATATATTGGTCCTTTACTCGAAAACCTTTTTCTTCTCGCTTCTTGTTTGGCTTCGATATACTTTTTTCAAAAGCCTTCTAAATCAGGTGTCCAGTTTCTTGTTTTTGCTGGCATTTTCATTTTCACCTTGTTCACAATCATTGGATTAAGCACTCCGGTCATTGGGGCATTGGTTCGGTATAAAATTCC
>ENA-UOYL01000612-UOYL01000612.1-marine-metagenome-genome-assembly--contig:-NODE-612-length-12767-cov-2.852482_pt1 | contig 12767 bp, 21 predicted proteins | sample MGYA00238173_ERZ767189 | MGnify/ENA primary metagenome ERZ767189 (study PRJEB28943, sample SAMN06267163) | marine metagenome | isolation source: Columbia River Estuary | place: USA:Columbia River Estuary... | reverse complement strand
CAAGAATGCCGGTGAGCTCTCTTCTAAAGATCCATATACCTCGTCGGTGGAGACATGCAAGAACCGAAAGCAATCTCTTGCAATCCCTGTTAACCCGTCATAATAATCTCGTACAGATTCGAGTAAATTAAAAGTACCCACAATATTTGTCTGAATAAAATCCTTTGGCCCATGAATCGAGCGATCAACATGACTTTCGGCTGCAAAATTTACTATAGCAAATGGTTTGTACTGTTTAAGAATTTCCGTAATGAGTTCTGAATCTCCTATGTCGCCGCGTATCAATAAATTTCTAGAATCAGAAATAACGATTTTGATGGTTTCCAAATTAGCAGCATAGGTAAACTTATCAACGATTAGCAAAGCCTCAGAATTATTTTTAAAATGCCTAATAGCGTAATTACCACCAATGAATCCTGCGCCACCTGTTACTAGAATAGTCATATTATTTCTATATTGGAATATATTTTTCTAAAAGTTCTGGTGAATATTGACCAATAATATCCACATCCAAATTTTCTTTTCTTTTTTTATCTTCAACCACATAAACTCTGTTTCTAATTTCGGTAGAAGAATATTGATGTCTTCGTAAATGATAGTGTATTTCTATACCATGATCTATACAATATTGCTTTCCAGTAACATCAACATTTTTATATTCTTCACTTAAAAACCGAATATGAAGCGTTTGTGTTTGAATTAAATTAAGAAGGTCTGCTTCAGTTTCATATACAAGAATCTCATCCACATACTTACATCCTTGTAATTGTATATATCTTTCATAAACAGATTGAACTGGTTTATTTTTAATACCAGGACGATCTACGGTTGGATCAACTTGAAGTGCAACTTTTAAATAATCACATAATTCTTTTTCCATTTTGAGCATAGTTACGTGTCCAGCATGAAATAAATCAAATGAACTACAGTTGAATCCTATTTTCATATAAAGACTGTTTTTAATATTATACTAAAAAGGAGAGTTTATGCAACTCCCCTTTGGGGTCTTTAGGCTCGCCACTTATTCTTTGACTGGAAATAAGAAACCAGGCGGGAGTATTCTCCATCCGCACCAGTCGTCATTTATTGCGCCCATACGACAAGGGCATTGAAGGGTCATATTTTGACTCCACCAGTGCTTTTAGAGTCTCTCCGTGACTAAAGGGGGGGTTCATCACCGACCAGTACTTTTAGAGACTCTCCGTGTCTTCATCATCATAATCTTTTACATAACAAGGAACTCTATCACAATCCAACCAACGGGCATATTGGAAATCTTCCATAGCAATCAAACATTGTATTTGATTATCAAACAAATAGATGTCATTCCATTTTTTTGTATAATAATGTTTTTTCTGAAGACGATAATCGGGTTTGCCGTTGAGTTCAATAATACCTTTCTCAACGAAACGATATTCTTCCTTTTCAAGAATAACTTTAGATTGAATCATTAGTTGATGTAAATATAATCTGAGTGTTGTTGCTTAAAAATATCAATTTGTTCTTGTGTCTTAAAAAACTTACGCAAAAGAGCATTTGGAAATTTTGCGTATTGGTACTTAACTTCGATTAGATTTTTCATTTTGTTACTTCAACGGTCTCAAGGTCTTGGACAATATAATCGATTAGAATATCATAATTATCGAGAGGGTCGTCAGAAAAAATAACTCCTTCATTTTGATAGAACTTACGGACTTTCTTGTAAAGTTTCGGATTCTTTACATCAAGATAAAAATCACCATTCGCTGCGGCACGAAGAGTACTAATATCTTTCTTGAATTTGATAGTCAGAGACATCGCTTTGATTTGTTTACCTTGTTATTATAGAGTGATTTGAGTTTTATGTCAAGTGTGCCAGTGAGAAAACTGGCAATCGGGGTGGAAGGTACTGCCCCCTCTTCGCTGCGTCCCAAACGCAGAGTGATAACTTTTCTACTACACCCCGTTTCTTTATGTATAATACCACAACTACCCAATCATGTCAATCCACCTTTACCACTAAGATAAATTATATTCATTGTAACAGTAGAGACAGGAATCGAACCTGCGAAGGCTATTAACCCCGAACGCTTTCAAGGCGTCGTCCTCGGCCAACCGGACCTCTACTATGCAAAGTCCTCAACGGACATCAAAATCAAGTCGTCTTACTTTACGCTGACGCCTTGCTTCTTGGAAGGCAAGGTCTTCATTCGTAAGAACAGTAGACTTTTCTTTGGTACTCATATAGTTTATCATAACAACCTTTGATAAGTCAAGTGCCGCAACATTTTCATTATTACGAATGGTTGCCATATTGGGGCATCCACACACAACTGTTTTTCCAGACTTTCCTTCTATCTCACTTCCGCAAGACTTACATCTAATTTTTAAGTTTTCCATTTTTTATCAATTCAATTAATTATTGTGCCGGTACTTGTGAATCTACTGATTGTTCTTGTGGAACTGGTATGGGTGTTTGTTCAGAATCTTCAATAGATAATTTTGATGTTTTATCCATAAATGCTCTTAGCATCCAAACAAACTTACCATGTGATTCCATGATATCTTGAGCAATATTGGCAGTCGCATATTGTTTCTGTGCTTCTGCTTCCTCAGATAAAGCAGTAAGTAACTCAATAAAAGTAAGATTATCAACCATCAAACGCTTGATCATCTCATCCGATTTTGTAATTGGTTTTCCAATAATAATTTGCTTTTGTCCCATTTCATCAATTTGGGAAATATTAGATCCTTCACCAACTGTTGCAACTTCAACCATTCTTGTGAGAGTTCCAATTGGACGTATATTCATATATCGCATATGTTCACTGATACGATCAATCTCTTCAAACATTTCATTATATTGTTCACCAAAGAGAGTATGAAGTTGTTGAAAATCAGGACCGACTACATTCCAATGAAAAACCCATGTCTTATGAAAAAGAACAAAAAGATTTGCCTGTACATCACTAATGAGTTTGTATAATTTTTCCATTACTCAAAGTAGTTTTGAGTATTTATATACTAAAAAAGGGGAGTCGTTGTCAACTCCCCTCAATATCATTCACCAATAAGTTTTACGGCAGATTGTGCTCGTGATTGGATTGCGTCCTTGAGAGGAACATATCCAAGGTCATCAGCAAGTGCCTGTGCCTTATCACTCAACATATAACTAATTGCCTCTCTGATAGATGCTGCTTTAGGACCATTGCCAGTCTTATAGGCAAGAACATAAGTCAAAGTTGCAATAGGATAAGCACCACTAGCAGAAGGATTGGGATTTTGTCCGGCAAGATTTTTATCCAATTGAATACCATTCAGTGCTTTAGAACCAGAAGTATAATTAGGGAGAACAAACTCACCAGCCTTGTTCTGAACTGCTGCTGCTTTCAGATTACCCTTCACAAAAGATTGATTGAGATAACCAATTGAACCGGGAGTGGTTTGGAGAACACCAGCAACACCTTCATTACCTTTACCACCAACACCAACTTTCCAATTTACAGATTTACCGACACCAAGAGTCCATTCCTTGGAGAAGGACTGAAGTGACTCTGTAAAGGCAGCAGTGGTTCCAGAACCATCGGAACGGTGTGAAACATAAATCTTACCACCAGGGCATCCAAGTTCCTTCCAGTTATCAATAGAACCCATAAAGACTGATACTACTTGTTTCTGAGTCAGTTTCAGTTTACAAGAAGGATTGTTATAGGCAAGAGCAATAGTTCCACCAACAATCGGAATTTGAACTACACCACGAGAAACCTTTGCTCTGTCCTTATCAGAGATGGGGTCATCAGTTGCTGCGAAGGTTACTGTTTGGTCAATAAATGCCTTACGACCAGCACCAGAACCAACTGCCTGATAGTTTACTTTAGGACCACCAGATTTGGCAAGAGTGGAAAACCATCGTTGGTAAATAGTTGCTGGGAATGTAGCACCAGCAACAGCAAGACGGTCAACTCCGGCAAGTGCGACAGTAGGAGCAAGAGCAAGACCGACAACAATAATATTTTTGAGTTTCATAAAAAGTGAATAACTACAGAGTAATTCTAAGGTAAAGGAAAGATAAAATCAACTAAGATTTGGTTAAGAAGTTCATAACATAAAAAATCACCCAAAAAATGGGTGGTTCTACTCAAGTTATGAGTTGTTTATCAGAATGTGAACTTGGTCTGAACCACTCCACCCCAAGCAGATTCATTTTGGAATCGTTGGTTGTTGCTCACATAGAAGAGAGCAGGAGTGATGCTGATGTTGTCTGAAACTTGATACTTATAGAAGAATTCAAGCATCGCGGCATCTTCACCAACGAAGTCAGAATTACCGGGTTGACCAATAGCAACACCAGCAGTATTACCTTTGGCAAACACATCAGACCACTGAAGTCCAACGAACCAGGAATCAGAATCGGTGGCACCAGTTTTAGAACCTTTACCATCCATATCATTGTATCCGTAACCAACTGAGATAGAAGGAACGAATCCACTCTGAGAAGGTTGCCAGTAAGCATTCACAGCAACGCTATTGCTTTCCTGACCTGCGGCAAGGGCACCAGACCCGCCTCCAAGGGCATTGAAGGTGCGAACACGACTGCCTTCAGTACCATAACGGTAAGCAACGGCAGCGCCCCACTGAGGGGCACGATAACCAACTTGTGTCATAAAGTTCAATCCACTATCAGAATTGAAGACACCAGTTTCAGTATTGTCACCGTCCTGAGAGACATAGTTCAGACCAGCAAGGAAACCTCCCTGACCTTTTGGAACTTGTTGCTTCCATTGAGCACCAAAACCAGCACCAGTTGCCTTGTTATAGACACCAGAGGCGCCACCAAGTTGGAAGAAGTCAAGGATTTCCGACTTATAAGCAGAAGGAACCCATGCCATCTCAGTGTTACGAACCAGAGGACCAGCAGTTAGAGTTACACTCTTACCAACTGGGAACTGATAATACAGACGGTCAATCACAACTTGATCGGCATAAGATTCTGCCTTATCAAGTTTGAAGAGTGAAGAACTAGAACCAAAAGGATCACTGTTAAAGTTACCAGAACGAAGACGAGTACGGAGCAAGTCCTTACCAGTAAACGAGGTATCAAAGTTCAGACGAACATCATAGTTGAATGCAGTGTTACCTACATCACCACCTTTGTTGGTTTTCAGTCCGGGAACGCCACCAAGAATAAAGTTTACTTCACCTTTGAGTTTGGTAGTGGTTGAAAACTGAGTTGCCTGCAGTTGTCCAACTTTGTTCTCAAGACCATCTACACGAGAAGTGAGTACAGTTAGTTCTGTATCAAATTCAGCAAGAAGTTTTTTGAGTTCATCTGTGGTTTCAGTTACACGATCAAGGCAAGCATTCAGCAGTGCTGCTGCCTCAAAACGGGTCATTGCCTGACCACCTTTGTATGTGCCGTTAGGATAACCTGCTACGCAACCATAACGCTCTACAAGATTGCTAAGTGCCTGATATGCCCAATCAGTAGGTTGGACATCAGTAAATTGTGTAATGCTAGTGACTTGTTGTGCCGAAGCATACTTGTTGACATCCTCAGTATTGAGTTCTGCGGCATTCACAGCAGGAGCAACAAGACTCAGTGCAACAGGCACAAGCATCATTTGTTTGAAAAATTTCATATAGTTCGTTAAGATTTACAACTACGAAGTTTATTTAGATCCCCTGATATTTTAGGGGAAGCGGATACACGGATTTGAACCGAGGATAAAAGTTTGGAAAACTCTTGTGTTGCCACTACACCATATCCGCAAAAGTGGGAGATTGCTCTCCCAACGCACTTCCTCCACACCAAGGAATTATAAGACATAATGAGTATTATGTCAAGCCCCCAGCGAGGATTTGCACCCGCGACTATCGCTTACAAGGCGATTATTTTAACTGCTATAACTATGGGGGCAAGGCTCCCCAGGTTCGATTTGAACGAACGACCTTGAAATTAACAGTTTCTTGCTGCTGCCACTGAGCTACTGGGGAATAATGGTAGGAGGGATTTCTATGTGCGGACAGAATCACCTTTCCCTTCATCCAGCCACAGAATACTATACCAGCGAGAGGGGTTGCACTTCCTACAGAGGAATACTAACGGGGGTGTTGCCACCCCACTAATTTACTTAGAACTTACAAAGTTATTAATTTTTTCTGCAAGTGCTTCAATCGTTTCATACGAAGGAAATGGAGGATAATTCCATTTAGTCTCATTACTTAGATTGTGATTATCAACTATATTATAGGAAGCAAGATATTCATCATTAGCATGAGCATATGCCTGCTTAAAAATTTCAAAGCGTAATTCATAAGGCGTCATTTGTTTTCTCCTGTGTGTTTGTGTGTTTGATGGAGTAAGTGTGATATACCTCATAAGGATATAACAGGGACTTACCCTCGTTTGCTACCGGCATTCTGGTTTATCTTTCCAGTGCAAAGTAGCAAGCACCGCAGATAGGATTTGAACCTATATCGTACATCTTAGAAGGATGGTGCATGATCCGTCATGCTGCTGCGGCAAGAACCTCCCTGTTTGTGCATCGTTGAGAGGCATGGGAGGTGTGGGATTTATAAGAAGTTTGGACCTCCTCCACCCGTCTTACTACTATAAGACATCAGGGCAATAAAGTCAACCCTTTGCTTCCTTACGGGCGTTCTTCTCTTCGGTAATCTCGCCTCTACGGGTCTTAACCAGTTTGGCAACTTCCTGAAGTGCCTTACGGGCACGAGTACCGGCGGCACTATTACCGGCAGTGAACTTTTCGTCTTCTACTTTCCATGCTTCAATCGCACTCAGTAGTTCTTGTGATACAGACATAATAATCTCCAATAAAATAAGATATGGTTATATATACGACTTTTAGTTACATCCAGACACCCAAGTAGAACATAAACGCATTTCTCCACCTAAAGACTTACATTCATCCGTATAACACACGGATTCATCAACAGGTTTCTCTGAAAATATTGGAGCAGGAATCTCTACAGGTTTTTCTCCAGTTTTTCTCCAATACTCATCAATTGCTCCATCCACATCCCTCTTAATTCTTCGGTCAAGTTTCTCTGGGTCTTTGATGATAAACTCATTGAGAATAGTTTGTGGGAAATATTTTCGTTGCATCTCATCCAATAAGTCCCATAAAGTATTTGTGGATATTCCAGAGCATTGGGAGAGTGCTGCAATAATGGAGGACAATACGACTCCTATAATTGCATATTGTTTTATATCTGGTTTCTTCTTGCCAAAATTGAAATTAAACATAAAAAAGGAGGGTTATGAGTGCCCTCCTATATTTATTCAATTTTATGAAATTTATACTTCAACAAGAACTAAACGATTTGCGTAGTTATAAGCATAATCAGTTCTTGCCCCATGATGCCCCCAACGTATCCATTTTTTAGCAAGTCCCATATAATCATTAATAGATTTACCGGGAGTTTTCATTCGATTCTCGATCATCTTCCAATCACTTTCATACATAATGTATTGCAGTTGAGTATCAAGTGTGGAAGGGTCTCCACCAATACGAGCAGCAAACTTACCAAGACCATTATATCTTGGAGCATCGGTAAATTGAATCAATCCATAACCACCACTCCTACAAGCACTATAAGACACTCTAGCACCGCCCTCACACACATTAGGAGTGAAGGTAGACTCTTGTCGGATATTGCCCATAATGGTTGCTATGGCATTTTTGTCAGTAATTCCACGATTCTGTAAGAATTCTACAGTCTTCGTTTCATTAGTATTACATCCTTTACAAATTAGTCTTTTTTCTTTTGGTTTAACTGGAGCAACCTCTCTGGTCGCTGTCTTTGGTGTAGGATCCTCTTGAATAATAGAGAATGGTGGCGGACCACTCACGGGTGGAGGAGGAAACACTTGGGGCAGTGTTGCCGTGCTGGTTGTAACCATTGCCAAAAGGGGAAAGGCTACAGTAAAAAATTGTTGCATTAATTTTAATAGAATTCGGCATCCGTATAGAAGAGGGGTATACCACCTCTCTCGAAGGGCATCTTCCACGGCTCTAGGTGTCACGTCACAGACTCATTATGACAAAACCCACATTTTGAGTGGGTTCCTTTGCATTATATGAGATTATTTAGGTTTTGTCAAGACCTGCCTCTTACACCTAAGGTTCCTCCAGTTCTTGATGTACCACGATTGATTAATGTTGATCTTACACCACCACTTCTTCCAGTTCTTGTATCACTTTGATTTCCCGATACCATACTTCCTTCACCTTCACCATCACTTGAAGGAATATTGGGAAGACTACCTCCTCTAGCTCTAGTATCTCTTCCTTTTGATGGTTTACCAGAAACCCAAGTATTTTCTCTAGGTTTGTTTTCAGGTTTATCTTGATTAAGTATCTTACTAACTTCAGCAGAAGAATTAAGATTACGTACAAGTTCCTGTGCTTGAATAGAAAGTCTTTGTGCCTCTGCAGCATCTCCCGGCCTACCTCTAGATTGGAGCATTTTAATTTTTCTACGAATCTCAGCATATTCCTGCTGATCGTCCTCAATAAGTAATGTTTCCAATATAAACTCTTGAAACGTCTTCATATGAATAGTTTCTAATTATTTATAGAATCCATATCCATATAAATGATGTCTATTTCCTTTACATCATCAGGAATATGAATCCACTCACGAAACTCTGCTTTTACACTATATGAGATTATTTAGGTTCTGTCAAGTATGCCAGTTTGAGAAGTGGTTAGAGGTAAATAAGTCTCCGGAGAATCTAAATACTTCAAACTACTTTTCACATTTTATGCCACGAGAGTGGAATACACCTCATAGAGAGCACTGGAATACACCGATACACAATATTCTCAAGGCAATAGATAATCACACTCACGAGTACCTCAGGAGTGGTGATGAATGGCATCTAAATAAGGCACAAGAACTCAGAAAATATGTTGCTGAGTTGAAGGAATGGATACATAAAACCGAAGGACGATTATGAAATTCAAATATCCAACACTTGATAATATAGTTCCTGTGATGGTTGCATTTGTAGCAGCAGCAATTGTTGGAATGACTTTCACAAATTATGTAATATGTAATTTCAAGGTAATGACTAGTTTACATTATCTGTATCTTGTAAAGGCATTTGATAAAAGTGGAGCAAAACCTCCAAGTAAATGTGACGATAATACATCAGAATCAATTCAAGTTTTGATGTCTCTTCTGGCAACTATTATTGCTTTGAAGGCAAACTTAAATAAAAAACCTGAAGAAAAAGAAAATGACTGACCCAGTATGGAGTGTAAATATACTATTAGGTATTGGACTTGCCGGTGCTGCTTATATCATTTACTATATACTTAAATTAGCATACGAAGAAGATAATGTATCACTATAAAATCAAGAAGATAGAAAGAATTGTTGATGGTGACACATTAGATGTTTCAATAGATTTGGGATTCAATCTTACAACTGTTCAAAGAGTTCGTCTCAAAGGTATTAATGCCGCAGAAACAAGAACCAAAGACCTTAAAGAAAAAGCAGAAGGTCTTGCGACAAAAGCGTGGTTAGAAAAAGAACTGTCCCGAGAAGGTGAATGGGTAATTGAAACTTTCAAAGAAGATAAGTATGGAAGGATACTTGGCACTCTTTATTTTGTTGGAGACCCAGTTACGGTGAATGAGAGAATGATAAATGAAGGAATAGCAAAACCTTTTATGGTGTAGACCAAAGTTTTCCTTCTGCTTTTCTTCTTCTCAATAATCCTGCTTCAACATTAGTTCCAGGATTACGATAAAGTTCTAGTGACTTTGGAACCTCATTCCATTCCTTATTCTTCAGGACTCTTGTAATAGTATTGAAGTCAGGATGACCATAAAAATCTGCACCAAGATTGTAAGCAAAGCAAAGTAAAGACCCTCTTTGATTGTCATTCATTTCACTCCAGTAAGGTATTTTTTGGAGAGCAGGAATAAACTCACGACGAAGTTGATAGTAGAACAAATCATCTGCTTCTTCTTGAGTAATTTTATTCCCAATCATAAATCGGGTTCCATCCTTTCTACGAGTGCTGCCCCAACCAATCGTAATGGGCAACCCACCTGTAAGAGGATCATAATATGCTTTGAGATGACAATCTTCAAATTCCTTGATAAGTGCAACACCTTGAAGTGGTAGTCCATCAAGTGTTGGTTCTACCTTTTGATTTCTATAAATCCTAGCAAACTCATCCAAGATTTCTTTGTGAACTGATGCCTGAAGAAATGCCCAGGCACGATTTTGATGCTCTAGGTCTTTATGGTTCTCTACGGCATCTATGAATTTGATAGTCATTTGAAAATTCTTCCCCACCCAGTTTTATCTTTTCCTTTCTCCAACCAACGATACTGAAGGTCTGACTTCTTATATACGGCACCTTTACCATTCGTGACTGCTCCTGTGTATCCATCATTCAAAGAACCATAAGGGTCATTTACAACATAGTCCTCACCCTTCTTACCTATTACACACAGCATATGCCCGCCAGTAGGAGAAGATAGAGTGCCACGATGGAGTATGCCAATAACAACGGGTCTCCCAGCAGACAACTCACGATTAAGGTCAGCAAACCCAAGATTATACCTAAACTCAGACTTAACTCCGTAAGAAGCAAGAACTTTGGTTTGAACTGAGTGGTCAGTTGTATCACCGATTGCGAATACTTTCTGAACATAAGCATCATCACCTTTTGCTCCTACTAAAGTTCCCGGTTTAAAATACTCAAGACACATAGCACAGGCAGAACTATTACAAGTACGATTAGCATCTCTATAATTATCTGTTTGAGGATAGTAGGGAATATTTAAAATTCCTGGAATTACTACTTCTAGTTTTGTTCTAAAAATCTTCACCCAATTTGCAGTATCCTCCATCAGGTCTGGAGATTTACCTATCAAATCTACTTCAAGTTGCTCTACTGCCGCAACATGCTTTGGATTCTTTGGGTCGTAGTACTGAAAGAAATTGTGAAGGTCTACTCTCATTATTCTTCTCCTAAGTATTCGAGTGAAAAAACATCGTGTTGCGGGATCTCGGGATCCATCCATTCTCTAAACTCTGCTTGAATTGCGTGTGCAGATTCAATATCCTTATTCTCACATAATGTATGTATGCGATCAACTGCCCAATCGTGAGAAGACCTAAGAGTTTGTTCCAGTAGCGTCATCATAATAGTCTTTCCGAAAATATCTAGAGAGAATATTGCTATTATAGTATGCCGGAACCCCAGAGTCAAGTGATTCGGTCAGTACATTATTTAGAAAAAGTTGTCTTGTTTCCTCAAAGTTACATTTACCTTTTGTCTTATGAAGACTTATAATTTCTCTACTGAAGAACTCCTTGCCGTATTTGATTATATCTTCTTTTAATTCTGGGCAAGAACCATAATAATTTTTCCAATCAGATTCTGACTTTACTTTTCTCTTTTTTCCTTTTGGGGTTCTGAACTGCCAAAGGTACTTGCGTCCAATATAATTTCTACCGGTGGTCTTACAGGATATGAGATATACGAATCCAAAATAATCTTCTATATGGTTTGATTCAAAAATCTCCCCATTATATCTCCAAGGATTCTCATAGCTCATTTAGTAGTCTTATAGAGCTATTATTTATCCTTCAACGGAGACAAACCTAGTCTACACAAAAAAAGGAGACTTGTCAAGCCTCCTTTAAGTTATGTTAGGATTTAGTTACTAAGTAGGACCTTGACCCCTTTTTGTAATTGAAGGATAACCATCTTCATGATCCTTATTTGCTTGATAGCGTGATTTTACGACATTAGTAGATTCTCCAGAATCACCTCTTGTTCCTCTTCCTGCTCTATGAGATGCTTTTCTTTTTGCAGTCATTCCTTTGTGTGCATTATTCAAGATTGGATCACTATTATCTGCTTTTTTTCTTCTATTTGGATTAGTACCATAAAATATGGGTTTATCGGTGTATTGATTGAGATTTCTTGCTCTCTCACGTTGTCTTGAAGTTAAACCAAGCATTTTTTCTGCTTTATTTGCTTCATTCACATAATACTCTGCAAGATCTTCCCAAGTATATTCTGAAAGATCATAACCGTCTTCTACAAGTTCATTTACCCATTCGGTGATTTCTTCTGCAAGTAAATCATTTTCACATTCTTCAACAATAGTTCCAATAGTTTCAGCATCCATTACCAACATCACATAATTTGCCTCCTCTAAGGTCTCTACGTGCCCCTGTGAGAGGAGATACTCAAGCACAAGGTCATAGGCATCATATTCGTAAGAAGCGTTTACTGTCTGTGCTTGTGCTTCTTTTCCTGCCTTTTCTGCTTCTCTTTTCCTTCTTTCTTGTTCTTTCGCAAGTGCAGAGTTTGCTGGTGCTGGTTTGTTCAATGCATCTGGAGTATTTGCTTTTTTAAGATCTGCATTTACACTCTTTAAATCGGGGATTGCGGGAGTTGGTCCAGTAGTTGGAGTTTGATCTTGCTTTTCGTTAGGACCTGGTTTAGTTCTAGTTGCAGAAATCTCATCATAACCAGATTGTCCGGGTTTTACTCTATCAGCAAGTTTTGGATTTGCTCTTGCCCACTTCTGCATTGCAGTTTCACCTTCTGGTGCTTTATCTGCTACTTTTGGTTTTGCTGGGATGGGTTTTGGAGATGCTGGAGGAGGTGTAGAACCACCACCACCTCCTGAAGGAGTAGATCTACCACCACCTCCTGAAGGGGATGAAGATTTGGGTCCTACAATTTTTGGACCAACGATCTTAGGTCCTACAAGTTTGGGGCCCAC
>ENA-UOYL01000611-UOYL01000611.1-marine-metagenome-genome-assembly--contig:-NODE-611-length-12788-cov-4.236488_pt1 | contig 12788 bp, 14 predicted proteins | sample MGYA00238173_ERZ767189 | MGnify/ENA primary metagenome ERZ767189 (study PRJEB28943, sample SAMN06267163) | marine metagenome | isolation source: Columbia River Estuary | place: USA:Columbia River Estuary... | reverse complement strand
TGATGACTACTTGGATGCGGATGTAGGTTGTTTGTATTTTCAGGCAATGACGGAGGCGGAGTTGTGTTCGAGTCATAAATTAGCCTATTTGTGTGAGTGATCAAAGGAACTATTATATCCCCATTGCTTACAATATTTGTCTGCATAGCCTGTAAAACATCTGCAAATGTATAAAGCTGATTGTATGCATTTAAACCTGATAATGCTGATAGTTGTGTATTGCCTAGTAAATCTTTTAAGTTTACAGTATTTCCAAAAAAGGTAACGTTATAGGTGTGTGCTACATTATTTTTTAATTTTACTCCGTCTAACTTTAGCATACCTGATTTAAAAGGCAAGTCATTTAATTCAAGTGTAGATTCTATTTTTATTCTAGCATCCTCTTCTGTCATACCCCACCACCAGTTACCTTCTAATCCGTGGTACCAAGATCTGCCAGAAGATTTGTTGTCCTGAACTAATACATTAAATTCATTTATTTTTTTTGCAAATTTAATAATTATTTGATTTTCTCTTGATAAATACATCATTTAAAATATATTATGACAGATATAAACAATGATTAAACGCACGATTAAAAAGTACATAAAATATGGCGACTTGGAGGTTGCTCGTCGTATCTCACCCTCTAGCATTGCCTCATCATTAAGACCAATTAGAGCTCCATAATCTAAAGGGTACTGGTTAATTCTATTTTCCATAAAAACAGTCTCTTGAAAACCTTCTCTAGGCCACCAATAAGATCGTTCAAACATAGAGCCACGATAAGAATGTATACCGATTGTGTAGAATCCCTGATGTTTGAATTCATGAATGAAACTATTGGTAAGTTGATTTTCAGATAGGGGATAAGTGCCCTCTCTTCCATAGCGTTCTCTTATCCCAGCCCAGGTAGTGGAGCCATGGAAGGGGATCAATCCACGTCGCATTAAAGAAAAAGATCGGTAGTCGTTGGTCAATTCCCTGTAGCCAAAATTAGATTTGGGATCAAGGCTTAATGCGCCGAGCGATTCTACAACTATCAAAATAATATTTCTTTTTCTTGATCGCTTTTCAGCATTGAGAAAGTTTTCGACATATGTTCCTAATGCACTATTTACCTTCTTGTACGCTGAAGGTGGAGATGGAGTCAATATCTTGGGGAGTAATGAAAAACCAGTGGAATACAGTATGTTAGATTTTCTTTTCGCCGTAAACGGTGATGATAAAACGTTTGAGCCGTTTAATACATCGCTAATAATTAAAATAAGAAACATTGTGACTAGTAGAAAAGTATCTTTACTTTTGTTGGAGCTCCTAGTTCGAGAGCCTATCCAAATACTAGAACTTATAAAAAGTCCTATGCCTAAGAGCCACCAACGGTTCGACCATAAGAGAGAAAATGTTATTTGATTTATGGAGAATAGTAGGATCGCTGGTTGTGTAAAGAAAATCCCACTGATAACTTTCAAAACAAAAGACAGTAATACCAATACTAGAGCGATCAATCCACAGGCTCTTGACCAAATGATTATGAGAGTGGCAATCACTAAATCGGCACTCAAAACGCCACTTGGTTCATAATATTTGAAGTTACTTAGCCCATAATATTCGATCAAATATAACGTGAAAGAGCCGATAAGCAGGGATACAAGGGGATTTAGATTCGGTTTCATTAGCTGACCCACCTAAATCTTAAATCTTATCTCACATTGTCAATTTGTATCAGTTGTAAGTCTGAACACTCAACAGATCACAAGTAAATTATTTGTGATAAGAAGAGCCGTGAAGAATCGAGAAGGCACGATAGAGCTGTTCGCAAAAAATAATACGAGCGAGGTCGTGTGGAAAGGTCATCGGGGAAAGACTCAAAAGACGCGCGGCTTCTTGTTTAAGCCTCTCATTCCAGCCATGACTCGATCCTACCGCGAAAACCAAAGACGTCCCACGGTTGAGATGGGTGGATAAGGTTTCCGCGAAATCCTGACTGGTCATCACAGGACCCGCTTCACTCAATAAAATCAAAGAGTCCTGAGGCTTCAGATGTTTGCGTAATCGCGCAGCTTCATCCGCCAAGCCGCTAGTCCCTTCTTGTTTACTTTCAGGGAGTTCGTGGAGGGTCAGACGAACATAGCGCTTCAGCAAGGTTTGGTAATGCTCCATGAGCTCGCGATGAGCTGGGAGCTTCGACTTGCCAAACACAATGAGGGTAATGGGGTAAGTCACGTGAAACGATACCTTTTTAAAGAGATTTGAAAAAACGCTCTTGGCGATCCTGCCTTGGGTGCGTAATCATCATACATAGAGAAATGGGGAGCCTCATATGAAAAAAATCACAAAATGGATGACCGCTTCTTTGATTTTGGTCGGTTTAGTCGCCTGTCAACCTTCGGTTCCCGCAACCGCACCTGAACTCCCCACGAGTCCGGAAGCCCTTTTTCAAAGTCTTCGCTACGTGGCAGTTCGAAAAGATCTTACTCACTTAAAGCAAATCCACACCACGTATCCCAATATTGTGTTTTCCAATGCTTTCTGGTGCGCCTACATGGCGAAGTCATTAGATCTTCAATTAACCCCCGAGGAAGCGACGCTCTTTGGTGTGGAGGACTTGGTCAAGGAATACGACAACTTTAATAGCAGTCGTCTCCCTCAAATGGAAACGGCGAATTACAATTTAGATCAAGCTACCAAAACGTTTCAAGCCAATCTCTTTCGTCTGACGAAAGGCTTCAACGCAGAAGCTTGGAAGAAGATGAAAATCCTGAGTAAAGAAGAAACGGTGCAGGCCGGGCGTCCGCTCGTGCAAATGGGTTTAGGTGTTGCTAAAGATAAGCAACTGATGGTGCTCTCGTGCATGCCCTTGCCGGGTAAAGGCGAGAAAAAACAGTGGGTCATTGTGACCATACAAATGACCGTGAATAAAAACGGGCTGATGCGCTAATGGCTCTTGGGTTTTGATTAGCTTTTTGAGATAATCAACGTATACCGGATGGGGTGTCCCAGAATCCCGGAACATAGGAGTTTCATATGACAAAAACCGTTCATGTGGTCGGCACAGGTACCATTGGTCTCCCCCTCATCTCTTTATTCGCCCATTACCGTGAAGCTTTAGGCATTGACGAAGTCACCTTTCATAAAAATAGTGTGGTGGAGCGACCTAAGATCAAGGATCTCCTCGCGCGGGGAGCCAAACTCGTCTGCGACGCCGATAAAAAGAAAGCCTTTGAGGCCTATGGAACCCCGGTTACGTATACGCACGAAGAAATTCTCTCTCGTGAAAACATTGTCGTCATTGATTGCTCTCCTCAGGGCAATCAGATGAAAGAGACTCTTTATCAAAACTATGAAAAAAATGCCCTAGGTTTTTTGGCTCAAGGGAGCGAATTTGGGTTTGGGAAAATGTACGCCCGCGGAATCAATGATGAAACCATCGACCCACTGAAAGATAAATGGATTCAAGTGGTGTCCTGCAACACCCATAATATTTCGGCTATTATTTCAACGCTGGCCCTCTCTGAAGGTGTTGACAACCTTGAAGAAGGCAACTTTGTCTGCATGCGTCGTTCCAATGATATTAGCCAAGTCAAAGATTTCTCTCCAGCTCCCCAAGTGGGTTCGCACAAGGATGGAAAATTCGGCACCCACCACGCCCGCGATGCCTACCATCTCTTTAAAACCAAAGGCATTGAGCTTCAACTGTTTTCTTCGGCCGTCAAACTTCCTACGCAATACATGCACACGCTCTGGTTTGATTTGCGCTTAAAGCGCCCCACCCATTTAGAAAAAATCATGACCCACATCAAAGCCAATGACCGCATTGCGATCACGGAGAAAAAAGATGCCAACGCCATCTTCAGTTTTGGTCGTGACCATGGTTATTTTGGGCGCATCATGAACCAAACGGTCATCCCGACCGCCACGCTCACCATGCCTCACGACCGACGCTTGGTGGGAATGTGTTTTACCCCTCAAGATGCGAACAGTCTCTTATCGAGTCTGGCGGCTGCGGTGCGTTACCATCATCCTCAAACCTGGGAGACAAAACTCCAAGTCCTACAACCACTTTTCTTCGACGAAGTCTAACGATTAGTCCGTCTCCTTTTACACTAAAGAGACCCCCAGGAGTTCTCCCGTGTCTGCCCCGATGATTATTGTATGTGCCCCGAGCGGCAGCGGGAAAACGACGATCTTGAAGTCCTTGTTTCAAGCACGACCCGATTTGCATTTCTCGGTGAGTCATACCACGCGTCCTCCAAGACCCAAAGAGCAAGAGGGTGTGGACTATTATTTTGTGACCCCTTCCGTGTTTGAAGACATGATTGCGCAGAACGATTTCCTTGAGTACGTTCATAACTACGACCACTATTACGGAACCTCCCGTCGCCCGCTCGAAAAAGCCCTCCGCCAAGGACAGACCGTGATCTTAGACTTAGAAACGGAAGGGGTCGCGCGGGTGAAGGACCTCTACCCGACGTCGCTAAGTATTTTTATTCTCCCTCCGAGCCTTCAAGCCCTCAAAGACCGACTGTATGGCCGAGGCGACGAGAGTCCGGTCCAGTTGAAACTTCGAATGGCTCAAGTCGCTCAGCAGTTTGGCCAAGCCAGCCAATTTGACTTTATTCTCTTAAACGACGATCAGGCCCATGCACAAGCCCAATTGTCTGAATTAATTAAAGCCCTTGAAACGCACGATAAAGATAGAGTAGACGAGATGAGCCGCGCCACTCAAGCGTACAGACCTCTCCTCAAGACGCTTCACGATGAAGCGCTCACATCCCATGAAGGCACGAAGGATTCGTAATGGATTTTACCCTTTCAGAAGATACCGAACTCTTACGACGCGAAGTCCGAAAATTTGCGGAGAAAGAAATACGTCCGCATGTAATGACCTGGGATGAGAAAAAGATTTTCCCTCGCGCCGTCATGAAGCAACTTGGCGAGATGGGTATGATGGGCATTATCTTCCCAGAATCCTATGGCGGTGCCGGCATGGGTTATATTGAATACGCCGTCGTCGTCGAAGAACTTTCGCGAGTCTGCGGCAGCGTCGGTATTAGCATTGCGGCCCATAATTCTCTTTGCTCCAACCATATCTATGCCATGGGCAACGAAGCCCAAAAACAGAAATACTTAGTACCCTTAGCCAGTGGTCAAGCGCTTGGAGCGTGGGGTCTCACCGAACCAGGCGCAGGGTCTGACGCCGGGGCCCAACAAACCACGGCCAAAAAAGAAGGGTCCTATTGGGTTTTGAATGGAACAAAAAATTTCATTACCCATGGAACCGAAGGAGATATTGCGGTCGTGATGGCACGCACCCGACCCGGTAAAGGGACCGATGGCATCAGTGCCTTTATTTTAGAAAAAGGGATGAACGGTTTTCGTCCCGGTAAACAAGAAGATAAATTAGGGTTGCGTGCTTCAGATACCAGCGAATTGATTTTAGAAGACGTCAAAGTTTCTGAAGATCATCTTTTAGGGGAAGAAGGCGTTGGTTTCAAACAAGCCATGAAAACCTTAGATGGGGGACGCATTAGTATCGGGGCTTTGGCTCTTGGGATGGCACAAGGAGCCTTTGAGGAAAGCGTCAAATACGCCAAGGTGCGACAGACGTTTGGAAAACCCATCATTGAACATCAGGCGATTGCTCATAAATTAGCGGAAATGCAAGTAAAGGTCGAAGCTGCCCGTCTGCTGATCTACAAAGCGGCCAATCTGAAAGATCAAGGCCTGCCGTATGCGAAAGCGGCCAGCATGGCCAAGCTTTATGCCTCCGAAGCGGGCTATGAAGTGGCCAATGAAGCCGTTCAGATTTTTGGAGGCTATGGCTATTCCAAGGATTATCCCGTGGAAAAGTATTATCGCGATATTAAACTCTGCACGATCGGAGAAGGGACCTCTGAGATCCAGCGCACGGTGATTGCGCGTTATCTCATGCAAGAATTTTAATCGTTCCTGCTTCCGGATATTTGGTTACCAACGCAGCCAGAGGTTCTAAGACAAAAGGTCTCGTCACGGCTTTGGGATGAGGTAAATCTAAAGTCAACGAAGCTCCTAAGTGGACAAGATCTTCTGGGCTAGACCACGTACTATGAAGTTCCCCTTGGTCCGTCGCAATCAAATCAAGATCTAAGGTACGCGGCTGGTTCTTTCCAAGACTTCGATCTCGTCCGAGTTGTTTTTCAAAGCGCAAAAGTTTTTCTAAAAGGTGACAAGGGTTTGATTCAGCCGTCACTAAATAAGCAATCGTATTTAAATAAGAGGGACCCTGGCCTGATTCGTCGAGCGTTTCAAGCATCAGGGGAGAAGTGGTGAGCGCACCTAAGGTCGATAGATTTTCAAGTCCGCGAGCAAGATAACCTGCGCGATCACCTAAATTAGAACCCAACGCAATCAAAGCCTTCACTGCTTACGTCCTCGCTCGGCTATGACCACCGTACGGATGCCTCCTCGAATAAGGAAATCGCCTTCAATACGCATCCACCGTGGTTGAGCCGCCTTGAAACAATCCTCTAGAATTTGATTTGTCACGGCTTCGTGAAAGGCTCCGCGGTCTCGGTATGACCAGAGATAAAGTTTCAGTGCTTTACTTTCAAGGCATTTAGTCTTTGGTTGATAACGAATCGTCAAATGAGCAAAATCGGGTTGACCAGTTAAGGGACACAGACAGGTGAATTCTTCTGTCGTGAATTCGACGGTAAATAGGTTCTTCGTGGGCGAAGGAAAGGTCTCTAGATGAGAAACCGGACGGGTGACAACGTAAGCAGGCGATGAGGGTCGTGTGCGTTTAGCCATAAGAACTCCTTAAAAATGATCAGGTCTGAGGGTGTAGGCAATAGGGTCAGTGAGATCGGCTTCATGAAAGCCTCTTAGCCGAAGGAGGCAAGAATCGCAGTGCCCGCAAGCTACTTCATTTTGTTGATAACACGACCACGTGAGATGGAAGGGAGCCTTCAAGTGAGCTCCTTTTTGAACAATCTCTTTTTTGGATTGATGGAGCAGGGGAGCGTGAAAGCTCAAGTGGGTTTCAGGCCTCGTTCCGATCTGCGCGGTTTTTTCAAACGACGCGAGAAAAGACTCGGTGCAGTCTGGATAGCCACTGCTATCTTCTTGAACGAAACCGACATAAATTCGTGAAGCGCCGAGTACTTCGGCCCAACTCGTCGCGGTACTTAGTAAATGAGCATTACGGAAAGGGACGTAGGTCGAGGGTACCCCTTGTCGATGAAGATCGCCCTCGGGGATTTCTTCTTTGACATCAATCAGTGAAGAGCCTCCAATCAACGATAGGTGACCCAAGGGCACCACTAATTGACGATGGATGGGTATTTGGTAGTGTTTCGCGATTTCTTGAAACGCTTTTCGTTCTCTCGCTTCTGTTCGCTGACCATAATCGGCATGGAGTAAAGCGACTTCGCATCCTTCATCGAGTGCATGAGCCAACGTGACGCATGAATCCATGCCACCCGACAAGGTCACAACCGCCAAGATTTTTTTCATCATTATGAGCGCCCTTCGTTAGCCCACGTCTCAAGATCATTTAAGAGATGAGTCAGTTGTTGGGCGCCCGCTTGTGGAGCGAGACCGTTGTCCATTTTCATCGGCGGAGCATAGCGAACCGTACATTGTGCAAACGGCATAGGAATGATCATGGCATCCCAAGACCCTAGAGTGATGAAACGATCGTACGCTACGCAGACCGGAAGAATCGATGCACCGCTTTTCTGAGCTAAAGCAATAATGCCGGGTTTCGCTTCTTGAGCAGGACCTTTCGGACCGTCGGGGGTCAAACCAATATCCCATCCCTCTCGAACGGCTTTCATCATTTGAGCTAAGGCCCGGGCACCATCTTCATTCGCACTGCCTCGAATAGCATGAATATGAAACCATCGCCATGTGGCAGCACTGCGTTCGCCATCGCGACTTTGACTGCTTAAAATCGATATCCCCCGACGACGATCTCCCGAGATTTGGGTCGGGTAAGCGAGCGGCATCATCAAGAGTCGTCGATGCCAAAAAGCTAAAATCAAAGACTCATCACGAGCCATTATTTCTTCCAAGTGCTCTCGCCCTTCATAGCGTATCCGCAGAGTGTGACTTAGGAGCCGAACAACGAGGGAGGTCACAAAAGGGATCAGACGAAAATGCCACCATTGACTCAGTATCCCCCCTAGGGGCCGGCCTTTGGCGGTGACGTGGATAGCTTTCATGAATTGACCTCTTCCGTGGTGAGGTCAGAAGCGCGAATGATGAAAACTTCAGCGCAGTAATCGCAGCGTACTTCGGTATGATCCTGCGTTTCAAATAGATGTTGTTTTTCTTCCGAACTAAAGCCCCTCATAATCCGAACTAAATCGTCACGATTACATCGACAAGCGTAGCGAACCTCCGTCGACGTCAATGGTTGAGAGCCTTCTCCTTGATTAATCCAAGCAGCCAAGAATTCAGTCGTACGCTCCTCCCAAGGCACCACTTCGAGTCCTTCGAGGGCCTGAATGAGACGAGCTAATCGAGTAGGAGGGCAAAGAGGAAGCGGCTCCACCTTGAGAGCTCCTCCGAGGCCCGTGAGCGGATCACACCATAGATGAACGCTGGTTTGGATTTGTTCCGACTGCTGAAAATACGCTTCAAGTTGTTTGTCGATGCCCCCTTCAACTAACGGAAGAAGCCCGCTATAGGGCTCGCCGCTAGGTTGCGAACGCATGACTTGAATGCTACCGGGAAGTTCAAGTGGAAATGATGCTTGCGGGGAACCCGCATCGCAGAATCCCCGGATGGAACCATCGGGCCAGGCATCGGTCATTAGGTTTTTAATGCGGCCAGAACTTTTTATCATTAATTGGACGCGCTGGAGAAAATCCGACCGCCCCAAAAGAAGCAAGGTGGCCATCAAGCCTTCTGCGAGGACAGCGGCTTGCGTTGCATCATAGGACGGATGATGTCTTCGAATGCGATCCCATAGGGGTCCCATTTCGACGATATCGAGTTTGATCCACTGATCGGCGGTCATGAATCGACTAATCTTTGCGTCTTCCTTCATCTCTCTAGTTTAGAACGCAGGTGCACCGCGTAGACTCGATTTTGTGGGAGTCTAAAGAGATGATAGCCCCGAGTCGTCTCGCCGTGATCCGTGTATGCGAAGCCGTTTTTGGCCAGGGCGAGCGCTGTCCTGAACATTGGAATCAATCCCTCGAGCCCGCGGATGCAGGTTTAGCGCACGCGATTCTTGGGAAGATGTTTCGTCATTGGGGGAAAATGCAAGCTTATGTCGACGAGGCGCTGACTCGATCGGATAAAAATCTTCCCTTGGAAACGCGTATTGTGCTGGCGTTGGGTTTGTCTCAACTTGCTTGGTTATCCGGCGTCGCTGATTATGCGGCGGTGAATGAATCTGTTATTTGGATTTCAGATCCTCATAAAGGTTTTCCAGCTCATCAGGGACTCGTCAATGCCATTCTCCGACAAGCCGCTCGAGAGCGGGCCAGTCTCGCTGAAAAAATTGAATCGTACCCTCATTATTTGGATCAAAGTCTTTTTACTAAACATGCGTTGCGCCATGCCCTTGGCTCTGATTTCAATCCCGCCCACGCACAAACTCTGTGGCGTAAGTGGAATCAGCCGCCCCGTTTTTATTTTCGTGTGCTAGAGGCTGCGCAGCCTCTCCCTGAAGGCTTGATTCCCGATGCCACGCTCGAGGGATGTTGGAAGCTTGAAGAGGGAGCCTCCTTTCCTACCGAATGGCTAATGCAACATCATGGCATGGTTCAAGACCGGTCTTCCCAAGCGCTTTTGTCTTTTACCTGGGATCGTCCTGTGCGGACTATGCTCGACTTATGTGCGGCTCCGGGTGGAAAAAGTACGGGCCTTCGTCTCAAATATCCCGAAGCTCATCTCACCTGTATTGAAAAGCACCCCCAAAAAGCTGAACAACTTAAATCGACCCTCAAGAGTCGCAAGATGGAAGCTTCGGTCATCGCCGCCGATGCCCGTGTATGGCTCAAGGATTGCGATGAACAGTTTGATTTGATTTGGTTAGATGCTCCTTGTTCAGCCAGCGGAACCCTTCAGAAACATCCTGACCTGACCTGGATTGGCGAGAACATTGATTTAGGGTTGCTCTGTAAAACACAAGAAGAACTTTTATCAGCCGCACTGCCTCGCTTAAGTCCGGGTGGACTCTTGGTGTACTCCGTCTGTTCTTGGTTTAGTCAGGAAGGTATCGATCATCAGAAAACCATGCTCGAACGTTATGCTCAGATGCAACCGGCTACGATTTGGTCGCCTACCTTTGGCGGATCAACCTTTCAGTTGAAGCCCCTTGAGTGGGAAGGAGAAGGCTTTCAAGGCTTCGCCTTGAGCCCGCCATAGCAGCAAGAGTATTCTAGGGTTTCGAGGTGAGGTATGAAGCAAGGCTTAGGATTTTTAATCTTTACTCTGGGCAGTTTGTTGGTGGCGCAACAGCCCCATCTCGCCATCAACCCTAAGGTGCTCCAGACCCATGTTGAATTTCTTAGCGATGATCTTCTGGAAGGTCGAGGCACGGGAGAACGCGGGGGAGAATTGACCGTTCGTTATCTCGAGACTCAAAGTAAGCTCATAGGCCTCCAGCCTTTCAATGGAACAAGCTACCGTCAGTCGGTGAAAATTGCCGGCCTCAAAACACTCCCCACCAGCACCCTTTCCTTCGAGAGCCAAAGTTCCTGGACACCTAGTTTTGGTAATGACATTGTCTATGGGACGGGGGCGACGAAGGAAGCCATCGATATGGATGCGCCGATGGTATTCGTGGGTTACGGCATCACGGCTCCTGAAGAACAATGGGATGACTATAAAGGACTTAATTATCAAGGCAAAGTCGTAGTGATGATGGTGAATGATCCTCAACCGACTCCATCAGAACCTAGTCGTTTTGGCGGAGCCTCGCTAACGTATTACGGACGTTGGACCTATAAGTTTGAGGAAGCCCGGCGACGGGGTGCCGCGGGTGTTCTTTTGATTCACACGACTCCTTCAGCTTCCTATGGCTGGAGCGTGGTCGAGAACGGTTGGCGCAAAGAACGCTCCCAATTAGCGACGGGTGCGGGAGGTACCGATCTTCAGGGATGGATCTCCAATGAAACGGCGCAAAAACTTTTCGCGATGTCGGGGCTCAACTTAGATCAAGAACGTGCGAAGGCCGAAAAAAGATCGTTTAAACCTGTCCCCTTATCGGTGAAAGTAAAAAGTTCACTTAAAAGTCAGGTCCGACTATTCGAACAATTCAACGTAGGAGGTTTGATTCCGGGTACTGACCCACAGCTATCTTCCGAAGCTGTGGTCTACTCAGCTCATTGGGATCATTTAGGTAAGAATGATGAGCTCATCAAGCAGGGTAAGGATGGTATTTACAATGGGGCCGTCGATAATGCGAGTGGCACCGCTTCCTTGTTAGCCATGGCTCAGGTGGCCATGGCTCATCCCACGAAGCGAACCCAAATGTTCTTATGGGTCTGTGCGGAAGAGCAAGGTCTTTTGGGTTCAGCTCACTATGCACAGAACCCCCTGTGGCCCCTTGATAAAACAGCCGCGAATCTTAATCTCGATAGTACGAATTACCTGGGCCCCACAAGGGATATAGGGAGCCGGGGAAGCGAGCGAAGCAGTCTTGGACAGATGGTGGAACAAGTTGCCCAGTCGATGAACATGGTGATTACGCCCTCACGTCCGGATATCGCAGGAGGCTATTTCCGAAGCGATCATTTCAACTTTGCTAAAGTCGGCGTTCCTGCTTTCTCGGTTGAATCAGGCGAGGATTATCTCGAGCCCAATGCGGCCCAAAAGAAAGCCCTCAAGGCTTCTTATAACAGTCAGGATTATCATCAGGTCACCGATGAAATCAAACCTTACTTTGATTGGAACGGTATGGCCCAAGAGGCCGAGTTCACGCTTCGTCTAGGCTGGGTAATTGGTCAAGCGCCTCAGATGCCCATCCGTAAAGCGCCTAGGGGAGGGAAGTAAGTTGAACTGTGCACAGTGCGGGAACCCCTTGATCTCTCAGGCTGAAATCTATCGCCTTGAAGTCAAAAAAATAGATCGAGATGCAAAAAAATTAGCACTCATTGCCCCACCTATTTTGAGAGCTTCAATTCAACTATACATTTTGATTTTTTGGGTGTGGATATCCATTATTTATCCGGCTTTCGCCATGGATACCCCTGGTCGATCACTCTTTCCTGGTTATGGCATTGTTTTGGGTCTGGCAGCACTATGGTTTTTTCTTTGGCAACGCGCTAAAGAAAAGGACAAAGAACTTTTCAAGGTCTATGAATCCGTTCTTAGATGCCCTACCTGTCCGATAATTCCTTAGTTTAGGTAAAGACGATGGGAATCTTCATCACGGGGGGGACAGGTTATATCGGCAGTCATTGTGCTGCACTTTTCTCAGAACAGGGACACGAAGTCACGCTCTATGACAATCTCCATAACAGTGAACGAGACGTCGTTGATCGACTCCAAACCCTAAGTAAGAATCCCATCTCTTTTGTCGAAGGCGATATTCGAGATGAAGCCCTTCTATTGCAGTCGCTCAAAAGTTCTAAGGCTGATGTTGTTCTTCATTGTGCGGGACTTAAATCTATTTCAGAATCAATTACAAAACCTGATCTCTATCAGTCCGTCAATATCGGAGGCTTGAAATCTTTAACTCAAGCTATGAGTCAGTCTGGAGTTAAAAAGATTATTTTTAGTGGCAGTGCGAATGTGTATGGACATCCTTCGACACTCCCCATTACCGAAGAAGCACGGACTGATCCCCAAAGTCCCTATGGGAAAAC
>ENA-UOYL01000609-UOYL01000609.1-marine-metagenome-genome-assembly--contig:-NODE-609-length-12804-cov-3.143317_pt1 | contig 12804 bp, 10 predicted proteins | sample MGYA00238173_ERZ767189 | MGnify/ENA primary metagenome ERZ767189 (study PRJEB28943, sample SAMN06267163) | marine metagenome | isolation source: Columbia River Estuary | place: USA:Columbia River Estuary... | reverse complement strand
CGCGAATTCATTCAAGAAAGCCTGGGTACGTGAATAGCGATGTGGTTGGAAAATGACCAATACGCGTCCATCACCTGCATATCTGCGCGCCGCATCTAAGGTGACAGATATTTCAGTGGGATGGTGGCCGTAATCATCAACAATCCGGATTCCATGTTCTGTCGCTTTAAGTTCAAAGCGGCGACCGGCGCCACGGAAACTATGAAGGCCAGCTAGCAATTGGTGAATAGGCTCGCCCAGACTTAGCCCCATCGCAATACATGCAGCAGCGTTTAGAACATTGTGATGACCCGGCACCTGCAGTTCAAGTGTTCCCACGGTGCGACCATGCCAAATAACTCGAGCACTGGAGCCCATAGGTAGAAGTGCAATCTGATCAATGCGCAGGTCGGCGCCTTCATGTTCACCGTAAGAGACAGTGGTGAAAGGGTGCGATTGAACGCCTAGTTTCCTGGAGCCCTCATCGTCAGCGCAGTAAATGAGAAATCCGTCGGATGAAATTGTGGCGGCAAAGTTGGCGAAAGCAGCTGTTACTTCTTGCGGGGTGTGAAAGAAGTCAACATGGTCATGTTCAATATTGGTAACAATTGCCGATAGTGGTTTGTATGCAATGAATGAACCATCAGATTCATCTGCTTCGGCCACAAAATATTGACCCGTGCCTCTATGTGCATTGGCACCGGATGCCATCAGGGTGCCACCAATAGCAAATGAAGGATCTGTTCCACAAGCCTGCAAGGCAACAGTCAACATCGATGAGGTCGTCGTCTTACCGTGTGTGCCCGCAACTGCAATGCTAATTGTTCCAACCATGAGTTGAGCCAGTGCTTGAGCTCGGGTAAGAATTGGAATGGATCTCTCCACTGCATATGACATTTCGGGATTGGTTGATGCGATAGCTGTGGAATAGATAACCACATCAGCACCTGCAACATTTTCAGCCGCATGATGTGAATACACAGTGGCTCCCAAAGCAGCAAGTGCGCTAAGAACCGTGGAATCTTTTGAATCTGAGCCACTGACGGTAATTCCATCAGAGAGGGCGATCCGCGCCAGCCCACTCATGCCAGAACCACCGATTCCAATGAAGTGAATCTTCTTACCGTGTAGGGAGTGCATCTATTTTCCGCCCGAGAGTACAAATTCCATCAGTGCTGCAATCTTTGCAACTGCCTGCATATCTTTATCTGATCCACTCCCCTGTTGCTGGGCGCTCTTTTCCAGAAGTCGGTCGATATTTGCCCGAAGCCAGGAAGCTGTGAACTCTCTTTGGTCACATATTTCTGCTCGAGCGCTGCTTACCAATTCTGCGGCATTGAGTCTCTGTTCACCATTACCTACAGGCAGCGGAATAAAGAGCGCATATTTTCCTAAGGTGCTGACCTCAGCACAGGTCACAGCGCCACTTCGAGAAATAATGAGGTCAGCTGCTAAATACGCGGTTGCCATATCTGAAATGTAAGGGTGAACCTGGTAATTCTCATCCGATGAGACGAGCTCAGCTGAGCCGCCAGCCCCATGCAAAATTTGAATTCCTCGCACTGCTAGCTCGCCTCTGGATTCAGTAATCACATTATTGATTGCAACCGAACCTTGAGAGCCCCCAAATACAAATATCAGCGGCTGCTGCGCCCTAAAGCCAAGTGCCAATTTTGCCTCAGCTCGCGCATAAGCCCAGTTTTTTTCAGCGCGAGAAAATGCCTGCGCAATATTTTCTTTCAGAGGCAGACCCACGATGAGTGAATGCGCAAGCGACCCAGAAAAGACGGGGTAGGCAAGTGCAGTGTTCTTAGTAAAAATGGCGCCTAAGCGATTTGCGATACCAGGCTTGGCATTTGCTTCATGTATCACAAAAGGAGTTCGCGATAACCATGCTGCAATGTATGCAGGAGCACTTACATATCCCCCGAATCCAATAAGCACATCGGCACTTTTCAAAACTTTTTTTGATTCACGAATAGCTGCAATCAGATCAATGGGAATCTTTAACCAGGATGGTGCTGGCTTGCGTGAGACTCGGACACGTGGAATCAGATGTAATTCGAAATGCGCTGCTGGCACCAAAGTATTTTCTAAACCAGATGTAGTTCCTAGAAAAATAAGATGATCATCTGGATGTGAAATCTTCCATTGACGAGCAACGGCTAATGCGGGTTCGACATGGCCTGCGGTACCGCCACCTGCCAGAACTACCGTAGCCATTTAATACCTGATTCCTGTAACTCTTTATAGATTGCCGGGTCTCTACGGGCAGCGCCCAGCACAAAGCCAATCCCCATATACGTGGCGATGAGAGCGGAGCCACCGTAGGAGACAAGCGGCAAAGTCACACCCACTACAGGCAAAACGCTGATAGCAGAGCCAATGTTTAAAATAGTTTGGATTGCAATCCAGCAACCAAACCCAGAAGCAACATAGCGAACCATCGGATCATGGGCGCGCAGAGCTAACTTAAAGATTGAAAAGATTAAGATGCTCAACAGTAATAAGGTTGCCAATGTTCCAAATAATCCGAGCTCTTCACCGATAACTGCAAAAATAAAGTCGGTGTGAGCCTCTGCTAAATTCGCCCATTTTTGTTTGCTCCCACCTAAGCCTGATCCCCAAAGTCCACCACTAGCAAGCCCCATAATGCTGTGAGCAGGTTGCCAACCAGAAAATTTATAGTAGCGCTCATCAAATGGATTAAATAATGCTCCAAATCTGCTAACCCGATAACTACTACTGATGATGAAGGCTCCACCAACAATCACTCCCAATGCAGCAACGATTATAAAGTGTTTTATCGGTGCCCCTGTTGTAAATAAAATACCTGCAAAAATTAATAAGATTAATAAAGCAGTACCCAAGTCACGCTCCATTAAAATTAATCCCTCAATAATTACCAGGCCAGGCAGGATTGCAATAAATGGATTTTTTCCCTTGATACTTACATCAATATTTCTAAGCTGTAGAGCGCACCAGAGTATTAAGCCAAACTTGGCAAATTCAGAGGGCTGTAGGGTAAAGCCTAAAATCTCAATCCAGTTTCTATTTCCATTAATATTTTTACCTAAATTTGGGATAAATGGCAAAAGCAAAATAACAATTGAAATACTAAGTGAAATCTTAGCGATCCTTTGCCAAATTCCACCCTGAACTCGGTAAGCCCAATAGGTAGCCATGGCTCCTAAAATTAAAAAGAAGAACTGCCTAATAAAAATAGAGTATGTATTACCGCTTTCCTGTAAAGATTTAACGGTTGAGGCAGATAGCACCATTGTTAGACCTAAGGCACATAAAAATACTGTGCTCCAAATAATTAGAAAGTAAGGTAGTTCAGGCCTAGTAAATATTCTTGAGTATTTGCGCAGAGTTAGATTGCTACTCATAGAAGCTCTTCCTTAACCGCTTGAGCAAATAATTGCCCGCGCTGTGAATAGGAATCAAACTGATCCATCGAAGCGCATGCTGGAGCCAGTAAAACCGTATCCCCTGGTTGTGCTAGTTTTTTTGCTGCTTTAACCACATCACTCATTAAAGTCCTAGCATCACTAACCTGGTCCACGCGGATTATTTCAACACCTTTTGCGTGCTGCATAAAAGCAGTAGCAATAATTTCTCGATCTTGGCCAATTAATATCACAGCCTTAATTCGATTAGCACACCTTAAAACTAACTCCCCCATGCTGGCACCCTTTGCCAAACCACCTGCAATCCAAATGATTTTAAAGTTAGAAAGTAGGGAAGCGATAGCGGCATGGGGATTTGTAGCTTTAGAATCATCGATCCAATTAATCTCATTTTTGCTTACAACTAACTCCATGCGATGGTGATCTGCAGAGAAATTCTTTAGTCCATTTTTAATAAACTCATATTTAATTCCGATAGAGAGTGCTAATGCAGCGGCAGCAAGGGCATTAGAAATATTATGTGGCACAGCTGGTGTGATATCTGATAACTCTGCAATCTCATTTGCTTCAGAACCTGAGGAAGAAAAAGCTCGATCAATTAATAGGTTCTCAACTACACCAATCTCACCTGGAGCGGGGGTTGCCAGTGAAAACCAGATTACTTCATCTTTTTTAATCCGCCGAGTGATCTCTTGGTCTGATTTATTTAAAATTAACTTATCTGAGTGCGTTAGTAACTTTAATTTGGCAGCAGCGTAATTTTCAAAGCTTGCGTGCCAGTCAATATGATCTTCGGCAATATTTAATATAGCTACCGCCTGATACCTTGGTAGATCACTCCACTGAATTTGGAAGGAAGATAACTCAATTGCCAGATAATCAAAAGGTCTATCGGCACAAACTGACTCAATAACTGTTTGACCCACATTTCCGCAGGCTACCCCATTTGTTTTTGCAGATTTAAAAATAGATTCAAGCATTTGAATAGTCGTTGTTTTACCATTAGTTCCAGTTAGCGCTATCCACTTTTGATTTGGTGCTAAAACCTGCTTTATCTGCCAGGCTAAGTCAATCTCACTTAAGATTAATGCTCCAGTTGATTTTAATTTAACTACTACTGGATGATCCAAACGCCAGCCAGGTGATACAACAACTAAATTAACTCCAGATGGAATCTCATTTACCACCTCTGCATCTGGGGAAACTTTTTCATCAAATATTTTTGAGGTGGCCTTAAATTTTAGAAGTGCATTATGTACTGCTCTACCAGTCACACCTGCACCTAATACCAAGCAATTTTTGCCAGAAAGTTCAGTAATAAAACTCATCTTAGGAGACAACCCATTGGGCATAAAACAGCCCTAAACCAGCTGCTACCCCAAGGCTTGCAATAATCCAAAATCTAATAACAATTGTTACCTCTCCCCATCCGACTAATTCAAAGTGGTGCTGCAGCGGTGCCATCTTAAATACGCGTTTACCGCCAGAGATCTTAAAATACGCAACTTGGATTATTACCGATGAGGTTATAAGTACAAATAGAAAGCCTAGAACTACAAGTAATAGTTGAGTGCGCAATGTAATTGCCATGCCAGCTAATGCCCCACCAATAGCGAGTGAGCCGACATCTCCCATAAATATCTTTGCCGGAGATGCATTCCACCACAAAAATCCACCACAGGCGCCCGCAAGAGCTGCTGCTAATACTGCTAGGTCAAGTGGATCACGTACTGCATAACATTTAAGGCCTGGCGCGACTGCGCAACTTTGTCCAAACTCCCAAACACCTATCAATATAAATGCGGTAAATACCATCACAGCAGCCCCTGTTGCCAGTCCATCTAAGCCATCGGTTAGGTTAACGCCGTTGCTACTTCCAAGCACCATCAATATCACCCAAACAATTACTAAGCCAATTGCTAATTTAATAGAGGTATCTCTAACTGTTGAGAGATACTCTGAAATCGGAGATAGACCAGTTTTATCTGGAAATTTTAGGCCAGCGAATGCAAAGCAGCCGGCAACAAAAGCCTGACCAATTAACTTCTGTATAGAGTTTAAACCTAGTGAACGCTGCTTTCTCACCTTGATCCAGTCATCAGTAAAGCCAACTGCGCCCAATCCGATAATTAACCCAAGCACTAAAAGTGCTGAGGTTGTTGGTGGTACTGCAGTTATTAAATGAGAAAGAAAATAACCAATTAATGTAGCAGCAATCAAAATTATTCCACCCATGGTTGGGGTACCACGTTTTAATTGATGAGTAGTTGGACCATCATCTCTGATCATCTGGCTATAACCTTTTTTTGTTAAAAACTTTATGAAAAGTGGCGTTGCAAAAAATGCAAATAGTGCTGAGAGTGCGCCGGAAAGTAATATGCCTTTCATGCTCTACCCCCACTCCATACATCGACAACTAACTGGGCAACATCCTCAAATCTCTCAGAACGTGAGGCTTTAAATAGAACCACATCACCAGCAGAGAAGTTCTTGGCTAATTCTAAAACAGCATCAGCATTTGGGCAGTTATGTAGCAGTAGATGTTTGTCAGATCCTTCATTTTTACTTACTTTATACAGATCAGTGCCCATGCTAATCAAGTGGTCTACCCCAATCTCTTGGCAAAACTCGACAATCTCAAGATGTGCCTGTTGCTCAAGCGGACCTAGCTCATGCATCTTTCCTAAAATCGCCCAAGATAAGCCACCGCTTTCTTGGCTTAGTAATACAAGTGTCTTTAACGCTGCTTTCATACTCTCCGGATTTGCATTGTAGTAATCATGAATTATCTGCAGCCCATTTACCTCCTCTAATTGCATCCGCCACTTACTACCTAATTGCGCAGTAGTTAAGCCAACTGCAATAACCTCATTACTAATTCCTAATACAAATGCTGCAGCTGCTGCGCCAAGTGCATTTGGGAGTTGGTGCTCACCTAATACTTGTAGCGATACTGGCGTGCGCCCATTTGGTGTTACTAGATCAAAGTGGGCAAAGCCACCATGCATCTGAATATCGCCCGCTCGAATACTTTGATTTTCTCCAAAGATTATTTTTTCAACTGACAAGTTATCTGCCATTTTCGGTGTCCACTGGTCATAACTACCCAGAACTGCAGTTTTACCGGTAGCAAGCCCAGTTATTAATTCTGCCTTTGTCTTAGCTAAGGCAGCAATGGATCCAAACTCGCCAATATGTGCAGAGCCAACAACTAGCACAACGCCAACATCAGGTTTTACTACCTTTGTTAATTTAGCAATCTCTCCAATGTGGCGTGCTCCCATTTCGACAATACAAAACTTTGTACTCTCCTTACACCGTAACATTGTTAGTGGAACACCAATTTCGGTATTAAAATTTGCTTCAGTTGCTACCGTTTCGCCAACAGAGCTTAGAATCGAATATAAAAACTCTTTAGAGGTCGTTTTTCCTTGTGAGCCAGTAATTCCAACTACCTTCATATTTACTAATCTCTCTCGGACAAACTCTGTCAGAGTAAGCAATGCTTGCCCAACATCACTAACCAAGATGGAGGGTGAATCAACACTTTTAGATACCAAGGCAAATTTCGCACCAGCTTTGATTGCCTGCGCTACAAACTCATGACCATCTACCTGCTCACCCTTAAAGGCAACAAAAAATGTGCCAGCTTTGGCTTTACGTGAATCAATTACTGGATATTGATCAAGTTCAGTACCAGGTGGCAGATTTTCTAGCTTACCCGATAATATTTTTGCTAACTCACCAGCAGAAATTTTTATCATTATTTATTTACCTGCTTAATTGAATCTGCTAATTCAAGCCGATCATCAAAGGGTGTAACTACCCCATTAATATCCTGACCGCTTTCATGACCTTTTCCAAGCACTAAAACTGTGTCATCTTTACCTGCTTGCTTAACTGCAAAATTAATTGCTGCTTTGCGATCTGATAAAACAAAGCCTTTATCAGCAAGTTCTACCCCGGCAGTCATAGCCTTTAATATCTGATCAGCATCTTCACTTCGTGGATTATCGCTGGTAAAGATTGCGATATCACTACCGGCAAATAGCGCCTTACCCATAAATAATCGCTTACTGCTATCTCGATCACCACCACATCCTAAAACAGCAATTAACTTGCCGCTGGTGAAAGATCGCGCAGTTTCCAATACTCGCTCTACCGCATCTGGGGTGTGTGCATAATCAACCAACGCAGCGAAAGATTGCCCAGCAATCACTTTTTCTAACCTACCTGGCACACTTTGCAATCTAGGGATGGCAAAGGCAATCTGCTCATCACTTAACCCAGTTGAACTAGCTAGGGCAACTGCTATTAATAGATTATCTAGGTTGTACTCACCTAGCAGATTAAACTCTGCTGAGATTTTTTTATTATTTTTATTAGCTATCTCAACTTCAAACCCATATTTTTTGCTCACCGCACTTAGGTAATGCCAATCAGCAGTAATATCAAATCGAGAGACGGTTGTTACTGGGATTTTACTTTGGTGGCCTAACTCTATTCCGTATTCATTATCAATATTTATGATTGCTGAATCAGCATACCCTGCTGTAAATAACTTTGCCTTTACGTTGAAGTAATTTTTCATACTTTTGTGATAATCCAGATGATCTTGAGTTAGATTAGTAAAAGCAACAACTTTATAATGCGTTCCTTCTATTCGCCCTTGATCGATCGCATGGCTACTAACCTCCATAGCAAGATGAGTTAACTCTTGTTCGACCATCAGGGCTGCCATAGATTGCAGTTGATCTGCCTCTGGAGTTGTTCTGACACCAGCTATAGATTCCTTGCCAATCTCTACCCCTAAGGTTCCAATTAGGCCAGCCTTATGGCCAGATAAATCCCAAAACTGCTTAAGTAAATTAGCGGTAGTGGTTTTTCCATTTGTGCCGGTTATTCCAACTGCAGTTAATTTACTAAATGGCAACTCATAAAACCAGGCAGATATTAAGCCAACTACCTCTCTGGGCATATCATGGGTGAAGCTAGGAATTGAAACCGCTAGCTTTTTATCACTTAAAACCGCAACTGCACCATTAGCAATCGCCTTCTCAATAAAATTTGCGCCATGAGTTTTGGCTCCTGGTAGAGCAATAAAAAGATCACCAGCTTTAACCTGATCAGCATTAATCACCACGCCCGAAATCTTTATTGCAGTATCAAAAATTCCTGAATCAAAATCTAATAGAGATTTTGTAATCTTTTTAAGTGGGCGATTACTCATCAATTAAGCTCCGCTCTTAGCGGGAATTTTGCTACTAGTCTTTAATGAGGCTTCAGTGAGTGAAAAGGTAACTTCACCTGCTGGGGTTGGCTGTATACGCTCACTTTGTAAAACAAAACTCATCACCTTTTTAAAAACTGGTCCAGCAAGTGCGCCACCCCAGTGAAGTCCTTGTGGATCCTGAATAGTCACATTAACTACATACTCTGGCTTATCAGCTGGGGCAAAGCCAATAAAGGATGCGGTATATCCGCTATAGCATTTGCAATCAGAGTTAAAACGTGAAGCGGTTCCTGTCTTACCAGCAACTCGGTAGCCAGCAATTGCAGCTGATGGTGCAGTTCCATTTTTAGTAACCACACTCTCCATCATTGCTCTAAGGTCGGTAGCAGTCTGCTCACTTAACACTCGAACCGATTCATTTGCTTGAGCTGGTGTGTATTTGCCACTCTCATCAACTACACCGGCTACAACTGATGGCTTTACCCGCATCCCATCATTTGCGATTGTGGCAAATACTGAGGTTGCCTGCATGGCAGTTACTGAGTAACCCTGACCAAATGAGATTGTTGGTAGTGATGTTCCAGACCATTTTTTTATCGGATGCAAAATACCTGCTGACTCACCAGGTAGTTTGGAGTTAGTGCTTTGCCCAATTCCAAACCGTTTTAAATAATCATACAAACTTTCTCTGCCTAGCTTTTGCCCAATTTGTATTGCACCAGTATTACTAGATACTGCTAGTAAACCAGTGGTCGTAAGTCGCTGTGTGGGATGTTTTTCATGATCGGTAAATGTGCCATCAGATACCTTCATTGAATATGGGATTGTAAATACAGTATCTGGTGAAACTAGTCCCTCCTCCATTGCTGCAGCAACGGTGATAACTTTGCCAGTAGAGCCGGGCTCATAAACCTCTTGCACCGCAGGATTTCGCAATTTATCTAAGGTGATTGAGCTTTCATCATTTGGGTCAAAGGTAGGTGCACTAGCCTGTGCCAAGATTGCACCAGTTTTTGGATCCATCACAATCACGGTGCCGGACTTAGCTCTGCTTGCAGAAACTGCTTGATTAATTGCATTTTGCGCTACCCACTGCACATCTCGATTTATAGTTAATCTAATACTTGTACCAGATTTTGCCTCCACACTTACCTGCTCTGAGCCTGGAATAATATTTCCCCGGCCATTGGAATAGATGTACTTACCATTTGTGCCTGCCAGAGTGCTATTTAAACTGCTCTCAATACCAGAGGCACCAACTCCTTGATCATTGATAATTCCAATCAGCGATGAAGTTAATTTTCCACTTGGATAATCTCGAATATAACTACGCTCTGGGATAAAGCCACCAAGCCGCTTACTAATTCCACCCTTTACTTTAAGTACCTCTGCGTTGTACTGATCAAGTGCTGAGCTGATCATTGACCATTTTGCTGGGGCTACATTCTTGGCAATTAACACATACCGTTTTGTACCGATCAGATCTGGCAGTAGCTGGGCTGGGGAGATTCCTAAAATTGGCGCAACTAATGCTGCTGCTTTTACTGGATCATTAACCACCGTTTGATCAACTGCAATATTTATCGCAGAGATACTGCGCGCTAACTCAATGCCATGAATGTCAAAGATGGTTCCTCGAGGAGCCAGTAGGGTTGCTGATTTATTTAACTCATTCTCAGCTCGCTCGACATATCCTTTTGCTCGCACCGCTTGAATCTCAATTAACCTTAATGTGAAAAGCATCAGCATCACTATTGCAAGTGCCACGATCTTACGAATTCGATCCTGCACAATTTGCTGTTGATCCATTAGTTGCCCCCAGAGATATCAAGAAAGCGTGGGTTGGTAGAGGCGATCATTCCTAATCGGCTGGCACTTTCAGCTAACTTATCTGGTGATGACTCCACCGCCACCTGGTGCAAAATCGCCTCACGTTCATCAGTTAAAAGCTGTGCTTGTTTTTTTAACTCTTGTAGTACAAATGCATCTTGGGCGAGGGCAGTATTGACTACCAGTAAAGCTAGTAAGCCAGCGGTAAAAATTGTCGCCAGGAAAACTACAAATGTTTTATCTCCAGCAACCTCACCCTTACCAAGATCTGGCACCAGTTTAAGTACTGCTTTATTGGTTTGCGCCCTAACAATCTTGCGCGAATTCTTAAGAGCTGGTGCTAACTCAAAAATTGCCATCAGATGCCCACCCGCTCTATTGCTCGAAGCCGCATAGATTGTGATCTTGGATTACGCAGCTGCTCATCCTCATCTGCGCCCTGACTGCCACTGACCAGTAATTTGTAACTTGCCGCTGAATCTGGCAGTTCAACTGGCAACCCAAGTGGACTCTTTGATTTAGTAACCTGGGCAAAGCAGTTTTTAATAATTTTGTCCTCAAGTGATTGATAGGACATAACAACTAATCGCCCGCCCACAGCCAATCCAGCCAGGGCCGCTGGAATTGCTCGCTCTAAGACCTCTAGCTCTTGGTTAACCTCTATCCGAAGTGCTTGAAATGTTCGCTTAGCTGGATTACCACCAGTTCGACGTGCTGGTGCTGGAATTGAATCCTTTACTATCTCAGCTAGATCCTTTGTGCTCTTTAGATTTCCACTGCTGCGAGCTTTAATAATCTTCTCAGCGATCTTGCTCGCAAACTTTTCTTGGCCATAATTTTGTAGCAATTTTGCTAACTCACCATGGGAGTAGGTGCTAAGCACAATCTCAGCGGTTAGGTGAGAGCTCTGATCCATTCGCATATCAAGGGGGGCAACCTGTGAGTAAGAAAAGCCACGTTCTGCTTGATCTAATTGCATAGAGGAGACGCCAAGATCAAAGAGAATGGCATCTATGGACCCGGCATTAACCTGATCTAAGACAAATTGAATCTGATCATAGGTTGTGTGAATAAAGGTTGTGCGATCTGAATATTGTGAGAGATTTTCGCTAGCAATTGCAATTGCAGATTGGTCACGATCAATCCCAATTAGCTGCAGATTACTAAATCGCTCAAGTAATGCTTTGGCATGGCCGCCCAAACCAAGTGTGGCATCTATTAATATCGGATTACTTTTATTGACTATCGCTGGGGTTAGCAACTCAAGACAGCGCTCTAACGCAACTGGAATATGCACTACATCTGCACTCATCTGCTCCCCCTTCTTTTAAATTGCTCTTTCTTTTTTTACTACTAACTTCTTACCTACCCAGATATCTACTTAGGTCACCGCCGCTCGACGGATCTTCTTTAAATAACGCGCGGCACCGGGGAAGTGGCGCCGCGAATCTTTATGAGTGGCGGTGGCCTAAATGGATATTTGATTGAATTTAAAACAACCCAGGTAGCACCTCCTCTGATACATCAGCAAAGGTTTTCTCTCGATCTGCTAAGTACTTACCCCACGCAGTTGCATCCCATATTTCAAGCCTGGTGTTAGCGCCAATTACTACGCAGTTTTTTTCTAATGTGGCATAAGTTCTAAGTCCAGTTGGAATTGTTACTCGACCTTGATTATCTGGCACCTCATCATGAGCACCAGCAAACATCACACGTAGGTAATCTCGAGAATTTTTTTGAGTAACAGGTGCCTGACGTAATCGCTCGGTTATTAACGAAAACTCAGCAGCTGGAAAAACATAAAGGCAATGTTCTTGTCCTTTGGTAATTACTAAACCTTCAGATAACTCCTCGCGAAATCTTGCCGGCAAAATTAATCGGCCCTTTTCATCTAATTTAGGCTCATGGGTGCCAAGAAACATCATTGACCTCCCCCGCTAGTTAGTACCGCAGGTCACCACTTTACTCCCTTTTTCCCCACTTTCAACCCCCCGCACCCACTTTCCCTCCCCCGCGCTCCCCTTTGTAAATGGGCATAAAAAAACCACCCGGCAGGGTGGTTAACGGGCAGAAAAGTTGAGCTGATTTAACTAATTATCGTTGGTGCGGCGATCCCATCTCTCCTCCAGGGTGGAGCCCCAGCCCGGCTTTTTAATGGATTTGCCACCAGTTTTAATGGTGATGTTTGTGATGATCAACAGCACCCCAGCAAGGCAGATTAGAAATGCAACTACCCCAACCACCGTTGCTTGGGCGATTAAGCCACTGATCAGAACCAGTAGGCCAACTACCAAAATGCTTAGGCCAAGCAGGGCGCGAGAGCTTTGTCTGGTGCGGGCTTTGCCGGTC
>ENA-UOYL01000605-UOYL01000605.1-marine-metagenome-genome-assembly--contig:-NODE-605-length-12810-cov-1.919658_pt1 | contig 12810 bp, 10 predicted proteins | sample MGYA00238173_ERZ767189 | MGnify/ENA primary metagenome ERZ767189 (study PRJEB28943, sample SAMN06267163) | marine metagenome | isolation source: Columbia River Estuary | place: USA:Columbia River Estuary... | reverse complement strand
GGGACGACGCTGTCCCTTGCCGAAGCGCTGACCGCCGCCGCCCTGGCCCATGCCAACCGTCTGCCGATGCTGATGCTCTGCGGTGATACGTTTTTGACCCGTCTGCCGGATCCTGTGCTGCAACAGTTGGAGCATTTCGGCAATCCGGCGCTTGGGCTCAATGACAGTTTTCAAGCGGTGGTTCGCTATTGGGATCGTATCACCCATCCGGCGCAGGTGATCCAAACCCTGCCGGCGGCTTTGGCAACCATGCTCGATCCGGCCGATTGCGGCCCGGCGTTTATCGCTTTGCCGCAGGATGTGCAGGGCTGGACCTATGATTACCCTTTGTCTTTCTTTGACCCCAAAGTGCACCGCATTCGTCAGCAAATGCCTGATGCGCGAGAGCTTGAGGATGCGATCGCGCGCTTGAAAGCCGCCAAACGCCCGGCGATTATCGCAGGCGGCGGGGTGCAATATGCGAAGGCTGTGGCCGAATTGACCGAGTTTGCCGAAACTTGCGGCATTCCTGTGATCGAAACCATTGCGGGCCGCGCCAATCTCTTGGCCGATCATCCCCTGAACATGGGGCCGGTCGGGGTGACAGGCTCTGACAGCGGCAATTGGCTGGCGGAACGGGCGGATGTCATCCTATCGGTGGGCAGCCGTTTGCAAGACTTCACCACAGGATCTTGGACGGCCTTTGCGCAAGACGCGCAATTTATCTCGCTCAACACTGCGCGCCATGATGCGGGCAAGCATCGCGCGCTGCCCTTGGTGGGGGATGCCAAACTGGGGCTTCGGGCCCTCACCGAACATATGGGGAGCTATCGCGCCCCCGCCGCTTGGCTGGCCGAGGCGCAGGGCGAGCGCCGCAAATGGGACGTCTATGTGGCGCAGAATGTGAAGCCGGGCAATCGTCCCAATTCCTATGCTCAGGCAATTGGTGTGGTCAACGCGCTCTGCGATCCGCGTGACCGAGTTGTTGCAGCGGCAGGCGGTTTGCCCGCGGAGGTGACGGCAAATTGGCGAACCTTGGATATTGGCACTGTAGATGTGGAGTTTGGGTTCAGCTGTATGGGCTATGAAATCGCCGGCGGCTGGGGCGCCCGAATCGCGCAAAGTGAGCGTGAACCTGCGCAAGACACCATCGTCTTTACCGGCGATGGCAGCTATCTTCTGATGAACTCAGATATTTATTCATCGGTTCTGACGGGTAAGAAATTGATCATTTTGGTGCTCGACAATGGCGGGTTTGCGGTGATCAACAAGCTGCAAAATAACACAGGAAATGAGAGCTTTAACAATCTCATCGCCGATTGCCCAACGGTCGATGCACCCTTTGCGGTTGATTTCACCGCCCATGCGGCGGCCATGGGGGCGCATGCCGAGCGCGTGGCCAACCCTGCGCAATTGGCAGAGGCGTTTATGCGGGCCAAGGCGGCGGACAAAACCAGCGTGATCGTCATGGATGTGGATGCCTATGAGGGCTGGACCACTGAGGGGCACAGCTGGTGGGAAGTCGGCACGCCCCAGGTCAGCGCCCATTCTTCTGTCCGCGAGGCCCATGCGGATTGGGAAAGCGGCCGCGAGAAACAGCGGCGCGGGGTGTAGCCATGCAAAACCTCTTGGCGGGTATCGCTCAGAATAATTTTGTGGTCATTGGCCGCGCGGGGATGGATTTCTTTCCCGATCCGCCGGGGACGAAGACGGAGGAGGCGGAGGTTTTCACCGCCGGTTTGGGAGGATCTTCGGCCAATATTGCGGTGGGGCTTGTAAAACTCGGCGGAAAAGCGGCCCTGGTGACCTCTGTCAGCGATGACAGCGTTGGGCGTTATTGTGTCAATCAGTTGAAAAACTACGGCGTGGAGTGCAGCCATGTCAAAGCGGTTGGCGGCGAGTTTCGCAACTCTTTGGCCGTTTATGAATCGCGCGTCAAAGAGCATCAAAGCGTGATCTATCGCAATGGCGCCGCTGATTTTCAGTTTACCGCAGCCGACGCCGAGGCAGTCAATTATGGCGATTTTGGCGCTCTTGTGACAGCGGGAACGGTGTTTGCGGCCGAGCCAAGCCGGTCTGCGGCCTTCCATGCCTTCGCTCTGGCCCGCGCGGCCGGGCTGCCGATCATTTTTGATGTGGACTATCGCCCCTACAGCTGGCCATCGCCGCAGGTGGCCGAGGAGGTGTTGTCCCGTGCCGGCGCGCTGTCAGATGTGATTGTGGGCAATGACGAAGAATTTGGCTTCATGGCCGGTGGCATTGACAAGGGTCTGGCCAAGGCGCGCGCTCTGGCGCAGAGCACTGCGAAGATTGTGATCTACAAGATGGGTGAGAAAGGCGCGATCACCTTTGCGGGGGATCAAGAATTGCGCACAGGTATTTACCCGGTCACTGCGTTGAAGCCCACAGGGGCAGGGGATAGTTTTATGGCGGGTTTTCTGGCCTCTTTGGCGCAGGGCTTGCCGCTTAAAGATGCGGTTCTGCGCGGCTCTGCCTGTGCGGCTATCGTTGTGGGCAAGCCTGGCTGCGCGCCGGCCATGCCCTTTCCGGCCGATTTAGAAACATTTTTGGCCGCGCAAGCCGGTCCCACAGAGGTGAAAGATTAAACCATGCACATAGCCCCTTTTGACAATAAAAACTCCCCCATTGTGGATGTGGATGATTCCACGGTTCCGCTGAATTATTTCAACATTGTAAAACTGACCAAGGGTCAGGCCTTTACCTATCAGGTGCCGGGCTATGAGACCTGCATTGTTCCGGCCACGGGCTCGATTGATGTTGATATCGAAGGGTTCAAAACCGCCGGATTGGGCGGGCGTGTTGAAGATGTTTGGGGCGGAGAGCCAGAGGGGGTTTATGTGCCGTCGGGGGCGAAAGTGGAGATGGTGTGTCTTTCGGAGACCGCAGAGGTGTTCATTGCTGGCGCGAAATATGATGAGGTCTTGGATCCTTTTGCGGTGCGCGCCGATGAGATTGACCTGGTGCAATACGGCTCGGACGACACGAAAACCCATCGTAAAATCAAGCATATACTTGGTCAGAAACAGCATGGAAAAGTTGGCCGCCTGTTGGTGAGTGAGCTGTTTACAGTCGGTGCAGGCGGATGGTCGGGCTTTCCAAGCCATAAGCATGACACCGATCGACTGCCCATAGAGACGCGCCATGATGAAACCTATAATTTCCGCTTCAAGCCCAATTGGGGCTCGGGTGTGCAAATGTTGCAGCGCGAGGACAATAAGCCGGGGGATGCCTATCATATCGTGGATGGCTCAACCATCTGTCTCGACAATGGCTATCACCCCTGCTGTGTTCTGCCGGGCTATGAGATGTATTATTTCACCATTCTGGGCGGGTTAAGCCAGCGTTCGCTGGTGCAATATTTCCAGCCAACCCATGCCTATCAAATCGAAACCATTCCGGGCATCAAAGATATGATTGCGAAATTCAAATGACCCTTGCCACTCTCGCCGAGGTGCTGCAGCCGGCCTTAAAGCAGGGCTATGCGGTGGGGGGATTGGTGACCCTTGGCTGGGAAGATATGCGCGCCTATGTGGCGGCGGCTGAGGCGGAGAATTGCCCGGTCATCTTGCAGGCTGGGCCATCGTGCCGGGCGCATACGCCGCTGCCGGTGCTGGGTAAAATGTTTCGGCATTTGGCCGAGGCCTCCTCGGTGCCTGTGGTGGCCCATTTGGATCATGGCTATACCTTTGAGGACTGTAGACTTGCGATTGACAGCGGCTTCACCTCGGTCATGTTTGACGGTTCGCGCAAGCCCTTGCGTCAAAATATTGATGAAACCGCAGCCATTGCCGAGATGGCCCATGCGGCCGGCATTTCCTGTGAGGGCGAAATCGGGTTTGTCGGATATTCTGGCGGGGAAAGCTCGAATGGAACCGATCCGGAAGAGGCGGCACTATTTGCCCGCGAGAGCGGCGCGGACGCCATTGCCATAAGCGTTGGCAATGTTCATTTACAGCAGGACAAGCAGGGCGGTCTGGATTTGGAGCGCATTGCGCAGATTGAGGCGCTGACGTCGGTGCCTTTGGTCATTCATGGCGGCTCTGGTGTTCCGGTCGAGCAGCGCCGGCATTTGTCCGCACAGACGGCGATTTGCAAATTCAATATCGGAACAGAATTGCGTATGGCCTTTGGATCGGCCCTGCGCGCGGCGGTTGAGGCAGATCCCTCACGGTTTGACCGGGTGCAAATCCTATCGGATACGCTTGACCCGGTCCAACGTGCCGCGCAGGAGGTTCTGCGCGCCTTTGGCGCCCCGCCGCAGCGTTAAAGCCAGGACCTAACCCTTTTTCGAGGGTGTTTTTTTCGCCGCGGCTGGCTTTTTGACGGCTGTTTTTTTGGTGGCGGTTTTTTTGCTGGCCGCCGCTTTCTTCTTTTTGGCAGGCGCTTTTTGCGCAATCAGATCCACAGCGAGTTCCATGGTGACCTGGGCTGGCTCAATCTCTTTTGGGATGGTGGCATTCACTTTGCCCCATTTCACATAAGGACCATAGCGCCCATCCATGACATTGATCGGGCCGCCCTCACTTGGATGCTCGCCCAACTCATACAAGGGCTTGGCCGCCGCACCTCGTCCGCTGCGTGCGGCCTTTTTCGCCAATTCTTCCACAGCGCGGTTCATCCCGATGCTCCACACTTCGTCAATATCGCCGATATTGGCGTAGAGCGTGCCATGTTTCACATAGGGGCCGAAGCGTCCAATGGACGATTCGATCATCACCCCGTCTTCGGGATGGGGGCCGATTTCGCGAGGCAGGGATAAAAGTTGCACGGCCTTTTCCAAGGTTAAATCATCCAAGGACCAGCTCTTCGGAATGGACATCCGCGGTGGTTTGGGATTTTCCTCCGTGACTGTGCCGCGCTGCACATAGGGCCCGTAGCGCCCATCGCGCAGGCTGATGGGATCTGCGCCATCATGCCCCAAGAGCTTGCCATCGGGACCTATGGCGCTGCTTTCGGTGCCCGGTGGTCCAAATGGGCGGGTAAAGCGGCAATCGGGGTAGTTCGAGCAGCCGATAAATGCGCCGCCCGATCGGGCGGTGCGCATGGACAATCGCCCATTGCCACAGCTTTTGCAGACGCGTGGATCAACCCCAGGCTCTTCAACGGGAAAGAGATGCGGCTCAAGCACATCGTTAATTTTTTCAAGAACTTCAGTGATGGATTGATCCATCGCCTCGTCAATCGCGACCTTAAAGTCCTTCCAGAAGCGGCTCAAAACTGTGCGATACTCGCGATCGCCCGCGGAAACGTCGTCCAATTCATTTTCCAAATTGGCCGTGAATTCATAGCCGACGTATTGGCGGAAGAAACTGCTGAGGAAAACAGTGACCAAACGCCCCTTATCCTCAGGAATCAGACGATTTTTCTCTTTGCGCACATAGTCGCGGTCCTGGATCGTGGTCACAACCGAGGCATAGGTGGAGGGGCGGCCAATGCCGAGCTCTTCCATACGTTTGACCAAACTGGCCTCGGTGTAGCGCGGTGGCGGCTGGGTATAATGCTGCTCAGGGGTGACGGATTTTTTGGCTAAGGGGTCTTCGGCGCTGATTTGCGGCAACCGCTTGTCATCTTCATCAACAACCGTGTCGTCATGCCCTTCCTCATAGACCCGCATAAAGCCATCGAAAAGCATCACTTGCCCGGTGGCGCGCAACCCGACCTGACCATCGCTTGAGGCAATGTCAACCGTTGTGCGCTCCAAACGCGCTGCGGCCATTTGGCTGGCGACTGTCCGTTTCCAAATCAGATCATAGAGTTTCTTTTGATCCGAGTCGGATATGGACAGAGTGTCCGGGGCTTGATCCATTTCGGTGGGCCGAATGCATTCATGAGCCTCTTGCGCGTTTTTTGCTTTATTTTTATAGAGACGTGGCTGCTCTGGCACATATTGCGCCCCATAGCGCGCGCTGATCACAGCGCGGGCGGCTTGCACCGCTTCCGGCGCCATATCGATCCCATCGGTCCGCATATAGGTGATCAGACCAGCCTCATAAAGGCGCTGTGCCGCCGACATGGTTTGCCGGGCACCCATGCCGAACTTGCGGCTTGCCTCTTGCTGGAGGGTCGAGGTCATGAAGGGGGCAGAGGGGTTGCGATTGGCGGGTTTTGCTTCCACGGAGGTGGCGATCAAATCCCGGCTCCGCACCGCCTGAACCGCCAATTCCGCTTCGGTTTCATTCGCCAGATCGAACTTATCGAGGCGCTTGCCGCCCAAACTGGTCAGCCGTGCGTCAAATTGCTGGCCGCGCGGGGTGCTGAGACTGGCACCAACGGTCCAATATTCACGCGGATTGAATGCCTCAATTTCCATTTCACGGTCAACGATCAGCCGCAGGCAGACCGATTGCACCCGCCCAGCCGATTTCGCCCCCGGCAAGCGACGCCAGAGCACGGGGGAGAGTTTGAAACCCACAAGATAATCCAGAGCGCGGCGGGCCAAATAAGCCTCCACCAATTCCATATCCACCTGACGGGGATTTTTCATGGCCTCGGTGACGGCGGTCTTGGTGATGGCGTTGAAGACCACGCGAGAGACCGGCGTATCTTTTTTGATCGCGCGGCGCTTGGTCAGCGTCTCTTGCAAGTGCCAGCTGATCGCCTCGCCTTCGCGGTCAGGGTCGGTTGCAAGGATCAGCTCATTGTCTTCTTTCAGGGCATCGGCGATGGCTTTGACATGTTTTTTGCTGGCCGCGCCAACCTCCCAAAGCATCTCAAATTCATTCTCGGGATCCACCGAGCCATCTTTGGGCGGCAAATCGCGCACGTGACCGTAGGAGGCAAGAACTGTGAAGCCCGGTCCAAGATATTTATTTATTGTCTTTGCCTTAGCAGGAGATTCTACAACAACAACAGCCATGGGGATACCCTGCGAGTTACGGAAATTTCTGGCGCCAAAAAGGCGGTGCAAGAGCAATTTGTCAATGGAGGTTGCGCAAAAAAACAAATTTAGTGGTTGAGGATGCGCGTCAAAAGTCCGCCAGGATGACGTTCCAGTCGGCCAGAAAGCTCCAGTTCGGTGATGGCCGGTGCGACATGGGCGGCCGGTTTTTTGAGATCGCGGATCAACTGATCCTCCGCCAGGGGCGCGGCGCTGAGACGGTCTAAAATTTCGGCGTGCAAAGTCTGAACCAAATCTTTGCGCCGAGTTTGATAGGCCTGTGTTTTGCTGGGAGGCAGGGGCAAGGTCGTCTGGATGATTTGGGGGCGACTCTGGCCGGTCATTGGCGGTTGCGGCGGCGGTTGGTGAGTTGCGGGATAGATTGCCTGCAATATATCATCGACGCTGCGCACCAAACAGGCGCCATCGCGGATCAGCACATTGCACCCGGCGGCCCGGGCATCCATGGGATGGCCAGGCACAGCCAGGACCTCGCGCCCTTGATCGAGCGCCTGCCTTGCGGTGATAAACGTGCCGGATTTCGCCGCCGCCTCCACAATCACAACCGCCTGGCAGAGGCCGGAGATGAGGCGGTTTCGCTTGGGAAAAAATCGTGCGGTGGGGTGAAATCCAATGGGCTGTTCCGAAATGCGCGCGCCTTTTTGCAGCATGGATCTGGCAAGCTCGGTATTTTCGGGCGGGTAGATCACGTCGATGCCGCCGGCGTGCACGCCTATGGTGCCATGATCCAGGCTGGCGGCATGGGCTGCGGCATCTATGCCACGGGCCAGGCCGGACACAACGATCAAACCCGCCTCTGCAAGACCTGCGGCCAGACGATGGGCCATGCGCGTCCCCAAGGAGGAGGCATTGCGCGCGCCCACGACCGCCACGCAGGGACGCGTGAGCTGTGCTTGATGGCCCAAAACCCAAAGGAAGGGCGGGGCGTCTGGGATTTCAGCCAGCAGGCGCGGGTAGCTGGATTCATGGTCAAAAATGAGATCTGCGCCAATTTTTTTGCCGGTGAAATATTCGCGCTGCGCCATATGCTCACTGCACAGCTGGTAAGATTTGACCCCCTTGCTGCGGGCCAAATCGGGCAGGGCCCTCAGGGCTTCGGCCGCCGTGCCATGTTCTGCCAAAAGCCGCCTGTAGGTGGCCGGTCCGACGCGCGGTGAGCGGAGCAATTGCAGCCGCGCGATGCTATCGTCTTCGCTTATGCGCGGCTGGGGTGAGGTTTGGGCGCCACTGGGAGGTTGGGTCATATGCTGTCTTGCCTTGCGTAGCTTTCGTCACGGCCAAAAGCTAGGCAGGGCATGGTTAACGTTCAGTGAAAGCAGGATCGACGCGGCGGCGATGCGCTTTAAGTTGCCGATCCGCCCACGGTCAATCCGCCGATCAGTAAGGAGGGCTGCCCCACGCCAACGGGCACCCACTGGCCTTGCTTGCCGCAATTGCCCATGCCGTCGTCGAGACGCATGTCATTGCCGATGGCGCGAATCTGCTGCAGCGCTGTGGCTCCATCGCCAATGAGCGTAGCGCCTTTGACTGGGGCGCCGATCTTGCCGTTTTTGACCAGATAGGCCTCGGTGCAGGAAAAGACGAATTTCCCATTGGTGATATCGACCTGGCCACCGCCGAAACCCACGGCGTAAATACCGTCTTTCATATCGTGAAGCATATCCTTGGGATCCACATCCCCGCCCAACATATAAGTGTTGGTCATGCGTGGCATGGGCGCATGGGCAAAGCTTTGGCGGCGGCCGTTGCCTGTTGGGCTATTGCCGCTGAGCCGCGCGTTTTGTCGGTCCTGCATATAGCCGACCAATATACCGTCTTCGATCAAGGTATTTTTTCCGCTGGGGGTGCCCTCATCATCAATGCTGATAGATCCTCGGCGGTCTGGTATCGTGCCATCATCGAGGACGGTGACGCCCGGGGCTGCGATCCTTTGGCCCATGAGACCTGCGAAGGCAGAGGTGCCTTTGCGATTGAAATCGCCTTCGAGCCCATGGCCAACCGCTTCATGCAATAAGATACCGGGCCATCCGGCGCCCAGTGCCACATCCATCACGCCTGCGGGGGCAGGAATTGCGGCGAGGTTGACCACAGCGATGCGCAGAGCTTCACGCACCAAAGGTTGCCAATGGCTCGGCGCAAGCATGCCATCCAGCCCATAGCGCCCGCCGCCCCCGACGTAGCCGGTTTGGCGCTGCCCGTCTTGCTCCACGATCACAGAGACATTCATGCGCACCATCGGGCGACTGTCGAAAACATCGGGCCCCTCTGCGCGCAAGATGACCACCTCTTGATGGGAGGCGGCGATGGTCGCTGAGACTTGCACCACCCGGCGATCCAAACCGCGGGCGTAGGCATCAATCTCGCGCAGAATATCGATCTTGGCTGGGAAGCTCGAATCGTTGAGGGGGTTGTGATCGCTGTAAAGACGGCGATTGGTGGCCGGCGGTGCGGCGCATAATGGCCCGCCACCTGCCTCAACTGCTAGGCGCACCGTGCCTGCGCTGCGGCGCATGGCCTGCTCGGAAATTTCGGTTGCATGCGCATAGCCAACCCGCTCGCCTTGAACTGCGCGCAGACCGAAGCCCTCGGAGGCCTCAAAGCTCGACCGGCGCAGCCGCCCGTCGTCGAAGGACAGCACTTCCGACCTCGAGCGCTCTAAAAACAGCTCCCCATCTTCCGCTCCGATCAAGGTTGATTTAAGAATCTCGCGGGCCGACTCCCGATCGAGATGGGTCTCAAACGGGCGAAATAGAGAATCAGTCATGAAATTCCTTGCGATATTTTGGCGAAAAGTAGTTTTCGCGGGTGAATTTTGCCACTGGCGTCCCTTTGACGCGGATCAACCAATTGCGTGTGAGGCAATGTTATGATTGATGCTGCATAAATTACAATCACGCGTCACACATTCGTGTGGCGGAAAAAGCGCGAAGGCGCGAAAGACATAGGGTAGAACATGCGAATTCTTACGTCTCTGTTAAGCGCAGCACTGGTCACTTTGGCTGGCGTTGCTCAAGCACAAGAAAATTTCCAAGGATTGGAAACCATCGGCAAGCCGGAGCCCAAGGGCATGGGCTTTCAATTCCCCGCGACGGAATTGATGCGCGATCTTGTCTGGCTCGACAATTTCTTGTTGGTCATCATCACAGTGATTTCTGTCTTTGTGACCTGTTTGCTGGCCTATGCTGCGTTCAAGTTCCACCGCAGCCGCAACGACACGCCCGGCACTTTCACCCATCATTCGGTTCTCGAAGTGGCTTGGACGGTCGTGCCTGTGGCTATTTTGGTGGTGATCGGTGCCTTCTCGCTGCCAATTTTGTTTAAGCAGCAGGAAATCCCAGAAGCAGATATCACCATCAAAGTCACTGGATACCAGTGGTATTGGGGTTATGAATATGTCGATCATGGCTTCGGTTTTGACAGCGTGATGCTGCAAAAAGACGAATTGGCCGATTATGGCTATGCGCCCGATGAATATTTGCTGGCCACCGATACAGCGGTTGTGGTGCCTGTGGGTGCGACGGTTGTCATGCAGCTGACCGGCGCCGATGTGATTCATTCCTGGACCATTCCCGCCTTTGGCGTGAAACAAGATGCGGTTCCTGGACGGCTGGCGGAGCTCTGGTTTGCGGCAGAAAAAGAGGGTGTTTACTTCGGTCAGTGCTCTGAGCTCTGCGGGCAGGCGCATGCCTATATGCCGATCACTGTAAAAGTGGTCAGCCAAGAGCAATATGATGCCTGGCTTTCCAGCACGATTGAGGAGCTCGCTGGCGTGCCAGCCTCTGTTCAAGTGGCATCAAACTAAACGCGCGTTGAGCAAAAGGTAGATGGCGAAGGTGGCAAATCATAACGCAGAGTACGACCCAGTGTTTGGCGACTATGTCGCCTTACTCAAGCCGCGTGTGATGTCGTTGGTGGTCTTCACAGCCTTCGTTGGATTGATGGCGGCGCCTGTGCGTTTGCACCCGGTTGAGGCCTTTTGTGCGATTTTGTTCATCGCCATCGGCGGCGGAGCGTCCGGATCTTTGAACATGTGGTGGGATGCGGATATTGATGCGATCATGCGTCGCACAAAATCCCGGCCCATTCCATCGGGGCGGACCTCTCCCGATGCGGCATTGGGGCTGGGAGTGGCTTTGTCCGGTCTGTCGGTTCTCATGCTGGGGCTTGCGGCCAATTGGCACGCGGCCGCATGGCTGGCCTTTACCATCTTCTTTTATGCGGTGATCTATACCATATGGCTCAAGCGCGCCACGCCGCAGAACATCGTGATCGGGGGCGCCGCCGGGGCCTTCCCGCCGATGATCGGCTGGGCTGTCGCCACAGGCGGGGTCAGCCTCGAATCGATCCTGATGTTTGCGCTGATCTTCATGTGGACCCCGCCGCATTTCTGGGCGCTGGCGATCTTCGTGAAGTCTGACTACGGCAATGCCGGCGTGCCGATGCTGACCGAGACCCACGGCCGCCGCGTGACCCGCAATCACATCATGGGCTATATGATCGCGCTGATGCCGGTCGCCATCGGCATCGCCTTCACCTCGATTGGCGGGCCGATCTATCTGGCGACCGCTGTGGTGCTAAATCTGTGGTTCCTCAAGGCCTGCGTCCGCGTCTGGCGGCGCAATGAGACGCAAGCCGAGGCCGACAACTTTGCCGCCGAAAAGGCCGCGTTCAAGGTCTCGCTCTACTATTTGTTCCTGCATTTCTCGGCGCTTCTGGCCGAGGCGGCCCTGCGTCCGTGGGGCCTTGGAGGCTGGTAATGTCGATCAAGGTTGAACACGAGCTGCATCAGCGGCGCAAAGGCCGTAACATGGGCCTTCTGGGCCTGCTCCTGGCCTTCGTTGCGCTGGTCTTCTTGCTGACAGTCGTCAAGGTTCAGGAGCTGGGCGACGCCAGCAAGTTCCAGGGCTATGACCATGTCGTTCAGCCCGCGCTCGTTCCGCTCGAGGGCGAAGCGGGGGCAGTCGCGACCGAATGAACCTTTTCGGCAAAGAGATCGACGGCCTTCAGAAGACGGTTCTCCAGACCGTCGGCGTCGTCGTTGTGATGGGCGGCCTCGCCTGGGCGTCGGTGCCGTTTTACGACTGGTTCTGCCGAGTCACCGGCTTGGGCGGGATCACGAATACCGCCGAAACCGGCAGCGATGTGATCCTCGACCAGACAATTACCATCCGTTTTGATGCGTCATTGGATCGCGGCATGCCGCGGGAACTCAAGCCGATGCAGCGCGAAATGACGCTTCGGATCGGCGAAACGGGCCTGGCCTTCTACGAGGCGCACAACCCGACCGACCATCCGGTTGCGGGCCAAGCCGCCTATAACGTCACGCCCTACGAGGCGGGCTACTTCTTTGATAAGATTGAGTGTTTCTGCTTTACCGAGCAGGTGCTGCAGCCCGGTGAAACGGTCGAGATGCCGGTCAGCTTCTATGTCGACCCGGCCATCGTGAACGACCGCGATGCCAAATATGTGCACACGATCACACTCTCTTATACCTTCTATGAAATCGACCTGCCGGACGAGCAGGCGGCTTTGACAAATCCGGCGTCTGACGCCATAGAAACCAACTAAAGACCAAGCCACAGGGAAGACCGTTATGGCGCACGCAAAGAATCACGACTACCACATCCTTCCGCCGTCGATCTGGCCGCTCGTTGGCGCTGTATCGGCCTTCGTCATGCTGTTCGGCTCTGTCCTGTGGATGAAGGACAGCGGGCCCTATATGTTCCTGATCGGCCTCGCCGGCGTTCTCTACACGATGTTCGCCTGGTGGTCGGAAGTGGTCAACGAAGGCCAGACCGGCGATCATACGCCGGTTGTCCGCATCGGCCTGCGCTATGGCTTCATCCTGTTCATCATGTCCGAGGTCATGTTCTTCCTGGCCTGGTTCTGGGCCTTCTTCAAAAGCGCGCTCT
>ENA-UOYL01000596-UOYL01000596.1-marine-metagenome-genome-assembly--contig:-NODE-596-length-12878-cov-2.722600_pt1 | contig 12878 bp, 9 predicted proteins | sample MGYA00238173_ERZ767189 | MGnify/ENA primary metagenome ERZ767189 (study PRJEB28943, sample SAMN06267163) | marine metagenome | isolation source: Columbia River Estuary | place: USA:Columbia River Estuary... | reverse complement strand
CCCACGAACGCGTCTTTGGTGAGTACTACAACTCCGAACTGCGTAACGCCGATCGTTTAGTCGCCGATGTTGCCGAAGCGTTAGTACCTGGCTCGGTGTTGTTGGTGACAGCAGACCATGGTCAAGTGCATGTGGGGCAGAATACGCAGACGCCGCATGCTGATGTGCTGTCACGCATTACGCATCAATCTGGAGAAGGACGATTCCGTTGGTTGCATGCCAAGTCTGGTGCGGAGCAAGATTTGCTAGATGCAGCGAAACAGCATCACGCACAAGACGCATGGGTGGTATCGCGTGACGAAGCCTGTGATCAACAATGGTTTGGCAAACGTGTAACCGACGTGGCGCGTAAACGACTTGGCGATGTTGCCTTGTTGCCGTTTACAGCTACCAGTTTTGATGAGCCCCTAGATTCTGGCTCGTATTCATTGGTCTGTCGACATGGGTCGCTCACCGATGCCGAAATCGATGTGCCGTTACTGGCAGTTGCGCGTTGAGGTTGTAATGGCAGATTCATTTACTCACTTACACGTCCACACGGAATATTCGATGTTGGACGGTGCATCGCGGCTTGACGAATTGGTTGGCAAAGCGGCAGCAGAAGGAATGCCAGCGCTTGGAATGACCGATCACGGCAACATGTATGGCGTAGTCGATTTTTATAAGCAATGCAAAGAAAAAGGCATTAAGCCAATCATCGGTACCGAGGCGTACATGGCCCACGAGCATCGCTCGGAGCGTCCGTCGCGACGTGGTCGCATTGATGACTCTGGGGGCGAAACCGAAAGTGGGGGAAAGGTGTATTACCACCTCACCTTGCTTGCCGAGAACAACATCGGTTACAAGAACCTGATCAAATTGTCGAGCCTTGCGTTCCTTGAGGGTTACTACTACCAGCCACGAATGGACTGGGAACTGCTCCAACGACACAGCGAAGGCATCATCGCAACGAGTGGCTGTTTGGGTGGTCACGTGCTGCAGAAGATGTTGAAAGGCGACATGTCTGGCGCGGAAACCGATGCCGGTCGATTGCAGGACATCTTTGGCAAAGACAATTTCTTTATTGAAATTCAAGATCACGGAATTGCCGAACAGCATCAAACCAATCCGCAACTCATTGAACTAGCCAAGAAAATTGGCGCGCCACTATTGGCAACAAATGACACTCACTACACGCATCGGGAAGATCACGAAGCCCACGATGCGTTGTTGTGTGTACAAACTGGCTGCACGATTGCAGACCCAAATCGATTCAAGTTTGAGGGCGCCGAGCATTATTTGAAGTCAGCACAAGAAATGCGCTACCTGTTCCGTGAAGTTCCTGCTGCGTGTGACAACACTCTGTGGATCGCCGAACGCGCAGAAATTGACATTCCATTTGGCAATTCGGTGTTGCCGCACTTTCCAATTCCAAAGGGCTTTGCGGGCGATGGCGAATACCTTCGCGACCTCGCGTACAAGGGTGCGCACGAGCGCTGGGGCGAGAAGCTTCCAGATTCAGTAACTCAGCGTCTTGACTATGAACTTGAAGTCATTGGCGGAATGGGATTCAGTTCGTACTTCTTAATTGTGTGGGACCTCATTCGCTATGCGCGTGAACAAGACATTCGCGTTGGTCCGGGCCGTGGTTCAGCAGCGGGTTGTGCCGTTGCGTACTGCCTGCGCATTACAGACCTAGACCCCATTAAGTACGACCTCATTTTTGAACGATTCTTAAATCCAAGCCGAATTTCTATGCCCGACATCGACATGGACTTTGACTCGCGTTATCGCGATCAAATGATTCGTTATGCAGCCGACAAGTACGGACGTGATCACGTTGCGCAAATCATCACGTTCGGAACTATTAAGGCGCGCAATGCTGTTCGCGATGCCGCTCGAGTGCTTGGTTATCCGTACCCGCTCGGCGACAAGATTGCCAAGCTCATGCCACCTCTAGTGATGGGCCGCGACACACCGTTGAAGTACTGCTTTGAAGAAGACTCCAAGCACAAGGCTGGGTTCCAAGCAGCAGCCGATTTACGCGCTCTGTGTGAAATTGATTCTGATGTGAAACGCATCGTGCAGGTAGCGCGAGGCTTGGAGGGGTTGAAGCGGTCAGTCGGAATTCACGCAGCAGCAGTGGTGATTACCAAAGAACCGCTTACTGAGTATTTGCCAATTCAGCGTAAGCCTGAACAGGGTCAAGCGCCAGAAGATGCGCCTGTTGTTACGCAATACGAAATGCACGGAGTTGAAGACCTTGGTCTGTTGAAAATGGACATTCTTGGGTTGCGAAACCTCGATGTCATTTCTGATGCCGACGCCATGATCCGCAAAACGCGCGACGAACGATTCTCTATTGATGCCATTCCTATGGACGACAAGCCGACGTACGAATTGTTGTCGCGCGGTGACACCATTGGCGTATTCCAGTTGGAGTCCTCACAAATGCGTGCATTGCTGAAGTCGTTGATCCCCGAGCGCTTTGAAGATCTGTCTGCAGTACTTGCGTTGTACCGCCCAGGGCCGATGAGCGCCAACATGCACAATGACTTTGCTGACTATAAAAATAATCGTAAGAAGATTCAGTATTTCCACCCAGACGCAGCAGATGTGTTGGGGGACACTTTTGGTCTCATGATTTACCAAGAAAGTCTGATGCGCGTGTCGCAGAAGTTCGCTGGGTTTTCCATGGCCGAAGCCGACAACTTGCGCAAAGCATGCGGAAAGAAGATTCCCGAGAAAATGGAAGAGGCGCGTGACAGCTTCGTTGCTGGCTGCGCGCACACGGGATACGGGGTGGATCTCGGCGAGGAGTTGTTCGACACCATTGTGAAATTTGCGGACTATGCATTTGCCAAGAGTCACGCGTATGGGTATGGACTTATTTCGTATCAAACCGCGTATTTGAAAGCGCACTATCCGTTGGAGTACATGGCGTGCTTGCTTACCAGCGTGAAAGCGAACTATGAAAAGGCTGCCGTGTACTTGTCCGATGCTCGAACCAGCGGCATCACGGTGTTGACGCCGGACATCAATCGTTCTGGAGTCAACTTCGAACCGATCATCAACGTTGATGAGCAGCAGATCACTTTCGGTCTCAGCGCAATTCGTAACGTTGGAGAAGGTCTCGTGCGACAGATCATTGAGCACAGAGAGGCACATGGCGCCTTTGAGTCGTTCTATGACTTTGCGGAGCGCGTCCCTGAACAGGCGCTGAACAAGCGAACCATTGAGTCGCTAATTAAGGCAGGGGCATTCGACAAACTCGGACACCCACGCAAGGGTCTGCTTATGGTGTTTGAGTCAATCATTGACACGACCATGGTGCGCCGCCGCGAACGTGATCAAGGTGTAATGAGTCTGTTCGGCGACTTGGGCGATGAAACCGAAGGATTCTCTGAGCGCCAAAATATTCCAGAGTTGCAATTTGATAAGACCGAACAATTGAAGTTTGAAAAGGAAATGCTCGGTCTATATGTTTCGGACCATCCGCTCATGGGAATTGAGGGAGCGCTGCGTCGTCGTGTTGATTGCTCAATTCCAGAAGCACTGGAACGCGACGATGGTGCATTCATCGTGATTGGTGGAATTGTGAACGGCCTTGCGCGTAAATACACGCGTAAGGGCGACCAGATGGCAACGTTTCAGTTAGAAGACTTGCAAGGTTCAGTTGAAATCACATTGTTCCCAAAGACCTTGCAGAAATTTGGCCATCAACTCGCCGATGACATCTTGGTGTCAGTACGCGGGCGCCTCGACAAGCGAGACGACAACAGAGTCGGATTCATGGCAATGGACATCACCGTGTTGGAAGGTTTGCGTGCTTTCCAAGACTCGCTGCACCTCAAGATTGCCGCACAAGTGTTGTCTGAAGCCACCATTGAATCGTTGAAGTCAACCCTGTTGGAGTATCCGGGAACATCGCCTGTGTATTTGCACCTAGGGCCAGAGAACGTGTTGCGGTTGAGTTCCGAATTCAATGTCAACGTTGATCGGGCTATTGGCGTATTGCGTGCGGAGTTTGGCGAAAACGCCTATATCGAATAGGCAGTGTTCAAGCGCATAGGGCAGAGCGGTATTGGCCCGTCTGAAACCCAATTTTTGCTGGCAGACTGTAGTCATGTCAGTTGAGGTTGAAACGCGTGATTGTGCGTCCCTTACAGATATCGAGATCGAAGAATTGGCAGCCATGGGTGGCTTTTTCTCGCTAGAGGTAATTACCAAGGCCAAAGAGGACTGGGTGTTGTTCACCAGTGCCAAAATCAGTGGCAAAGTTCACGGTTTCACGTTTTCAACGCTTGAGCGCATCGGTGGAACGCCATGTGTGTTGCTCGGCATGATGAGCATTAAGCGCTCACCAAAGCGGGATTCTGTGCTCAAAGGTTTGATGACCGAGGCGTATCACCGTGCGCTCATGGCATTCCCAGACGAGGACGTTGTTGTCGGATCACGTTTTTTGAATGCCGAGGGACTTGAGTCGTTTAAGGCGCTTTCGGAAATGATTCCTCGTCCAGGACATCGTGCGGTTGGCGAAGAGCGCGCATGGGGCAAACGTCTTGCTCGTAGGTTTGGTGTTGAGTCCACATACGACGAACAAAGTTTTATTGTCAAGACAAACGGACATAGTGGATTTCTCGATCATGAATCAACAAAGCCGGAAAAAGTGAACCCCGATGTTGCTGCGCAATTCAAGGGCGTAACAAAGGCCAAGGGTGGAGCACTCATCGTTCATGGTTGGACCATGGCAGAGTCACTCGCCAAGCTTGGCAAACTCGAAAAGCACTAACGGTTGCTGCGGTGAAGTTCACCGATCTTGTTCGTTCCCGTCGAATGACGCGGGCATTTTTACCTGAACCAATTGGTGATGAGGTTGTACATTCGCTCATCGATTTAGCGCTCCGCGCTCCAACGGCTGGAAAAACGCAGGGCACACATTTCGTTGTCCTCACTGGCGATGATGTCACTTCGTTTTGGAATGACACGTTGCCACACGAAAAGCGAGCAGCGTTTCGCTGGAAGCAACTGCTTAATGCTCCTGTCATTATTCTGCCGTTTGTTGACCCGCTTGCCTATGTTGCTCGTTATGCCGAAACCGACAAGGCAGCAACTGGTCTTGGAGCAGGTGTGGATGCTTGGCCAACTCCATATTGGACAATTGATGGATCGTTCGCAGTGATGTCACTATTGCTCGCCGCACACGATGCCGAACTTGGTGCATTGTTCTTTGCGGTGTTTAACGGCGAACAACAACTGCGCATTCGTTTGGGTGTTCCTGAACACATGCAGTTGCTCGGCGCAATTGCAATTGGGCATGCTCTTCGCGAAGGTGAAAAGGGCATAAGTGCTACGCGCCCGCGAATGCCGCTAGACGAAGCTATTCATCCATCGCGCTGGTAGTTATTTACGCGAGCGCGATGCGCAGTGTTTCCACCAGTTCATCTGCTGACGTGGCAGGCTTCATGCACGCATACTCTTTGCACACATAGGCAGAGTTTTGATTGCGGTCAACCCACAGAGGGGAGTCATACGGCTCGCCCCATGCAAGTACCACGGTTGGTAGCCACCGTTTGCGAAGTTCGTGCAGCATGTCTGGTTGGTTTCCGGGTAATGCAACTTCAGTAATGCCTGCGTGACAGAGATGTACCGAGGCGAGCAAATTGCCGAACGCCGATGGAGCGCTAGTGGCAATGCGAGCGAGGAGCCGCAAAATTTGGTCTGCGTGTTGGGTGTAGCGACTATTGCCAGTGAGCGCGCCAAGTCGGTACAGCGCAAGTGCTGCGGTTGAGTTTGCAGATGGAGTTGCGTTGTCCATCACATCTTTTTGACGAACGATGAGTTGCTCGCCGTTATCGGGAGTGGTGAACAACCCGCCATTGACGGCATCCCAGCATTGAGCGAGCATTTCATCTGCTGCTTCTTGTGCATAGGCGATCCATCGTGCTTGGCCGCTTGCTTCACCAAGTCGCGTGAAGGCATCGACAAGTTGGGCAAGGTCTGCAGCGAGGGCTCGATGTCGTGCTTGCGGCGAGCCTGATTGTTGCCAGCTGCGGTGCCAGTGGCCTTGAGTAGTGCGAAGTTCGCGTACAAGAAATTCACCGTTACGAATTGCTACTTGTAGCCACTCATCTGATTCAAAAAAGAATGCCGCCTCGGCAAGGGTTGCAAGCATCATGGCGTTCCACTCTGTAAGTACCTTGTCGTCGAGCAGGGGTCGCTTGCGAGTGTTTCTGTGCTGATACAGAATCTGTCGAGCCTCTTCGACAGCAGGTGGGCGCGAGAGATCTCCACGGTGGTGGAGCCTCACGGGGATGTTTTTGCCTTCAAAGTTTCCTAGTGCTGTGATTTCGTACCATTTCAGTGCTGCTTCCTGAAGATGTTCGGGTAGCACACGAGTGAATTCATCGCGGCTCCACACATAGAAGTGACCTTCGTGGCTATGACCGCTGTCGTCGAGCGAGTCGGCATCTTCAGCACTGAAGAATCCACCGTCACGATGTGTGAGATCGCGCAGTACGTATTCGATTGTTTCGCGCGCAACTTGCTTCCATGTTTCATTGCCAAAGAGCATTCCTGCATGCATGTACACGCGGGCGAGTAGCGCCTGGTCGTACAACATTTTTTCGAAGTGGGGAACAAGCCACATCTCATCCACGCTGTATCGCGAGAAGCCGCCACCAATATGGTCGTACATGCCGCCACTAGCCATGGCGTCAAGCGAAGTGGTTACGACATTTTCGAGGTCACTGTTTTCACCGGCGAGCAGTTGGCGCAACAGCACCTCGAGGTTCATTGTGCTTGGAAACTTTGGGGCATTTCCAAAACCACCCCATGATGAGTCGAAACTTGCACGGAGTTGGGTGACCGCAAGTTCAAACGTGGAGAATTCGGCGATGCTTGAGTGCTGTTCGATCTTTGCTGTGCGCTCAAGTGCTTCCATCAACGCTTCGATGTTGTTGTTGATCTCGTCACGACGGTTGTTCCATGCTTCGGTAATGGCGTTCATCAGTTGCAGAAATGATGGTTTCGGGAAATAGGTTCCACCAAAGAATGGCTTGCCGTCTGGAGCAAGAAAGACAGTCATTGGCCATCCGCCGCGACCTGTCATTGCCTGAACTGCATCCATGTAGATGGCATCGACATCTGGTCGCTCTTCGCGATCAACTTTGATGTTGACAAACAACTTATTCATGACAGCGGCCGTCTCAAGATCTTCAAAACACTCATGTGCCATGACATGGCACCAGTGACAAGCCGAATAACCCACGGACAACAGAATGGGGACATTGCGTTCGCGGGCTAGCGCAAATGCCTCTTCGCCCCATGCGTACCAGTCAACGGGATTGTCGGCATGCTGACGGAGGTACGGGCTGGTTTGATCGGCCAAACGATTGGGCATGTGTTCGCCTTTAGGTAGCAGTTATAAAACGGTGATGTCGCCAACGATGGTCAGTTTTGGAAATGGCGAACGTGCAGCGACGGTCATTCTCACGCGGCACATGGAAGGAGCTGTTGGCGCGATCATCTTCACGCCGTTTATTCGACACGTGCCACTGACAATTTTGTATGTTCTACTTCCAGAAGATGATGTGTTAAACAATTTTGTCAATGCAGTGGTACTCGCTGGCTTAACGGTGTTGGTAATTTGCCAGATTGGGAAGAATGGTCCAACGGCATCTGAGATCACGAACTGCTTTGCGCCATCGCGCGTGAAGGTGATGCCGACGCGAATCGTATGTCGTGCATCGGTTTGAGTGGTGAGGTATTGGCGCTTCGTGGCTTTAGCGATTGCGATGCAGTCCGCAGGAATATCGATTGCGGCAAGCCCAGTCGAATCGCAGCGGAACCACTTCACGCTGTTCACATCGGAGATGAGGGCAAGATTGGCAACGAGTGTTTCGCCTACATGGCCAACTGCTGCAATTTGTGGAGCCGCAATCGGGGGATACATGCGTTGTAACTCGGCAAGTGCTGCGACCATATTGATGAGCCCAACGCCAAATGTGACATCGCGCCCTGGGTCGCCAATATCTGTTGCCGTGCGCAACAAAATGTCGCGAACCTGAGCGTTGGTTACTCGTGGTTCTGCAGCAAAGAGCAATGCCGCCGCACCGGCAACAAACCCCGCCGCCATGCTGGTGCCACTCAACGTCACGTAGTCACCCTTTGCGGTAGAGACAACGTTGGCTCCTGGTGCGGCAATGTCGATGTAGTCACCACGTTGATCGAACGATGTTGCATTATTCGATTGGTCGACAGCCGTTACTGCAAGTGTGAGGTCAAGCGATGCTGGCCATTTTGGTTTATCTGATGCTCCACCATTTCCTGCTGCAGCGACAACAAGAGCGCCCTTATCGTTTGCATATGCAATGGCTTGAGACAAACTCGAACTTTCAGCTGCGCCACCGAGTGACAAGTTAATGACTTTTGCGCCGTTATCTGCTGCGTAGCGAACTCCAGCAGCAACATCTCGTGCGTCGCCTGAACCAGCTTGGTCTAGCACCTTGATCGGAAGAATTTTTGCATTGGGGGCAACACCCGAGCCGCCAATGCCATTGTTGGTGGCAGCGGCAATTATTCCTGCAACGTGACTGCCGTGCCCACTGGCATCGATGTCGTTGCCATCTGGTGTCTCAACTAAACCAAAGAACGAACGTCCTGGCAGCAAATTTTCTGCAAGGTCTGGGTGCTGGCCGCTACCACTGTCAACAACGGCAACAATGACTCCCGCGCCGGTCGTGGTGCTCCAAACGCGGTCGGCACCAATGGCAAAAATTCCCCACTGTTGGGCAAGTAGTGGGTCGGTGGCGGCGTGAACAGGTGTTGCTATCGCCAAGCATGAAGCAATGAGCGAAGCGCAGCAGATCGCGAGAGAAGTAAGGGGTTTACGCAAGCATTATTGGTCTACACGCCCATTGCGTGGAAGCCACCATCAACGTGCACAATTTCTGCCGTGGTGCACGGAAACCAATCGGAAAGCATGGCCACGCATGTGCGGGCTACCCCGCTCGAGTCGTTGACATCCCACCCAAGGGGAGCGCGGTCATCCCACACATCTTCAAATTTTTGAAAACCAGGAATCGATTTTGCAGCCATCGTGCGAATTGGTCCAGCAGCAACAAGATTGCAGCGAATTTGTTTGCTGCCAAGTTCTTTTGCGAGGTAGCGGTTCGTCGATTCGAGGGCGGCTTTAGCAACTCCCATCCAGTTGTATGCAGGCCATGCAACCGTGTTGTCGAAATCGAGTCCGACAATGGTTCCTCCGCTTGTCATCAACGGCACGAATGCATCGGCCAACGTTTTCAGTGAGTACGCAGAAACTTGCATGGCAACTGATACGTCCGACCATTGGGCGGCCATGAAGTCGTCGCCGAGGCAAACGGCCGGTGCAAAACCGATGGCATGCAGTACGCCATCTACGCGGCCAAATTGCGATTTGGCAGCTTCGCGGGCGGACACGATGTGTTCATCCACTGTGACATCGAACTCCACCACCTTGATGTCCGCGCTCAGTTTCCGTGCGGTTCGCTCGGTAATTGAAAGGCCGCGTCCTGCTCCGGTGAGCATTACTTGGGCGCCTTGCTCAATTGCGAGCTTTGCCACTCCGTAGGCGAGTGATGCGTCGGTCAGTACACCGGTAATGACAATGTTTTTCCCATCCAAAATTCCCATGCCTATGACCGTAGTTCCCGAGTGTGGTTTGTGTAAGGCTTCACGTATGCGGATTGGAATTATTGGCGGCACCGGGCCAGCAGGAAGCGGGTTAGCCCTGCGAATGAGCGTTGCCGGTCATCAGGTACTTATTGGATCACGGTCAAAAGAGCGTTCGGAAGAAAAGGCAGCCGAGCTCATTGCTCAATGGCCCGATCACAAATTGAAGTTCGACACCGGCACGAATGAGGCCGCTGCCAATTGTGACTTAATTGTGGTTGCTACGCCGTGGGACTCAACTGCAACCATTGTTGGCGAATACGCCGAGGCGTTGCGCGGCAAGGTTGTGGTCACCATGGCGAACGCGCTTGTCAAAGTTGGCAAAGAGTTTCAACCCTTGGTTCCGCCACGAGGAAGCATCGCTGCACACGTGCAAGCAGAAATTCCTGGCAGTCGCGTCGTTGCTGCAATGCAGCATCTTCCGGCGAAGGAACTTGGAAATTTGAATCATCATGTTGATTCCGACGTGTTGATTTGTTCAGACTTTCCAGAAGCAATTGAAATTGTGAGCGATCTGGTCGCCCAAATTCCGGGTTGCAGACCGCTGAGCACAGGTCGCCTGTCGAATGCACTCGCACTCGAGGCATTCACAGCTGTGTTGCTGCAACTGAATGTGCGCTACAAAACTCGTGTTGCTCCGCGACTTACAGGAATACCTGACGTTGACCCAAAGAGCGGTCGCAATATGAAATTGGATTGACCAACTTGTCAATGAAATTGTTTGATACCGCAAAACAGCAAGTAGTTGAGTTCGCACCGAACCCGACAGTGTTGATGTACACGTGCGGGATCACTCCTTATGACGCAACTCACTTAGGTCATGCCTTTACCTTCATTTCGTATGATGTGCTGCAGCGTCGACTCATTGATATGGGTCATCAAGTGAAATGCGTGCGCAACGTGACCGATGTTGATGACCCGTTGTTCGCCAAAGCTCGCGAACTTGGAGTGCACTATCTCGATCTTGCGGCAGGCGAAGAGGCACGTTTCGAAGCTGACATGACTGCCCTGAACGCTTTGCCCGTGCACAGCACCCCGCGTGCGTCGTCGGCAATTCCCGACATTCGCGGCTTCATTGGCATGGTGATTGACCGTGGCTTTGCATATGAGTCTGGTGGCTCGGTGTATTTCGATGTGGAGAAATTTCCGCAATTTGGCAGTGTGTCGCACTACAGCCGCGAAACCATGATTGCGCTGGCTCGTGAACGCGGCGGCAATGTTGACGACCCACACAAACGAAATCCACTGGACTTTGTGTTGTGGCATCCATCGGCATCCGATGAACCGTCATGGGACACCATGTGGGGCGCGGGTCGACCTGGTTGGCACATTGAATGTTCAGCGCTTGCGCTTCGCGAACTCGGCACCACCATCGATCTGCATGGTGGTGGAAGCGACTTGATTTTCCCGCACCATGAATGCGAGCGAGCCCAATCAGAGGCGGCTACTGGTCAGCAGTTTGTGAAGCATTGGATGCACGTGGCAATGGTGTCTATGGATGGCCACAAAATGTCGAAGAGTCGTGGCAATTTGGTATTCGTTGACAAGTTACGTACCCAACATGACCCAATGGCGATTAGGTTGGGGCTTATCGAGCATCACTATCGCACCGAGTGGGAATGGGACGACGGTCTCATGGCACGCAATGAAGCGCGACTTGCGCAGTGGAAGTCAGCAGCACACGTTGGAGGCTCGCAAGGAGACTCTGGACTACTTGCAGATGTGCGCTCGGCATTAGACAACGATCTCGATACGCCATCGGCAGTAGCGCTCGTAGATGCTGCTGCGAAAAGCGGAGTGGCAGTAGGAGACAGTGCGCGCCTACTAGGGGTCGTTATCTGATGTCGCCGCGGGTCGACGACTTGTACTCGGGTGCAACCGAGTTGCAGTCGCGAATTCGACCTGCTGTGCGCGTAGTTACGAATCGGCTGTGGCGTTTTGACCTGCAGGGGTTTGACCAGCTTCCCGAAACCGGGCCAGCAATTTTGTGTTCCAATCACGTGAGTTTTTTGGACTCTGCATTCCTCATCATCCAAGCACCGCGCAATATTTCATTTGTAGGAAAGAGTGAGTATCTCGATTCCTGGAAGACTCGACGATTGTTTCCAGCACTTGGCATGATTCCAATTGATCGTGAAGGTGGAGAGAAAGCACACGCTGCGCTAAATGCTGCAGAGAACGTCTTGAAGCGCGGAGAGCTATTTGGTATTTTTCCAGAAGGTACGCGAAGTCGAGATGGCATGTTGTACAAAGGCAAAACTGGTGCCGCACGATTAGCCGTAAAACTGAATTGTCCAATATTTCCCGTTGGAATTATTGGCACACGCGAAATTCAACCACCCGATGCAAAGATGCCTCGAGTCGGTGGGCGTGTCAGCATCACTATCGGTAAACCAATATTGCCGGAGCGATACGCGCAGCGCAGCGACGATCACTTTGTGTTGCGAGAAATGACCGATGAAGTGATGTTTGAAATTCAGTCCATTACAGGCCAGCAGTATCGAAATGTCTATGCCAGCAAACGGCAGGACGATCAGTCGCCATTGAGTGAACTACAGAGAGTGCCAGTCGCCACGGGAAAATAGAGCGGTCCGCGTAAGGCTCGCGAACCTAGACTGGTGACGCGATGAATGCAGCAACTCTCGATGTCACCCTGCCTGATGGCTCTGTACGAACGTTGCCTGCTGGTTCTACAGGTCTCGACTTAGCTCAGGCCATTGGGTCGCGTTTGGCTAAGGCTGCGCTTGCTGCGGTTGTCGACGGCAACGAGGTGGACATTTCGGTGCCATTGCGCAACGGGGCACAGGTTGCCATTATCACTGCTGATTCAGATGCAGGTCGTCATGTGCTTCGTCACTCAACTGCTCACGTGCTTGCTCAAGCAGTGTTACAACATTTTCCAGGCGCCAAGTTCACCATTGGCCCAGCCATTGAAGACGGTTTTTATTACGACTTCGAACTTCCCGATGGCAAAACATTTAGCGATAACGACCTAGAAGCAATTACCGAGCGCATGCGCGCAATCGTCAAGGCTGATCAACCGTTTGTTCGCTCAGAGATGAGCGCGGCAGATGCGCTCAAGTTGTTTGTTGACCAACCGTACAAGTGCGAAATCATTGAGCGCGTAACAACTGGTGCAGCAGATGGCTCGGATGCGAGTGAAGTCTCTGGCGATGGTGCAGTGA
>ENA-UOYL01000589-UOYL01000589.1-marine-metagenome-genome-assembly--contig:-NODE-589-length-12977-cov-3.647752_pt1 | contig 12977 bp, 8 predicted proteins | sample MGYA00238173_ERZ767189 | MGnify/ENA primary metagenome ERZ767189 (study PRJEB28943, sample SAMN06267163) | marine metagenome | isolation source: Columbia River Estuary | place: USA:Columbia River Estuary... | reverse complement strand
ACAACGCCAACTGTTCCCATGCCTGCTATCGATTCAAAATGACCAACACCAGCAAGAGTTCCCAGTTCGCTACGTGCAGCATTGGCAATGGCTTTTGCTACTGGGTGTTCACTTGCATGCTCTAAAGCACCAGCAAAACCAAGTACCTCTGCTCGTGTTACGCCAGTTGCGCACACCACGTCTATGAGTTGCATGACGCCAGTCGTCACGGTTCCTGTTTTGTCAAACACCACCGTGTCTACGCGACGCGTACTTTGCAAAACGTCCACACCTTTAATCACAATTCCCATTTGTGCTGCACGACCACTGCCCACCATCAATGCAGTTGGCGTTGCAAGACCAAGCGCACATGGGCACGCAATAATCAGCACCGCAACAGCAGCAGTAAATGAATCTGCAACGCGACTGACATTGTCGCCAAGCACATACCAGCCAATAAAGGTGAGGATTGAAATTGCAATCACCGTTGGCACAAACACGCTGCTGACTCTGTCGGCCAAACGCTGCACAGGAGCTTTCGTTGATTGCGCGTCGCGCACGAGTTTGGTCATTTGCGCAAACGTTGAATCTGCACCAATTCGGCGAGCCTTCACGATGATCCTGCCCGACAAGTTGACCGTTGTTCCCGTTACTTTGCTGCCTTTTGCAACATCAACAGGAACGCTTTCACCCGTAAGCATTGATGCATCAATGGTGGATTCACCATCTTGCACAATTCCATCCGCTGCGATGATTTCGCCAGGACGCACCACGATTAAGTCGCCCACTTTGATGAGCGCAGCCTCAATCACCACTTCTTCCCCATCGCGCAACACCGTTGCATTGCGAGCACCAAGTGCAAGGAGCGCCCGAAGCGCATCGCCTGCTCGTCGCTTTGCGCGAGCCTCAAAGTAGCGACCGGCCAACAAAAACACCGTGACCGAAACGGCAACTTCGAAATACACATGTGGTGACTCGGACATGCCAGACATTCCAGACATGTCGTGACTCTCTGTAGCACCACCCCAAATAAGTGCCCATAGCGACCACCCAGTTGCCGCAACAATTCCCAATGAAATCAGCGTGTCCATCGTGGTGTTTCGATGACGCGCATTCATCAGTGCTGCACGATGGAACGGCCATGCACCCCACGTCGCTACTGGCGCAGAAAGTGCCAGTGCGTACCACTGCCAATTGTTGAACTGCAATGCCATAAACATGGACACCACCGCAACTGGAACCGCCAACACCAATGACACCAATAGACGAATTTTCAACATGGACACACGTTCACGAACTTCGGCATCCAACATGTCAGGAGTGGTTTCGGCAAGCGTGCGTGCGCCGTAACCAAGTCCTTCAATCGTTGTAATAAATGTCGCTACGTCTGCCGAAGTTGAATCAAATGCCACTCGGGCAGATTCGGTTGCATAGTTCACTGTCGCTTCCACGCCGGGAAGAGCGTTCAAACCTTTTTCGATTGACATCGCACATGCGTTGCACGACATGCCGGTGATCGAAAGATCTAGCTGATTGACTACTGCCTCGTCTGTACTCACTGCGTACAGTCTCGCCTTTCATTCACCCAGATGTCACTGCCATCTGGCGAATTCAGGGATTAGAGACGAAAGTCTGGGCCTTGGTCGCCGTATCCGTTGAACGAGTCAACAGAAGCCATGACCAGGCGGTGTGCAAGCGCAAATGCGCCTGTAGCGATAAGGAGGGGGATGAACATGTAATGAGTATTCCACGGTTATCGCGATTGACGATACCAGAGCACTATGTATCTTAAAATTAGATACTCTCTATCGCTAGTAGCGAATAACCAATGGTGGGTCGCCAGGGGCTCGAACCCTGGACCTGCGGATTAAAAGTCCGTTGCTCTACCAACTGAGCTAGCGACCCGAAACTGCACTTCCTTCGTGCACGACAGGCTAGTTCCCCCACGGCCAAATTCTTCAGTTGATAGTAAATGATAAGAATCCAAGCGTGGATTTCACGCTGAGCAACGACAGCGCATCCGTCTCCGTAGACGCAACACATGGTGGCCGACTGTCGTCGTTGCGCATCCACGGCACGGAAGTTCTACTCACCCAAGGCCCAGACGACATGGCACTCACCTGGGGTTGCTATCCGATGGTTCCGTATGCGGGTCGCGTGAGGTTTGGTGTTGTGCGGTCCAACAATGTTGATTTCCAACTGCCCCTTACTCTTCCACCACACGCAGCTCATGGAACAGTTTTTGCACAATCGTGGAACGTCGTAGATGTAACTGCATCAAGCGTTGATCTACAAACCGATTTAGGTTTGCAATGGCCGTTTGGTGGTTCAGTTTCTCAACGCATTGAGTTAGAGGAGACTCACATTCACCTTGAGCTGTGCATTACTGCCGGGGATCGTGCAATGCCAGCACAAGTCGGGTGGCATCCGTGGTTTTGCAAACCAAGTCGTGCTTCACTGATTTTTGAATCAATGCTGCAGCGCGATGAACATGGAATCGCAACCACGATTCGCAAACGAACAGATGCCACCAATGTTGATGACTGCTTTATCAATCCACTTGTGCCCCTCTCGCTTACCGTCAACGACATTGACCTTGTTCTCTCCAGCGACTGCTCACATTGGGTTGTGTATGACCTGCCAACAAACTCCACGTGCGTCGAGCCCCAATCAGGCGCACCAAATGAAATCAATGATTCGCCGGTCATTCTTGCCCCCGGTGAGTCACTTACAAAGTGGTTCGACATCGCTTGGACTGGCAGACTTATCCACTAGTGGAAGCCAACGACCAACTTCTTCATTTGCACGATGAACGTCTCAGCGTTGTCATCAGCACACGAGGCAATGTTCCCGCAATTGTGTACTGGGGGAACTTCCTAGGAGAAAGCCCACTCCAGCAGAACATGTTCGAGCGAGCCGTCCTTGGTGGCGGCATAGACCTTGATCCACCACTTGGCATTGTTCCTCAGCACCATGATGGATGGCTCGGCAATCCCGGCTTTGAGGGGTGCTTTCCCGATGGTTCGGGATCATTCCCACATTTCGTAATTACTTCAAGCAGCAACACAACTAACTCAGCTGATTTCACACTTCGAGATTCTGGCCTTGATCTAGGTCTACAGATCGGCATTGAAATTCACGCGAGTGGCGTTCTCACAATTTCTGGTGCATTCACTAATCGTGGATCATTGCCATACTTACTGCACGCTTTGCGCTTTGCGCTTCCGGTTCCACCACGCGCGCAAGAACTTCTCACCATTGGTGGACGCTGGGGAATGGAGTTTGGTGAGCAACGAACCCCATGGATGCAATCAGCGATTTCCATTTCCAACAGCAGAGGGCGCACTTCTCACGAAAAGTGGCCTGTAGTTTTTGCCGGCACTTCTCAGTTCGGTGAACAACATGGTGAAGTCTGGGGATGCCATGTTGGATGGAGCGGCAATTTTGACATCACCCTTGATGGTGTTACCGAACATCACAAGCACATGCTTGTTGGGGAAAAACTTGTTGCCGGAGAGCTTGTCATTCACCCGAATGAAACGTACTCAGCACCAACTATTTACGCAGTGCACTCATCACAAGGTCTCAGCACTGCATCGCAGCACTTCCATGAATTTGTTCGTTCTCGTTTGCGACATAAAAACATGTCGAGGCCAGTCACACTCAACACATGGGAAGCGGTGTACTTTGAGCACAACTTCGAAACGTTGACAAAACTTGCAGATGCTGCAGCACATGTTGGCGTTGAGCGTTTTGTGCTCGATGACGGCTGGTTTTCTGGAAGAAGGAATGACACTGCCGGCCTTGGAGACTGGACCGTTGATTCTTCTGTCTGGCCAAATGGACTCACTCCACTTATCAACCATGTGAAGTCGCTGGGAATGGAGTTTGGAATTTGGTGTGAACCGGAAATGGTTAACCCTGACAGTGACTTGTATCGCAAACACCCGCACTGGGTGCTTCACAGTGGAGTGAACTCTCCGATAACGGGAAGAAACCAACTCGTGCTCGACCTATCGCGATCTGAAGTCCGCGACTATCTATTCACATCTATATCGCAATTGCTTGATACACACGACATCTCCTATGTGAAATGGGATCACAATCGAGATCTCGTGGCTTCACCCGCACATTCGCAGACTTTAGGAACCTATGAATTGCTGGGTCGACTAAAAGAAACACATCCACAGGTGCAATTTGAATCCTGTGCATCCGGTGGTGGACGCATTGACTTTGGAATCTTGCCCTATGTCGATCGATTCTGGACGAGCGACTCCATTGACCCACTCGATCGAATTCTCATTCAGCGAGGCGCACAACGGCTGATGCCTCCAGAAGTGCTCGGGACCCATATTGGATCACCCACCAGTCACATCACCCGACGTGATCATTCACTTGCATTCCGAGCCTCGACAGCATTCTTTGGATGGCTCGGTATTGAATGGAACCTGCTTGATGCATCGCCTCACGAACGAGACCGACTTGCTTCCGTTGTTGCGCAATACAAAGAGTTACGCGCGCTTCTACACACGGGGGCAACTTTCCGTGAAGATCATCCAGACACGAACATCATCGTGCACGGTGTTTCTGCACACGATCAATCGCAGTCACTCGTCTCGGTAACCCGACTGGCCAATGGCCCAAGCAGCCATGTCGATCCAATTCATATTCACCAATTAGACGAAGACGCATCCTTCGTTATCAAGCCGCTACATCTCGGAACTCCCACATACGCACCACACCGAAAACTTCCACAGTGGATTGAAGACGGGGCAATCACCATGACTGGACGGCAATTGAGAGAAATCGGTATCACTTGTCCACCATTATTGCCAGCATCAAGTTTTCTCATCCAGATTCATAAGGTGATGTAGTGAGCGATAACGATCGTCTTGATCCACATACGGGTGCACGCGTTCATATCGTTGCAGCACGCCAGCATCGACCAAATTTGCCGTCACTGGAATGTCCGTTTTGCGTAGGCGGTCTTGAATCACCAGAGCCATACGACGTGAAGTCGTTCCCTAATCGCTGGCCTGCGCTAGAAACTGGCGCTTGTGAAGTGGTGTTGTACACATCGCAACATGATGCAACCATTGCATCACTTGGAAGTGAAGGAATTCGAAAAGTCATCGATCTCTGGGCGGATCGAACGACGGAGTTGCAACAGCAAAGTGATATTGACTACGTCTTAATTTTTGAAAATCGAGGCGCCGAAGTTGGAGCAACAATCAGTCACCCACACGGGCAAATTTATGCATTTGATCATGTTCCGCGCCGCCAGCACTCAATGCTGCAATCGAATTGGAAACCAGACCAGCAACCCGCAGATCGTTTGGTAATCAACAGTTTGAACTTCACTGTTTATGCCCAATACGCCGCGATACACCCTGTTTCATTAGTAATTGCCCCACACCAACGAGTTTCGCTTCTGAGTCAAATAAACGATGAATTACGCGATGACCTCGCATCAGTTCTTCACAAAACCTTCGTAGCTTTAGATCAACTCTTTGATGCGCCGCTCCCCTACATGATGTGGGTTACCCAAGCATCTGCAAAAACTCAATACGAAAATGCTTGGCTAAACATTGAAATTGTTTCGCCATGGCGTGCAAAAGGTGTCCAGCGATACATTGCAGCGGCGGAAGTGTCAACCGAGGAATACTTCAACCCGGTAGACCCAGCAGACATTGCACAGCGTCTCCGTAACTTGGTGGCCTAGTGCGCGCAATCGCGCCCGGACGCGTCAATCTCATTGGTGATCACACCGATTACACGGGTGGCTTGGTATTTCCTATGGCGATCAATCGGCACACCGTGATTGATGCACGATTTACCGACGATTCATCCGTGTCGCTGAAATCTGCTGATGAACCAGATGCAGCAAACTTCAGTCTTCCAATGAGCGATATATCTTCGTTGCAACCGCAGTGGGCAAGATACATCGCAGCGGTCGCTGCTGAATGCAAGGCAATGCGTGGAATCACGGGGACTGTCACCACCGATATCCCGATCGGCAGCGGATTGTCGTCAAGTGCAGCACTTGAAGTTGCAGCAGCACTTGCCCTTGGTTTCAATGGAAGCCAGCAAGATTTGGCGAAATTGGCGCAGCGGGCTGAACATGTGGCCACTGGCGTTCCAACAGGGATTATGGATCAACTGTGCATAGCGAGCGCTCAGGAAAATCACGCAATGTTGATTGACTGTTCAACACTCGAAATAGTTCATAGCCCTATTCCGCAAGAGTGCAAAATCGTTGTTCAATTCATTGCACACCGCACACTGCAAGGTTCGGAATACGCCAATCGTGTTCACCAGTGCAATGCCGCAGAGTCCATCATTGGACCGCTGCGCTCAGCAACCATTGACATGCTTGAGCAAATTACAGATGCCATCATTTTCAAGCGTGCTCGCCACGTGATCAGCGAAAATCTACGAGTTCGAGAATTCGCACAAGCACTTGCATCTCACGAATTACAGCACGCGGGTAAACTTATGAACGAAGGGCACCGTTCACTTGCACTCGACTTTGACACTTCAACTCCGACTATGGATAAGGCTGTTGAAGAGATTCAGAAGATTCCAGGCGTATACGGTGCGCGAATGACCGGTGGTGGATTCGGAGGATGTGTTGTTGCACTGTGCTCACATGATGCAGACGTGCCTGGTTGGACAGTGTCAGCGGTTGGCGCCGCGAGACTCGCGTGAAATCACATACGCAAACTGATACTTCCCTGCACTAATTCGATACTGCGGCAACACATCTGGCCCACAACTTGCCGTTCCAAGACCTCTGTGAGCAATGTCAATATTCATTGTTAAATATGGTCGCTTGATTAACTCGGTTTGATCTGCTGCTTGGTACAGGTCTTGAGTTGTGTATGGCAAAGCAGACATATGCAACGGTTGGCCATCTGCTTCAATTCGAATAGTTTCAGCAGTGTGCAGATTTCTTACTTCGAACCATCTGCAACTCGTCCGTAATCCGTATTCCTGTGGAACTAAATACGGCAACTCATCGGCCTGACCACTAAAAATTCCGAGCGTTGCCGATGACTGGCGGTCTGGATAACACTCATGTGGACCATTGCCCCACCACGAAATCTCGGTGAAGCCTTCGGGCAACGGAAAGTTCACACCGATACGCGGTAGATCATCAAGTGTTTTCGGAATCAGTATCGTGTGTTCAAAGCGCACTGAGCCATCGGTCCGCACCTGCGTTTTTGTCTCATGTTTTACCAATTGAGGAATTGCTTCGTCAATGCCTTGCTGTTGCCAACGCTTCAACGTTGTGGTTTCCACCCACGCCAGATTTGGTAGCAACTTAAATCCATCGTTGTCAATTGATGCTCTAAACAACGACAACTGGGGTTCAACATTTAGCGTCGCAGACTTTTTCTGTGAAACCTGATTTTTTTTCAGACGAGCCGATTTCATCACTAGTTGATCCCATGCGACAACATGACCTCGATCGCACCACAACTCGGCGCGTTTTGTCTTCCACATGATGTTGAGTCGAATATCTCCGGATAAGCCCCGAATTGATGGAGCTTTGATCCGTTTGGACTTCCCTGCACCAAGACTGGTTAGTGCCAATTTCCCTTTTCGTTTGACTACACCGTCAATGACTATTTCGTACGTTGCCGATAGCCATGAGACATCGCGGAATGATTGTCGGTTCTTTAGCTCAATCGATGGAGCGGACTTTGGGCCAACGAGTTGCGCTGCAACTGGCCTATGCACCCATGCAACTTCTCGCATTGCCGGGTGCGGTGTGAGATCAGCGTGCATTAATCCATCGGCGACAAAGTTGCCATCGTGTGGAGAATCGCCGAACTGTCCGCCGTATGCAAACCGCTCCTTGCCATTGGGAAGCAACTGGCGAAGGCCGTGATCTTTCCACTCCCAGATGAAACCACCCTGCAGGCCAGGCGTGTTATCAAACACTTTCCAATAATCAGATAACGATCCATTCGAATTACCCATCGCGTGGCTGTACTCGCACATGATCAATGGGCGAATACGCTTCTTGCTCTTGCCATACATTTCAATTGCTGCAATTGGTGAATACATCGGAGCCACAACATCAGTTGCCGCCATGCCTCCGTCAAACCAATTTGTATGGAAAATTGCGCCTTCGTAATGAATAATTCGTGATGGGTCATACGACCTCACCCATGCCGCAGCGGCATCGTGAACATTTCCATATCCCGATTCATTGCCAAGTGACCACATGATCACACTCGGATGGTTCTTGTCTCGCTCCACCATTCGACTGACTCTGGACAGCCATGTGGCCCTATACGCCGAGTCGTGGCACAAGCTCGTTATCCATGCATGGCTTTCAATATTCGCCTCATCAACGACATACAGACCCAATTCATCACAGATATCAAGGAATCTGGGGTCATTTGGATAATGGGAGCATCGCACTGCATTGATGTTGTGTTGTTTCATCGCTACAACGTCATCGCGCATGTCTTGCACCGTGACTGCTTTACCGCGATCAGGGTGATGATCGTGTCGATTCACTCCCTGAATCATGATTCGCTTGCCATTCACCAATAAATCACCATCCACTACTTCTACTTTTCTAAATCCAATCCATTGTTCGGTGGAATCAATTACTTTTCCATTTTGATTGAGCAATGAAATTCGAACAATGTAGCGATGAGGAAGTTCTGCAGACCACAGCTTCACACCATTGACAGGCCACTGATTTTCAGCAACGTGACCCACAAACAAATACGGTCGTGTGCTGTGCGCAACGTCTGCTGTGTGTTGAATACCGATCTGTTTGCCATTGACATTGTGCAAGGTTGCCATCACCTTCACACCAGAAGGAAACCGTTCGCTCGTCGGTGCGGCTACACGCGTCACAATCCGTAATTGGCCATTTCCCGTGAGTGAATCGCGAACATCGCCTACTTCAGCGTCAACTCGCACATCTTCAATGCGCAGTAACGGTTGGGCTTCAATGAACATGTCTCGGTGTAAACCCGCCATCCACCATTGATCCTGGTCCTCAACGTACGACTGCGCTGAATACCGACACACGGTTATTGAAACAAGATTCATTCCTTCCCGAACAAACGCAGAAATGTCGTACTCACTCGCTAAACGGCTATCAGTTCCGTAACCAACGAATTCTCCATTTACGCGAACCGAGTGCACGCTCTCTGCAGCTCCAACATGCAGAACAATTCGGCGGTCAGACCATGCGCTTTCAACCTTGAAGTTGCGCCGATACACCGCGGTAGGAACTTCTTTGGGCAGATGAGGAGGAGTTTCGCGCCACGGCATTGCAATGTTTGTGTAATGCGGCACGTCACCCAGATCGAATTGTGTCCAGTTGCTCGGAACAGGGATACTCACCCAGTCGCTGTCATCACATAGTTCGCCCAATTCACGAAGAGCAATGTCTTCTGGGTGTGCAAACCGCTTAATGCGCCAATCGCCATTCAATGAAACCCGAATGCTTGAAGCCGAGGCAAATGGTGTTCGCATCGGTAGACGATTGACCTGAACAGCATTGGGGTCAGCCCACAGTTTTAAATCATGTAATTCAGGTATTGATGCCATGTATTTACGCGACTCGACCTACCAACAAAGCCACACCAATAAATTGCAGCACACCAGCAATGACGGTAAACACATGCCAAATTTCGTGAAAGCCGAAAATGTGTGGCGACAGCTTTGGCTTTTGAAGATAAAACAACACCGCACCAACGGTGTACACAACGCCACCCAGGGCATACATCAACAAACTGGTGAAACCTGCTCGACCATAAGCCCACGGCAAAATAATTAATGCTGCCCAGCCAATGATGATGTACATCGCATGGCCAATACGTTTTGCCTTCCATGTGATTTTCAATCCCATTCCAACTGCAGCTGCTGCCCAAATCAGCACCAAGAACGGAATGCCAACGTTGTATGGCAGAGCCAATAAACACACAGGCGTGTACGTACCAGCGATTAATACATAGACCATGGCGTGGTCTATCTGCTGCATCGTTTTTTGCGAGCGCATCGACCTCGTGAACAAGTGGTACGAGGCAGAGGTGGAGTACAACGCCAACAACGACAGTGCGTAAATTCCTACTGCTAAACGCGGTACTCCAGCAGGCGTAAACAACGTGAGAATGATTCCGGCTGGAATGGTTACAGCAACTGCAATGGCATGAATTCGCCCACGCCAACGAGGTCTCCAGTTGCCTGTTGCATGCATAAACACGGGAATATGTGGCACGAATTGCACCTCCTGAACTCAGCGTAACCTGTGGACATGACCTACAACTTTGATCGCTTTCTTCGATACGACGAAATGGTTTCGTGGCTTCACGAATTGGCTTCTCGATTTCCTCAGTTAGTGACATTGGAGACATACGGAAAATCACATAAGGGTCGCGATTTATGGATTGCAACGGTCACCGACTCCACAACTGGATCGCACGATACGAAACCGGCGCATTGGATTGACGCCAATATCCATGCCACAGAAGTAACTGGTGGAGTTGCAGCGTTATACATTTTGGAATATCTCACCAGCCAATTTGGTCGAGACCATCACACGACAGAAGCGCTGCGCACGCGCACGTTTTACATTGTTCCGCGTGTGAACCCTGACGGCGTTGAAGACGCTCTACTTGATAGTCCGCTCTATCACCGTTCAAGTGTTCGTTCATGGCCATGGCGCGATGGACACCGTTGGCCAGGACTCAGCGTTGAAGATATTGATGGCGACGGTGCGGTGCGCACCATGCGCATTGCTGACAACGATGGTGCGTGGATGGAACACGCCGACGATTCTCGCGTAATGGTCCCTGTCGGACCACTTGGTGTGGCTCCAGGAACACAGCGTTACCGATTACTAGATGAAGGTGTGCTCGAAAACTTTGATGGATTCACCATCCCAATGCCGCGCGACCCTGCAGGGCTTGACCTCAATAGAAACTTCCCGGCTGGTTGGGGCACCACTGTGCTTGGTTCGGGTGATCACCCAATGTCTGAGCCAGAAATTGATTCACTCGTTCGCGCCGCGCGATCGCGCACGAATGTTTGTGGTTACAACGCGTTTCACACCGCAGGCGGATTTATGTTGCGACCAAGCAGCACGCGTCCCGATTCAACTCTTCCACCATTTGATATTTGGGTGTTCAACGAACTGGGCAAAGTTGGCGTGCAACATACTGGCTACCCCGTTCATTCGGTGTACGAAGACCTCACCTGGGACAAAACCGACACCATGAGTGGTGCTGGAGACGACTGGGCATACGAGCACCTGGGTGTGTTCGGATGGACCACAGAATTCTGGGACATCATCTTCCACGCCACAGGAAAACACTCACCGACCGATGTTTGGTATGTAGGTCCTACCCCAGAGCAAGAACTTGCTGTCTGCAAATGGACTGATACACATGCACCAGGCGCCTACGCGGCGTGGAAGAAGTTCAATCACCCACAGTTGGGCGAAATTGAAATTGGTGGTTGTGACCCCATCAAAACATGGTCAAATGCACCAGCTTCAAAATTGCGCGATGAAGTTGCACCACACGTGCACTTCGCAATTTATCAAGCGCTTGCTTCGCCACGACTTGAAATCAAACGTGCCAATGCTGAATCACTTGGCAACGGTGTGTACAAAGTTGAAATTGGTATTGCTAACACTGGTTGGCTGGGCACAGAAATCAGTGAATGGGCACACAAGAACAAGATCGTTCTCCCACTGACTGCTGAAATTTCTGGCGCAACTCTTGTTGAAGGCGCGCCACGAGTGAAGCTTGGTCAACTTGATGGACGTGTGAAGTTTCGAGTGAGTGGCGATGCAAAATCGGATGGAACACCCGACCGCGTATTACACAGCTGGCTAATTCGTGGAGAAAAAGGTCAGCGAGTCACGCTGACGGCAACTCATCAACGCGCTGGTGTTGCCTCGGCGGTCGTCGAACTTCCATAACGCCTGTGCGACTGAATCGCACGAAGAGCAATAAATAGTGCACTTGGCACAATGACAACGTTAGGTAGCGCTACGTATAGGTCGTTGATCATTACCCCATAGATTCCCCATGACGCGGACATCGTTGCCACCATAATGAACGTCACTACCGAGATTCCTACGAGATGACTTGATTTTGCAGCACGAATCACCTGCGGGACAATTCCAGTCGCACCGACCGCAACAGCAATAGCACCCAATACATCCTGTGAGATTGACAGCGCGATGAGTGCTGCAACCACTACCGAAAACTCGACAGCGAGTGCACGCGTCAGTGACACCGCTTTAAGTCGAATCTGCATAAACACAACGGTTCCAAACCCACAAATCGTCATGATGTTGGCAAGCACAACTAAGTGTGTTGATGAGGCGATTCCGTACACCACCCACAAAATTGATCCGCTCACATTTTGTAGTTGCGAAGGTACAGAAATGCCCTCGACGGTATTCCTCCTTACCACCCGGTAAGCCTGCGGAATCGTGAAGGTGAAGGAAAGCGAGATACACCACAGGCTGAAAATGGTGCGAAAATCCACTTCGCAACCCTAGGCGTTCTCGTTAGCGTTACCTAGGCCATGTTCACCACGTACGCGATGACACTGCCCACAAAGAAGTGGACTGAAGAAACCCGCGAGCGTGCCATTGGGGTCATTTCGCAGTGGCATCAGCAGTGGTTCCCTGCGGATCGCCTTCCTGTCAACATTCGAGTTCGAATTCGACACAGCCATGACGATGAAGTGTTCAGGCTGGAAGTGCAAAACACTCACCCCAAAACAGGGGGCACCCAAGCCATTATTGCGACACTCACCCCGTACAAAGGTCAACTTGTTTTTGATTTACGTGTGAAGTTTGCGCCGGGCAAAAACTCGATCATCCCCCATCGTCGCGCAGAATTGCCACCCAAACCAGTGCGAGCGCTCGTAGTCGAAATGACCAAGCTGCTTGAGAATATTCACCGGGCGGTCAACATCGGCTTGGTGAATGAAATGAAAATTGTAGC
>ENA-UOYL01000588-UOYL01000588.1-marine-metagenome-genome-assembly--contig:-NODE-588-length-12983-cov-3.978847_pt1 | contig 12983 bp, 11 predicted proteins | sample MGYA00238173_ERZ767189 | MGnify/ENA primary metagenome ERZ767189 (study PRJEB28943, sample SAMN06267163) | marine metagenome | isolation source: Columbia River Estuary | place: USA:Columbia River Estuary... | reverse complement strand
TTCTTCCCAGCAGCCTTAGTAACTTTAATTGCATTACGAAGTGCATCTGGAATCAAACCATCATTATCCATCTCAACATGAACTACCGATGCCTCATATTGTTTAAAGGTGCCAAGAGCACCAACATATGATGGAGCCTCAACTAAAACCACATCACCTGGATCAATAAAAATTCGCGAGATTAAATCAAGTGCTTGCTGGGAACCGGTAGTCACAATTACATCATCTGGGTGGGCCTTAATTCCCTCCAGCGCCATCACATCACAGATCTGCTCACGAAGTTTGGGATGTCCTTGGCCACTGCCGTACTGCAACGCCTCAGAACCATTTTCAACTATTAATTTCTGCACAACTGAGGCCATCATCTCCATTGGCAATGCAGAAAGATTTGGCATTCCACCGGCGAGGGAGACAATCTCTGGTCGACTTGCTACTGCAAAAAGAGAGCGGATCTCACTTGCCTTCATACCTACTGCGCGCCGGGCAAATCGATCTGGCAGATTCTCTGGCTCACCAAGATGCACGCGGTCAGGGGTAATACCTTTAACCACCCGTAAATCTCGCTTGGAGTTCATTAACTAAGTTTGCCATACAAAAAGCGGTAACGAAAATTAACTACGCAATCCCGCTCTTCTTAGATCAGATACCCGCAGCGTTCCAGTCCGGGCATCATCTTCAGCTGATAGATAAAGTCGTTGGATTGCCACAATCATCGCCTCAGCTAATTGGTCACGAAAGGAAGGGGCAGCAAGCCGTTTGGCATCTTGTGGACTAGAGAGGTATCCCAAATCAATCCGCACAGTTGGCGCAGTGGTTAAACGCAGCAGATCCCAACTTTTTCCATGGGTGCGACAATTTAATAGATCGGTTCGAGCGCAGATCTCACGTTGCAGCAGATTTGCAAATCGCTCACCAATAACTGAGTGCACCCCTTGGGCATCACGGCCGTAGTAATAAGTGGCAACCCCATTTGCTTTTTCATTTTCATAGCTATCAACCTTTAACGCAATAACTAAATCTGCATTAACTGAGTTAGCAATCTCAATTCGCTCTCGCTCAAGGGGTGAGTTTTTAGCACTTCTTGTTAAGACCACATTGACCCCAAGTGCTAATAATCTTCCCTCTAATCTTTGCGCAAGATCAAAGACCACCTCCGCCTCCACCACACCATGATTACTCTCACCAGTAAAATCCCCACCCCAACTTGGATCAATCACAATTATCTTATTTGCAAGAGCCGGGCTGCGCACTGAATGTTTAGCACTCTCTCTAAGTTGGCTAGGGGCGCCACCAGTAACAGTTTTCACCAATCTCATCAACGCAATTAATGTTGACGGGCCACACTTGCCATCTACTACTACCCCCACTGATTTTTGAAACTCTTTTACCACCGACTCTGTTGTGCCACCGTAAACTCCATCAACTTTGCCACAATTAAATCCCATTTGATTTAATCGATCCTGCAAAGTGGCAACATCATCACCGCGAATTAATTCAGGGGTAGTTAAAGATAAAACCCGATCCCCTAACCGCCACCTAGCCTCCTCTAAAGCACGCTGGGTAATCTGGTTAATTAATCCAGTTGCAGTTAACCCACGCTCTTGTTGAAAAGCTTTTACTCCTTGAGTTAATTTCTCATCAAATAAATCTGAAGGATTTTGAATGAAACCTAATCTAACTAAGGTATTAGAAATTAAGGCAACCGCATCTGAGCGATCTCCTAAATTTAATTGATCACTCATACAAGCCTTATTTGGTTATATTACTTAATATAATTTTCAAGATCCTTTAGTAATGCTGGCTTTGGCTTAGCCCCAACAATACTTTTTACTACCTCACCATTAACAAAGATATTCATAGTTGGGATTGAGGAGATGCCGTACTTCATAGCGATTGCACCCTCCTCGTCAGTATTTAATTTAACAATTTTAATTTTATCCCCATGCTCATTAGAGATCTCCTCTAAGATTGGCCCAACTGCGCGGCAGGGACCACACCACTCCGCCCAGAAATCAACTAAAACTGGAGTAGTACTTTTTAAAACAACCGCCTCAAAATCTGCAGTAGTTACCTTTGTTGTTGCCATATCTATTTCTCCTTTTCACTCTTCTAACCCTTACTTATATCTCTTATCCTACTTTTAAAAGTTAAATCAATGACCAGCTAAAAACCGCTCCGCATCAAGGGCGGCTTGGCAGCCAGAGCCAGCGGCGGTAATCGCCTGTCGGTAGGTGTAATCAACTAGATCCCCACAGGCAAAGACCCCAGCAATTTTAGTTTTAGTACTCCTGCCCTCAACCTGCACATACCCTTCTGAATTTAACTCAACCTGACCTGCTACCAACTCACTGCGGGGCAGGTGGCCAATTGCAACAAATAAGCCGGTGAAATCTTTAATAGATTCTTCCCCACTTACAGTGTTTTTTAATTTAAGGCCAGATACTTTTTCATCCCCTAATACATCTATTACCTCATGGTTAAATAAAAATTCAATCTTAGGGTTTGCCGCTGCCCGTTCAACCATAATCTTTGAGGCTCTAAATGAGTCTCGTCGGTGAATTAATACAACCTTGCTAGCAAATTTAGTTAAGAAGGTTGCCTCCTCCATTGCTGAATCTCCGCCACCAACTACTGCAATTACCTGATCGCGAAAGAAAAATCCATCACAGGTGGCACACCAAGAGACACCTCGGCCAGAGAGGCGCTTCTCATTTTTTAAACCAATCTCTTTATAAGCCGATCCCATTGCCAAGATAACTGATTTAGCTCTGATGGTATTTCCTGAGCCATCGGTTAACTCTTTTATCTCACCATCTAATTTCATTGAGACAATATCATCGGTAATAATTTTTGCATCAAAGCGAGCAACCTGCTTGCGCATCGACTCCATTAACTCAGGTCCCATTACTCCATCGGCAAATCCTGGAAAGTTTTCTACCTCAGTTGTATTCATCAAGGCACCACCTGCGGTAACTGAGCCTTCATAAATAATTGGCTTTAATTGGGCGCGAGCGGCGTAGATGGCAGCGGTATAGCCAGCAGGGCCAGAGCCAACAATTACTACATCATTAATCTCACTCACCCGCCTACCTTAATCCCTTCTAGCTGTAATTACTTTTATCAAAGATGTGACCTCAGTTATTTTTAATACCTTTGCGATTAATAGATAAAAAAGGGCTGGTAGGAATATAACAATTAACAACTGAAGTAAATTCCCACCAGGCAGATGCTCTCGCATTAGCCAGATTGGCAGCGTAATTATGGTGAAAATAATCATTAACTTCAAGTAAAAAGTGGTAATTGCAGATACCGGCAAATTAATTTTATGGCGGCTAATTAAATAAAATGAGATACCAGTACCTAAAAAGTAGGTAAGTGCAAAAATCCCCGCCATGGCAACTGTTACCCACTCTGGCTTAAGGTAGTGAGCAGCAAATAATGAGAGCGCTACCGCCACCGCATTCATAATCAAATTTCCTAACACCTGTGATTTTAAATTCTCAAAAGCATTTAAGCCACGCAGTAAAACCAAATTAATACTTAAAGGAATAAGCCCTAATGCAAAAGCTGAAAGGGTAAGGCCAAGATAATTACTATCCTCAGCTGAGATACCAAAAAATAAATTAGTTGCCATTAATGGGCCAAAACTTAAGAAAAGCAGGGCAGCTGGAACGGTAAAAACACCAATTAGCTTTATTGCGTGAGTGAGTGAAACTGAGACCGCATCATATTTTTTATCTATTACTAAATTAGATATTTTTGGCAGCAGCGCAGTAACAACTGAGACCGCAATTATGGAGTGTGGCAGTATTAAAATCAGATAAGCATTTGCATATGGCGTAAAACCAACACCAGTGCTCACACCGGAGGCGGCTGCTTTAACTGCAGCACTAGTTGCCAGGTTTACTGTTACTAGGTAGGAGAGCTGAGAAATAATTGCATACAAAAAACTCCAACTAGCAAGTTTAAATGAGTTAAGAATTTGGCTATTTTGCCAATCAAATTTAAGTTTTAATCTAACACCACTTCTAAGCAAGAGTGGAAATAAAATCAAAGCTTGCGCAAGGTAACCGGCGGTGGTGCCAAAGCCAAGCCAAAGTAGATCAGACTCTGTGATCGTACTTATCGATAGCTGATCTTTGTTAATTAGAAAGAAGGAAAATAACGCAATCACAATTAGATTATTAATAACTGGCGCCCACATCATTGGGCCAAATCTGCCCTTAGCATTTGCAATCTGTCCAAGTAGGGCGAATAAACCTAAGAAAAATATCTGGGGCAGGCAGTAGCGCATTAACGAAACGGTGATATCAAACTCTGGGCGCTTAGCAAACTCTGGGGCGTAGATATTTACAATTTGGGGAGTGAAGACAATTGCAAGAAGTGTGAGCACAAATAAAAAAGTAAGAGTTGCGGTAAAAAGCCTTGAGATAAAGGCTGCACCACCATCACTATCTCTAAAAGATTTAACAATCTGCGGTATGAAGACTGCAGTAAGTGCGCCACCAATTAGTAGGTTGTATAAAATATTTGGCATGGTATTTGCCACGTTGTAGGTATCACCTAACAGCGCCGTACCAAGTAGTGCAACAAGTAAGAGGTTTCTAATTAAGCCAGTAAATCTCGAGGTGATAGTGCCAATAGCCATTATTGATGAGGAGCGAATTAATTGGTTATCTGACACCCTTGCTCCTAACTCTGCGCAGACTCTGCAGTAAGACCGCTATAAATAAAAGTATTGCAGCACCTGAGGTAATCCAAGTGGTAATTGGGCTAATTACTGAAAGTTTTAACTTTATATTAAGCGGATAGCCCACCGGCTTATTCTCAAGGTTGGTAAGCTGGGCAAGAAGTTGTGAATCTCCAGAGGCAAAAACCTCAATTGGCAACATAACCTGCAGCTTTGATTTTGCCGCCACTTCAATCGGCTTAAGCGGTGATGTTACTACTTTGTTATTAATTGGGCGAATACTTAATTTTAACTTTACCGGCAAATCAAAATTATTTACTACGGTAATTGGTAACTCCTGCTGGGCCGCGGTAACAGTAAATTTACCTCCAGTAATTTTTAACTTACTTCGTAGTTTTGTGATTGATTTATCAAAATCATTAACCAATCTTTTTAGCTCTTTATCATTTAAACCAGGGTTTAGTAATTGGGCAAGACGCAGTTGATATGGCTCTAACTCTTTAAGCTCAACTACTGTTGCTAGTAGATTTAACTGTTTTTGTGCGTATTTGATGATATTTAACTCAGATGTACCAATTTTTTGGTTACCATCAATTGGGCTAACTACTGGCTCACTTACTCTGCCTAAAAAAGACTCCAACTCAAGCTTGCTAACTGCATTTAAATAAGGCAGTTGGTTGGGTGAGAGCTTATTAATCCAAGTAAGTGAGGGGCTGCCATAGGTAATAGCTGCCACCTTTTCAAATCTTGTAACCTTTTTAAATTGAGCTAGCCATGCCTTTGCAACCTCTTGTCCAGTTGGTGCACTTCCATCTGCAATACCGTAGCCATTACTCATTGCAACAATCTCTGAAATAGTTGCTGGATCTACCTGCCAAACTCTAACTGCATTACTTGGCATATAAACTAAGCTACCTAACTCACCACTTGGTTTAAGTTTGGCTACCAAATCATCATTAATAAATACCCCATCACTTAAACGATGGGTCACATCAGTAATCTTCACCACTGTAGCTGCTACCGCCTGGTTTGGATTAAAAATTGATAGCAGCAGTAAAACCAAGAGTGAGGTAAAGAGTTTTCTCACGGAGTAAGTTGTCCAGATTTTGCTATTAGTTTTCGCTCATCGGGGTAGGCCAGCTTGCTAACTATCTCAGCGATTGGAAACCAAGCCACATCATCAACCTCAGTTACCTGCGGGGCTAACTTGCCGCCAACTTCAGTAAATAAAAAGTGGTGCACTGTCTTGTGAATTCGTTTACCACTTGCCATAAACCAAAAATCAATTACTCCCAATGATCTAGTTATCTCACCCTTAATACCAGTCTCCTCCGCAACCTCACGAAGTGCCGCTTCTTCTGGTGTTTCACCCTCTTCAATATGTCCTTTTGGTAGTGACCAGAGCAAACGCTCATGGGAGGCATCCTTTGGATCTAATCTGCCAATTAATAAGCCCTTAGTACCGCTTTTATCAACTACTAAACCACCAGCACTTATCTCATCTACTCGCTTGGCATACTTTGCTTTTGGGTTATTTTTTCCATCCAAACCACCCTTAGGATTCTTACGGTTGCCGGAATTATGTTTTTTAGCGGGCCGACCAGAACCATTACTTTGTGAACTCTTGCGAGAACCGGTTAAATCCTGATTGCCACCCGCATTATCTGCTGGGGTCATGGCTTAAGGATACCCCTCGCCCCTAACCCACTCAGGCTGAACCCGCTCTGCTCTAACCTAGTACCACCGTGAAAACTCCAAATGATGCCGCCGCACAACTTGCGATCACTACGCTCACCCAGCGCGCACCAGCCGCACTTGAGTTAGCGGCTGCTTTTAAAGCGGCTGGATTTAAATTAGCTCTAGTTGGTGGTCCAGTAAGAGATGCCATATTGGCGCGGTTAGGAAATGATTTAGATTTTACAACCAATGCACATCCAAAAGATTGCGAAAAAATACTTAAAAAATGGGCAGATGCAGTTTGGAGTATTGGCGCAGCATTTGGCACAGTTGCTGGCAAAAAAGATGAGATCACAGTTGAGATAACAACATATCGAAGTGAAAATTATAAAGTTGACTCTCGCAAACCAGAGGTGGTATTTGGTGAGAGTATTGAAGGTGATCTGTTGCGCAGAGATTTTACAATTAACGCAATGGCGGTGGAGCTAACTACCCAAACTCCAACCTTTATTGATTTATTTAATGGGGTAGCAGATCTACAAAATAAAGTAATTAAAACTCCCGGCAAAGCCGAGGATTCATTTAGCGATGACCCACTTCGAATGATGCGAGCGGTGCGCTTTAGCTCGCAACTAAATTTCACAATTGATCCCACAGTTATCACGGCGATCAAAAGTATGGCTAGCCGGCTATCAATAATCTCAGCTGAGCGAATTAGGGATGAGCTAACTAAAATTTTAATGAGTGATCAACCAAAGGCAGGTATTTACTTACTTACCGAAACTGGATTAGCTGAGATATTTTTACCAGAGATCCCAAAGTTAAAGCTTGAGATTGATGAGCACCATCACCACAAGGATGTTTATGAGCACACCCTTACCGTGCTAGATCAGGTAATTGCATTAGAGAATCGGCTGGGCGGTGCTAATTTAACGCTGCGCCTTGCTGCCTTAATGCATGATATTGGTAAGCCAAAAACTAAGGAGTTAATCGCAGGTGGTGGGGTTTCATTTCACCACCATGAGGTTGTTGGCGCGAGAATGACAAAGGAGCGGCTGCGCGCACTTCGCTTTGATAATCAGATAATAAAAGATGTTGCCCAACTAGTCTTTCTTCACCTTCGCTTTCATGGCTACGGCTTAGGTGAATGGACCGACTCTGCAGTGCGCAGATATGTCAGAGATGCTGGGCAATTACTAACTCACCTGCACCTATTAACTCGGGCAGATTGCACAACCCGCAACCAAAAAAAGGCGGAAGGGTTAGCTAAAACCTATGACCAATTAGAGCAGCGGATCCAACTTTTAATGCAGCAAGAGGAGCTAGATAAAATTCGCCCAGATCTAACAGGTGAAGAGATTATGCAGATACTAGGGATTAAACCCTCACCAATGGTTGGGCGGGCGTATGACTACCTACTTGAATTACGTCTTGAAGATGGCCCAGTTGGTAAAGATAAAGCAAAGACAGAGCTACTTAATTGGTGGAAGGAGCAAAAATAGTTTTACGAAGTAAAACTAATCCAGCAAATAAATAGGCGAGTGTAATCGCCACCGGTAGCATAAAAGTTTTCCCACTATCTGGCAGCAATAAAGCTGCGCCAACTGCGCCAGTAATAATGCCAGCATTAACTGCAACATCATAAAAGGCAAAAACTCTTCCCCGATAATCATCTACTATCTTTGATTGCACCAGCGCATCATTTGTCACCTTAATCCCCTGCCCACATAAACCAACAAAAAATGCGCTCGCTGTCATGGTTATCTCATTAATATTTAATGCATAAATTAATAAAGGTGGCACGCAACAAAAGATCATTACTCGCATAAAACGGTGGCGGCCAAATTTTAAAACACCATATGGCGCAATAACTGCGCCTAACCCAATACCAATACCTGCAATAGCTAATGCCACCCCAAAGCCGGCCAAACCAGCATCTGGATTAGCTGGGTCATTAAATGAGTTTCGTTCCAATAAAAGCGCCATCAAGGTAAGTGCGGTAATTCCACCGCGTTGAATACCAACTACCAAAATACCAAGTAGAGCATCTTTATGATTTCGCAAAATATTTAACCCTGCCAAAATCTGCGCAAACCCGGCGGCTTCAGTAGCAGCTTCATTTTCAGATGGACCTATTTCAAACTTACTAAGCCGGTAGCAACTAAGGCCAGCAAGTAGAAAACCACAACAGGCAAGAATTATTACAACAGAATCAGCAAAATCTGCGCCATAATTTTTACTTATTAGATTCTTAGCAGCAATTCCTACCCCACCACCAATTACCACCCAAATAGTGCCACCTGTCACCGCTAACGCGTTGGCTGCAATTAACTCCTCTTTTTTAACCAACAACGGTAACCCGGCGGAGAGGCCAGCTAAAATTAATCGATTAATCCCAAATGCAAATAAGACAAATAAGGTTAAAACCACTCCAGTTGAGCCATTATTAATTAACCAGGCAATGATTAAAAGATCTGCTGCCCGCAGATAATTACAATTTCTAATTATCCGCTGCCGCGAGAAGCGATCTAAAAAAGTGCCAACATATGGGCCGATCAATGAGTAAGGCAGCAGTACTACTGCGAAAGCAAGGGCGGCTGATACTGCATTTGGTGAGCGCTCTGGTGAGAATAAAACAAAGCTAGCAAGAGCTGATTGAAACAAACCATCTGTTACCTGACCACTCCAGCGCACTACCAAAATCTGATTTAACTTTGAACCCTTACCGACTGGCCAAATCCCCATAAGGTAAGCGTAGTTATTAATTTAGGATTAACCTTGGATCTTATGTTAGCCACGATGCGTGCTTCAATTGATTACTCACTTAGTAAGCGCCGCACTTTAATTGCGCTCTTTCAAGGAGCGGTCAGTGCGATGGATGCCTGTGATGCTGATCCATATTTGCGCCGGGCGGCTAAGTACCATGGCGAGTTAACCAACCGTTCTTGCCCAGTTTGTAAGAAGTTAAAGATTGTTGAGCTGCGATACGCCTTTGGTGATCAACTCGGCCAATACTCAGGACGTATTAAGAATCGAGAAGAGTTAATTCAAATGCAAAGTGAGTATGGTGAGTTTCGCGTCTATGTTGTTGAGATCTGCATCAGTTGTCACTGGAATCACCTAGTGGAATCCTTTTTATTAGGGGATGGCAAATATAGAAAGCCACCGCGAAAGGTAGCAACCTTGGCGGATAAGGATTAGCGCTAATCTTGGCCAGTGAGTAATTTTCTGCAAAAACTACCCAGGCTTGGGGTATTAGTAGTTGGCTTTTCTTTTGTTGCAGGGGTATTTCTCTTTGGCTTTGCCTACTTCACAGTTTCAATTCCAGATCCAAATGCTTATGTAAATAGTCAATCTACAATTATTCAATATGCAGATGGCAGTGAGATAGGCCGAATCGGCTCTGAAAATAGAACTGTTGTGACGCTAGCGCAAATTCCCACCCAATTGCGCAACGCAGTTATGGCGGCGGAGGATCGCGGTTTTTACAACAACCGAGCATTCTCCCCAACTGGAATCATCAGAGCGATTTGGAATAACTTAAGAGGTGGTTCACTACAAGGTGGATCAACTATCACCCAGCAATACTCAAAGACCGCTTTTTTAACACCAGAGCGATCAATTCAGCGAAAGATTAAAGAGTTAGTAATTGCAATAAAACTTGAAAATCAATTTACTAAAGATGAGATATTTGAAAATTATTTAAATACTATCTACTTTGGCCGTGGCTCATATGGTGTGCAGACCGCATCTCAGGTTTACTTTGGCACCACCGTTGATCAATTAACAACTGCTCAATCTGCAGTGCTTGCCAGTATTTTGCGAAGTCCTGGGCTTTATGATCCAGGGTATAAAAAAGAGAATCTACCGCGGCTTGAAAAAAGATTTAAGTATGTAATCGATGGCATGGTTGAGGCTAAGTGGTTGGATAAGGACAAAGCAGCAAAGATTAAATTTCCAGTAATTAATCCTCGGGTTACCTCCGGGGCATTAGCTGGGCCAAAAGGTTATGTGATCTCTTGGGTTGAGCATGAGTTAAATACTCTGGGATTTACCGATGAACAGTTACTAATTGGTGGTTACATTATTAAAACCACCTTAGTTAAAGATGCCCAGGAAGCGGCGGTTGCAGCAGTTAATAAAGAGGCACCTACTAAGGCGCCAGAGAATCTACATATTGGTTTAGTTGCGATTAAGCCAGGAACTGGTGAGATCTTGGCAATGTATGGTGGTAAGGATTATTTAAAGTATCAATTTAATGCCGCTACCCAAGGAATTGCCTCCGGCGGTTCATCCTTTAAAGTATTTGCACTCACCGCCGCTTTAGAGTCAGGAATTCCACTTAGCTCAATTTGGAATGGTGATTCACCAAAGGTTTATGACGATGGAATTGGCCGGGCCTATGTGGTAAATAATTATGGTGGTGAGACTTGGGGAAACCTCTCACTACTTAGCGCAATGGAGCACTCGGTAAATACCATCTTTGTACCACTTGGAATTAAAGCAGGGGTTGAGAAGGTAGTAGATGTTGCCCGCCGTGCTGGAATTCCAGAGTCAGTTCAAATGGTTGCCTCTCCTTCAGTAACTCTTGGTTCATCTAGCCCACATGTAATTGATTTAGCTAATGCTTACGCCACATTTGCAGCCCAAGGTGTTTATGCCAAACCATTTATTATTAATGAGGTTCAAGGACCAAATAAAGGAATTTTGTATCAAGGGCGCATTCAAGCTCAAGAGGTATTTAGAAAAGATGTAATGGCTGATTTAACCTTTGCTTTAAATAAGGTAACTGTTTCTGGAACTGGCGCAGTTGTTGGCGCCAGAATGAGTAGACCAGCTGCTGGTAAGACTGGAACCTCAAATGACAACGCCTCTGCTTGGTTTAATGGTTACACCCCAGAGGTTGCCGCCTCTGTTGCTTTTTATCGTGATGATGCAACTCAATCATTAAATGGAATCGGTGGATTAACCTCAGTAACCGGTGGCTCCTTCCCGGCTCGGATTTGGGTGGAGTTTGCTAAAGCCTATTTAGATAAAGCGCCAATTCAAGAGTTTCCACCACCTGCCTTTATTGGTGGCGTTGAGCCAACAAGTTTTATTAATGCAGTTCCTGAGATGGACCCAGCATTAATTCCACCATCTCCTACGCCAACACCTAAGAAAAAGAAGTAACTCTTGCTTACCAAATCGGTAAGTAGATCCTTTGCAGCGGTAGTGCTCATTTGCGCACTTCTCTCACTTTTTAAATTTAACCACTGCCGATTAAATGATTGGCAATCCCCTGATAATTACATTCACGCCTGTTATAGCGATATTCCAGCCTTATTTACCGAGCGTGGGTTAGATACCAATACCTTTCCATACCTATCTGCGAGCAACTCAATTGAGTATCCACCAGTAATTGGCCTAGGTAATTGGTTAATAAGTTTTATCACACCAGATACCAACTCATACCGCTGGTTTTTTGATATTAATGCGGTAATTCTAATTGCCCTATTTTTAATCTCAGCTTTAATAGTTAGAAAGATAAGACCAGAGTATGGGTATCTCTTCCCCACAGCCCCGGCAGTGATCGCTAGCTTATTTATTAATTGGGATTTATGGGCGGTGGTAAGTGCGATGCTTGCGATCTACTACTTTGATAAGAAAAAGTATGAGATAAGCGCGATTGCACTTGGAGTCTCAATTGCCACCAAATTCTTCCCGCTAGTTTTACTGCTACCAATTACCATAATACTTTATCGATCAGCTGCAATTGATCAGCTGCGAAAATATCTCACCACTACATTATTATTTTGGTTAGTAATTAACCTACCAATTATGGCAACTCATTTTGCTGGCTGGTGGCGCTTTTTTAAATTAAATCTAGAGCGGAGTGCAGATTTTGGCTCACTCTGGTATGGGCTGAGTTTGCTTGGTGTAGATATACCCTTCCTAAATTTAATTTATCTAATTATCACAATTACCTCCTTCATTGCACTTGCTATCTATTTACTTAACCTAAAACAAATACCAAATTTAGCCCAATGCGCTCTATTTGCAGTAGTTATATTTACTACCTTTAGTAAGGTCTACTCACCCCAGTATGTTTTATGGCTAACCCCACTTGCAGTAATTGCATTAACAAAAAGCGTGCAACAAATATATTTTTGGATTTGGCAGGTGAGTGAGATTATTTACCACCTAGCTATTTGGCAGTACCTAGCCCAGTACTCAGGGGCAAGCTTTGGTCTACCGGCGGGCGGCTACGCCATCGCTACATTGCTTCGGGTAGTGGCGATAACAGGATTTACTTATCTATTGATGCGGGATTTATCGGCTAAATCCACAGCACAGATGAGCGTAATTTCGCGCTGACGGCGGCTGCGGCTACCCTTACCCCAACACCTGCTTCGGAAATTCCGTAGCCGCTTTAGTCCAGAGGTGGTTTGAATAAATGCGTCGTTATGAACTCATGGTCATTTTAGATCCTGATTTAGAAGAGAAGACAGTTGCACCAAGTCTTGAGACTTATCTAAAGATAATCAAAGATGGCGGTGGCAAGGTCGACAAGTTAGATATCTGGGGTAAGCGCCGGATGTCCTTTGAAATAAATAAAAAGGGCGAAGGTATTTAC
>ENA-UOYL01000584-UOYL01000584.1-marine-metagenome-genome-assembly--contig:-NODE-584-length-13009-cov-2.079957_pt1 | contig 13009 bp, 13 predicted proteins | sample MGYA00238173_ERZ767189 | MGnify/ENA primary metagenome ERZ767189 (study PRJEB28943, sample SAMN06267163) | marine metagenome | isolation source: Columbia River Estuary | place: USA:Columbia River Estuary... | reverse complement strand
GGCGCGGATTCGGCATGCGGTTGGGCTCCGTGGGGAGTTGCGTGTCTTCTTCTGGCATTTGTCCTTTCTTGGCTGGCCCTCCGACAAGGCGGCCGGCTTCTCGGCTTCGCAGCGGTTGGATTTCTGATCGCGGGCTTTTCTCTCCTTGTCCCATTCGTCGTCCGGCTTTTTGCGCGAGTCGCCAACGGACCGGGCTGGATGGTGCGATTGGCTTCCCAACACCTCGTCCGTTCGCTGCATCGCAACGCCGTGACGATCGCCGCTCTTGCCGTGGCGGCGGCCATGACGGTGAGCGTTTCGGTGATGATCCATTCCTTCCGCGCGAGCGTGGAGCGTTGGCTTGGAAACACCCTCGCGGCGGATCTTTTCATCGCGCCCGCCGCTAATGAAACAGCCGGCCTTCAAAGTTTCCTCCCGGCTGCGGCTTTGGATTGGATTCGCCAGGATCCGCGAGTTACGGAAGTCGGCACCTTCCGCGAGATGGTGGTTCCTTGGGGAGAGCGCACGGCCAATCTCGCCGTGGTCGATGGCCAGGCGCGCGGCGAGTTGGAGTTTCTGAGTGGTGGACCAAACTCGGCGGCTGATTTTTTTAAAAAGGGAAAGGTGGTTGTCTCAGAAAGTTTCTCGAATCGTCACGGGACCAAACTCGGCGAGGTTTTGGAATTTGCGTCGCCCAAAGGCCCCGCCCGCTTCGAGGTGGTGGGCGTGATCCGCGATTTCACACGCGACAGTGGACTTGTGATGATCGAACGCTCGAATTTTTCGCGTTATTGGAGCGACGACCGCCTGCACTCTCTCTCGATCACGCTGAGAAATCCTGCAGAGTCCACCCTGCTGGCGGAGGATTTCCGGCAAGCGCTCGGACGCGAGGGGGAGTTTGCGATTTATACAAATTCCGACCTTCGAGGCCGCGTGCTCGAGATTTTCGACCAAACCTTTGCCGTCACTTCCGTGTTGCGAACCATTGCCGTGGTCGTGGCTGTGGCAGGCGTTTTGCTTTCCCTCTCCACGCTCGTGCTCGAGCGGGAACGCGAAATCGGCGTCCTCCGCTCCCAAGGCGCTTCCAGCGCGCAAATCCGCAGCCTCGTCCTCACCGAGGCCTCGATGGTTGGCCTCCTCTCCTCCGGTGTTGGAATCGTCTGCGGTGCCGCCATGGCGATGATTCTCACATGGGTCATCAACAAAGCGTTTTTCGGGTGGACCATCGACCTCCGTTACCCGTGGGGTGTCATTGCCTCAACGCCCTTGTGGATTCTCCCCGCCGCTCTCCTCGCCGCGTGGCTCCCCGCCTCCCGCGCCTCGCGCATTCCCCCCGCCCGCGCCATCCGCTTCGAATAATCCCCAAATAGACACCACCAGCGAGGGGGCCGCGCTCCAAAGCATCGTTGGCGCCCTCGCCAAAGCTTACGGCGGGAACTCCGCTAAAGGCGGACCAAAAAAATCCGAATCCAGCACATCCCCTGCCGAACCAGATTTTCGCGTGCTCTGCAAAGAAGGAAGCACTCTAACGCTCCGCGGCGAATTCCGGCACATCGGAGCGGGTTGGATCAAATGCGATTTGCTCGAACTACCCTAGGCGCTCACTTTTTTACCACGAAGTGACATAACGGCGTTTTTTTTCTGCATCAGTCCCCGTGGGGATGTTCCAGACAGCCACTTTCTTCGTGATGTTGGTGGAGTTGGTTCCTGCGGTAACATAATTGTCGTAGTTGGTTTGATCAGCAGAGCCGCTATCTATCGCGATTTGATAGACATTAGTGCTGTCCCATGGATCGCAAAAACCGGAACTGTTCGTTCCTCCTTTGCCTTTTTTCCAAGGAGAGGCCTCCAAAAAAACGATCTTTCGCGGGTTATTGTTAGTCGTGGCTCCCGTGAGCGCATCCATCAAAGTCGGATTCACGGCACTGCCCGAGTTGGTCGGCAACCTTCCATATTCCACCTCATAGGCCACGACGGCTGTGGCGATTTGAGCGACATCGCTGCCGGCCCTTGCTTTTCGGGCGGAATCGATCGCGCCGTTCACGGCGGGAAAACCCAGAGACGCGAGGATGGCGATGATGCTGATGACGACCAGCAATTCGATCAAGGTGAATGCTTGCTTGTCGGTGCGGGCGCGGGTGGCAGGAGGGTTTGTCATAAGAATGGATCGGAGGTTGGCGACAACTCGGTTGTCTTGAAAAGTATTTCTCCATCGATAGAAGAAAAGGGCGAATTTTTTTCTGTCGGTTGTTTTTTTGAAAATGAAAGAGGCATTGGTTCTACTACTGAGCTGCGAGGCATCCGAATCGCAGCTCCTCCAGGAAACGCTGGATTCGTCCAGCGTTCGCATCACGACGATGGATGATGTTTCTGCGGCGCTTGCGAAGATGGAGGCGCTTGGCCCTCATCTCGTCTTGATCGGATCGGGTATTTCGAGGCCGCACGCGCAGTGGCTTCTCGAGCGGATGATGTCGAGCGCCACGCTGCGAGGGATTCCCGTGGTGCTGATTTTCTACGAGCCCAACCGCTCGTGGGTGCTGGATATGATTAAGCTGGGGCTGCGGGCCTTTATTCAACTTCCACGAGAGAAAGAGGATTTTCGCCGGAGGCTAGCGCATCATTTGCCGAATGGAATTTTCCCAGCGCGATCGAAGGTCCGTTCTCCGCTCTCTCGCGAGAGTGTGGGCGAGAGGCTCCGACAGCGCATCGCCAAGAAGCAGGTGGAATCGGCCGTGGTCCAATCAGGCTCACGATCCGACGCGGACCTCGCGAAGCCGATCGTTTTGCTCGAGCAGCAATTCGCTGAGGAAAGCGGGCTGACGGTAAGAACCTCATCCCGGGAAATCTCGTTGTTTGAAAAAATCGATGACTACCTCTTGCGCTTCGGCGGGAGCAATTCCCATGTCGTCGGCATTTTCATGGGCCTTCTCGTTAATGGAAAAATCCGGGTCGCGTTAAGGGACAAATCCGAGCGTCTTTCATTGGCCTCTTTATCGGATAAAAAAACACCCGAGGCGGCGATTCGGCTTATCGACACCTATCTTCGCCAGGCTGAATCCTCGCAGTTGCTGGATACGAGAACGCAAAAAATCATTCTCTGATTTTTCGCTTTCGTTTCACTGGCCGGGCGGGCGGGCCGGGGACTTCCTTACAAAAACAAATTGGGAGAAGCCCGAAGACTTCTCCCAACTTGTTTTTAAAACCTGTCTGGGACAGGAGTGATTACTTTTTCTTAACCGCTTTTTTGGCGGCTGGCTTCTTAGCGGCGGCTTTTTTGGCCGGGGCCTTAGTCACCGCTTTTTTGGCGGCTGGCTTCTTGGCGGCGGCTTTCTTTGCTGGGGCCTTTTTGGCCGGAGCTTTCTTCTTGGCAGTAGGCATTAATCTCCCCCCTTTCTTTCCGCAAATGCGGGAAAGTTGTTGTGAAAAAGTTGTGAATAACTCACTGGGCGTGTGAATAAGTTCCGCCTTGAAATGCGTCAACAACTATTTTCATTTTCGCGAATTTTTTTCGGAAAAAATTTCTGACCGGCGAAATTTCTTAGTCGGCAGGGAGAAGTTTTTTGACTGCCTCGACGATGCCTGCGACCTCCCAAAGGCGTCCAGTTCCCTCGTAGCCGCAAGCGAGCAAACCCTCGGCGGGGCCGATAAACAGGGCTCCGCGGGACTTCAGGCGCTCGACATTTTCCAGCGTGGCGGGGTGATGCCACATCTTGCCGTTCATCGCGGGAGCGATGACGAGTGGTGCGCGAGTGGCGAGGGCGATGGAGGTGAGAGCGTCGTCCGCAATTCCGCAGGCGAGCTTGGCGACGAGGTTCGCCGTGGCGGGAGCGATGAGAAGCAAATCGGCGTCGTCCGCGAGCGCGATGTGGCCGGGATGCCAGGATTCCTTTTCGTCGAAAATTCCAGTCGTCACCGGATTCCGCGAGAGGGTTTGGAAAGTGAGCGGGGCGACGAACTCCGTGGCCGAGCGGGTCATCACGACATGGACCTCGAAGCCGTCTTGCGCGAGGCGGCTTGTGAGGTCAGCGGCTTTGTAGCAAGCGATCGAGCCGCCGACGCCGAGCACGATATTTTTTTTTCTCATCAAAAAGAAAGGTGGAGGCGGTGGCTCAGGTAACGCTCGGCGCGCATGATCGCGCGGAATTTTTCGATGTCTTCTTCCATGGATCCGCTGATGAGCGTGTAGCGGTATTCGCGCCATTTTTCCATTTCGGAGGCGGCGTTGCGGAGGCGCGTAGCGATTTGATCTTCGCTCTCGGTGCCGCGCTTGCGGAGGCGGCGACTGAGTTCATCCAACCCGGGCGGCATGATGAAAACATCGGCGAGCGCGTCCTGGATGAATCCGTCAGGACATTGGCGGATGCTGGCGGCGCCCAGCGTATCGACATCGAGCAAGACATCGATGCCATGCTCGAGTTGAGAGACGACGGTGGACTTGAGCGTGCCGTAATGGTGGCCGTGGACCTCGGCGTATTCCAGAAAATCTCCGGCCTCGATGTGGGCCTGAAAGTTTTCCTCGGAGAGAAAATGGTAATCCTCGCCATCGACCTCTCCGGGGCGCGGAGAGCGGGTCGTGCACGAGACGGAGTAAACAAAATCCGGCTTCTGGCGGAGCGAGGAAATGAGCGTGGTTTTTCCCGCGCCGGAGGGGGCGGAGATGACGAAAAGAATGCCGGTGCGTTGGATGTCGAGGTTACTCAATGTTGGCAAGTTGTTCGCGGATGCGGTCGAGTTCGGCCTTCGCTTCGATGACGAGGCGGGCGATGGCGGTGGTCGAGGATTTGGAGCCGATGGTGTTGAATTCGCGGCCGAGTTCCTGCGCGAGGAATTCCAGCGTGCGGCCGACGGGGCCCTTGGAATCGAGCTTGTCGCGGAATTGCGCGATGTGGCTGGCGGCGCGCTCGAGTTCCTCGGTGATGTCGCAGCGCTCGGCGAAAAACGCGACCTCCGAGGCGAGGCGGGCGTCATCGGGCTGGAGGGAAATGCCCGCGCGCTCGATGCGTTTGTGAAGTGCTTCACGGTGGAGTTGCGCCACGCGGCCGGCGTGGGGGGCGATTTTTTTGGCGAGGGATTCGAGTTTTTCGGCGCTGCGGAGGAGGGCTTTCTTGAGAGCGGCGCCTTCGCGATTGCGTGTGGACTCCAACCCGCGGATCGCCTCCTCGAGCGCCTTCATCACGGGTTCACGGGCATCGTCACCGCCTGGCTCCGCGGCCCGCATCACACCGGGAGCGCTTAACACATCGGCCAGTGTGACACCGCCCTCGAGGCCGAGTTTTTTTTGGAGCTTCCGGGCTTGTTCGACAAACACGGCGGCGCGTTTCTCATCGAAAAAATTCTTCGTTCCGGCGTCCGCCCTTTCGAGGTGGAGATTCACCTGCACGCGGCCGCGGGAAATTCTCTCGAGCACTTTCTCACGCACGGAGGGCTCGAGCCAAGTGGCATCGCGGTCGGCGTGGAAGACGACCTCAGCCGTCTTGCGGTTCACGGAATGGCATTCCACCACGGCGGACCAGACTTTCGTCCTCGCCTCGCCTCGTCCGTGACCGGTCATACTTGTCATGCGCGACTATGTATCTGGCGGCGGCTTGGAGTGTCGAGACGAACAACCGCCGACCTCCTGAACCATGCCGGCTACGAGTTTTCAGGGAATTCCATTGACGCGTCGGGGGCGCTGGATCAGCATCTGCCCCCTTTTCATCGCATGCGCCACACCATCTCGATCCTCGTGGAAAACAAATTCGGCGTTCTGACCCGCGTGGCTGGAATGTTCAGCGGACGCGGCTTCAACATCGACTCGCTCAATGTCGGACCGACCCTCGACCCCTCCGCTTCCCGCATGACGATTGTCGTCCGGGGCGACGACAAAATCCTCGAGCAAGTCACCAAGCAGCTCGAGAAGCTGGTCGACGTGATCGAGGTTCAAGACTTCCGGGATGAAGAGTATGTGGATCGCGAGCTGGTCCTGCTCCGCGTGAGTGCGAATTCCAAAACCCGCGCCGAGGTCATGCAAATCTGCGACATCTTCCGCGCGAAGATCATCGATGTTCAACCGAACAAACTCGCGATTGAAATCACCGGCACGGAGACAAAGATCAGCAAATTTCTTAGCCTCATGGATACCTTTGGCATCGAAGATGTCACCCGCACCGGCAAGGTCGCCCTCGCCCGCTCCAAGTAATCCCACCTTTTTTTACAAACCCAACCAACACCACCATGCCTGCCAAAATCCACACCGACAAAGACGCCGACCTGAAAGTTTTCAAGGGAAAGACCCTTGCTGTTCTTGGCTTCGGCTCCCAGGGCCACGCCCACGCGCTGAACCTCAAAGAGAGCGGTTGCAAAGTCATCATCGGCCTCTATCCGAAATCCAAGAGCCGCGAAGTCGCGAAGAAGGCCGGCTTTGAAGTGTTCGACACCGACGAGGCCGTGCGCCGCGCCGAGGTGATCATGGTCGCCATCCCCGACACCAAGCAGGCCGCTGCCTACAAAAAAGACATCGAGCCAAATCTCAAGGCCGGCAAGACACTCCTGTTCTCCCACGGCTTCAGCATTCTTTATAAGACAATCGTTCCGCCGAAGAATGTGAATGTGATCATGGTCGCCCCGAAAGGCCCGGGCCACATCGTTCGCCGCCAATACACCGAAGGCAAAGGCGTTCCTACTCTCATCGCGATCCACCAAAACCCCGGCAAGGACGCGAAAAAAATCGCGCTCGCTTGGGCCAAAGGCATCGGCGGCACCCGCGGCGGCGTGCTGGAAACCACCTTTAAGGAAGAAACCGAAACCGATCTCTTCGGCGAGCAGACCGTTCTCTGCGGTGGCGCCTCGGCGCTCGTCCAAGCAGGTTTCGAGACCCTCATCGAGGCTGGCTACTCGCCCGAGATGGCTTATTTCGAGTGCTTGCATGAGCTCAAACTCATCGTCGACCTCATGAATGAAGCTGGCATCGCAGGAATGCGTTTCTCGATCTCCGAGACCGCCAAGTGGGGCGATGTGCATGTCGGCCCGAAGATTGTCGACGCCTCCGTGAAGAAGCGGATGAAGGCCGCGCTCAAAGACATCCAGAGTGGCAAATTTGCCAAGGAGTGGATCAAGGAATACGAAGGCGGCTACAAAAAATACAACGCCCTCCTGAAAGCCGGCGAGCAGCACCCGATCGAGAAGACCGGCGAGCGCCTTCGCGGCCTGATGCCTTGGATCAAAAAGCGCAATCTCAAGGGCACCCAAGCTTCCTACTCGAACTAAACCGGATATCCCCGCCATGTCCTCGAACATCACGAAGCCCGTCAGTGTCGTCACCGGCGGAGCCGGGTTTTTGGGATCCCATCTCACGGACCGATTGCTCAAGGAAGGCCACCGCGTCATCGCGGTCGACAACCTCATCACGGGCAATGTCGCGAACATCGAGCACCTCGCGGGGAATAAGGACTACAAGTTCATCAATCACGATGTCACCGACTTCATCTACATCCCGGGTCAGGTGGACTATGTGTGGCATTTCGCGTCACCCGCGAGCCCGATCGATTATTTGAGGATTCCGATCCCGACGCTGAAAGTCGGCTCGCTCGGCACGCACAACGCCCTTGGGTTGGCGAAGGACAAAGGCGCGGCGTTTTTCCTCGCTTCCACCTCCGAGTGCTACGGTGATCCGCTGATTCACCCGCAGACCGAGGATTATTGGGGCAATGTGAACCCCATCGGACCGCGTGGCGTTTATGATGAGGCGAAGCGTTTCGCCGAGGCGATCACGATGGCCTACCATCGCTACCACGGGATGAATACCCACATCGTCCGAATTTTTAACACCTACGGCCCCCGCATGCGGCTGGACGATGGCCGCGTGGTGCCGGCCTTCATCGGGCAGGCTCTGAGGGGCCAGCCGCTGACGATTTTTGGCGATGGCTCGCAGACGCGGAGTTTCTGCTATGTCTCCGATCTCATCGATGGAATTTTCCGCCTCATGATGTCGGATTTCCATGAGCCAGTGAACATCGGCAACCCGCGCGAGATGACGATCCGCCAATTCGCCGAGGAAATCCTTCGCATCACCGGAGCGAACTGCCCGATCGAACAAAAGCCGCTTCCCGTGGACGACCCCAAAGTTCGCCAACCCGACATCACCCGCGCCAAGAAAATCCTCGGCTGGGAGCCAAAGGTGGATTTCGACCAAGGCATCCGCGAGACGATCGAGTTTTTCCGCGGACGGGTTTGATCCCTCTTAGCGGTTTACTTGGCCGTCCCGTTTCGCTAGAGAACCTCTTCCTATGACAAAACCCCTCGCCCCTGTGTTGCTCCTCGCCGCCGCGATTTTTCTAGCATTGGCTTCCGGAACCGCCCGCGCGCAGTCCGCGGTGAAGTGTGAAATCGAAAAACTCGAGGCGGCGCTGATTCCCTCCCCGCAGACTGAGTCCAGCTACTCGAAAGAGAGCGCTCAAGGCGAATTTTCCCCTTGGCTCGAGATCGATGTGGAGATTGACATTCCGCAGCCCACCAAAAATGGCCCGAAACTCGGGGAGGATTTGACGGTGAATTACTACATTCTTCTCAACAACAAGAGCCTCACCGAGGATGGCAAAGCGACGCTGCTGACCGGCTCGGTGTCACATGCCGAATATCTCTTTGGAAAAGGCCTGCATGTCGGCGCCTTCGTGGCTCCGCAGACTTTGTTGAAATTTTTTGATGGGGAAGCTCCTCGCAACTTCAATCAAGCCATTATAGATATCGGCGTGACGATCAGCGACAGCACCGGCGTCATCGCCCGCAAGGCCTCCGAAAGCCAAGTGCGCGGCGACAAAGGCTGGTGGGACAGCACCGAAAAATTCACCGAAGTCACCGGCCGCGTGCTGGCCAAGAGCGACACGCCTTTTGCTGATTTGTCTTGGGACTACTACCTGCCCGAGAAGCCCAAGTCGGGCCTCTGAGTTTTTCGCCTAGCGACCCATGGCCCGACCCGAACGCATCCTCAGCCTCAATCTCGGAATGCAAACCGTCAGTTTGGCGGAGTTCGAGGTTTTGCCTGGAGGTGGACTCCAATTGCTGGGATTCGCGAAGTCCGAGTTGATTCTGGATTCCGCGGCCGATGCGACCCGGCCACTGCAAATCGAGACGGTGGCGAAGGAACTCCGCGAGACGCTGAAAGCCAAGGTCGGCGCACCCGTTTTCGCCTGTCTGCCATCGCAGGCGGTTTTTTCGCGTTTCCTGAAATTGCCCGGCGCGACGCCCGAGGATGTCGAATCCATCGTCGGCTTCGAAGCGCAGCAGAATATTCCTTTTCCCATCGAGGAGGTCGTCTGGAACCACCAAATCATGGGCGACCGCCGCGACGAGTCGTGGGATATCGCCCTCGTGGCGATCAAGACCGAGCAACTCACCGAGGTGCTGGATGCGGCGACGCGCGGTGGGCTCTGGGCGCGGAATGTGGATGTGGCGCCGATGGCTCTCTACAACGCCTTTCGATACAATTACCCCGAGGTGGAAGAGAGCTCCCTTCTTATCGATCTCGGCGCTCGGACGACGAATCTGATTTTTTCGGAAAATGGTCGTGCGTTTAGTCGCAGCATTCCGATTGGCGGACATGCCATCAGCGCGGCGATCGCCAAGGAGTTCGAGCAAGACATCACGCTGGCCGAGAAATTGAAGATCGAAAAAGGCCTCGTCGGCCTTGGTGGCGCTTATGCCGATCCCGAGGATCCCATCGAGGCTCGCCTCTCGAAAGTCATTCGCAACACGATGACACGCCTCCACGCCGAGATTGCGAGGTCGGTGAATTTCTACCGCTCCTCGCATGGCGGCTCGACGCCGCTTCGTGTTTTTCTCTGCGGCGGCAGCACGCCGCTGCGCTACATCGCGGAATTTTTCGTCGAGAAACTCCAGGCACGAGTGGAGTTTTTCAATCCGCTCAAAAATGTCGTCGTCGCCGAAGGAGCTCTCCCCGAAGAGACGCCTCCCAGTTCCTACGGGCTCGGGGAGCTTGTCGGATGCGCCCTGCGTGGCCTCGGAAATTGCCCGATGGAAATCGCCCTCACGCCCCCGGCGGTTGTCCAAGCACAAATCATGGCGCGGAGGATTCCAAACCTCGCCCTCGCCGCCGCCCTGCTCATCGCCATTCCCATCCTGTGGTGGTTCAACACCTCGCGCCGAGCCGCTCTTCTCGAGGAAGCAACGGCCTCGGAAATTGCACAGGCGGGAGCCCTCGAGGCTGCCTCCAGAGGGATCGATGCGAGCTTGAAGGAGAAAAAAGCCCTCGACACCGAGATTGCCCCCTTCCTTCTGGCCACCGCCGAGCGCTCCGCGTGGTCCAACATTCTCAACGAACTCTCCGCCAAACTCCCGACCCGCTTCATTTGGGTGACCAGCCTCGCCCCGGTCGAAACCGAAGAGGCTCCCGCTGCACCGAACCAACCCAACCAACAAAATCCCGCGCCCACCGACAAGGCGGCTCTCAAAAAATCCATCACCCACATCGAAGTGAAGGGCCTTTATTTGGACAACCCGCCGAACGAAAAAGGCACCGCCCTCGTCGATGAATTTTACGACAAACTGGCCGGCTCGCCGGTTTTTGGGATTAACGAAACCACCGACCGGGCATCTGTGATCACCGAGCGCACGACACCCACTGGTGAAGCTTGGGCCTACGGCTTCACGATGCGCCTGCCGCTCAAAACCCCAATTATCCTGCCATGAATTGGTTCAAGGAAAACCCCGTGGTTCTTGCGATTGCCGCGATAGCGCTCGTTGGCACGCTCGTGGCTGGTTTTTTCGCCATGGAAGCCGTCCTCAGGCAAGAGGAGGCCGTCGCGGGTTACACTTCGGCGATCACAAACTTGCGCCGCCTGCAGGGGAAGCAGCCTTTCCCCGATGATGACAACCTCAAAAAAGTCCAAGGCAGTGTCGAGGCCTACAAAAAATCCATCACGGACTTTGTCACCTCGTTGAATAAAATGGAGGTTCCTGTTGCGGAAATCTCCCCGCAGAAATTCCAAGACGATCTCCGCGTCGCCGCCGACAACCTCCGAAAAGCCACCGCGAACAAAACCGCTCTCCCAGAGAATTTCTTTTTCGGCTTCGATGCTTTCCGCACCCAACTCCCGCCGAGGGGTGAAACCCAGGAACTCAACAGGGAGTTTCTCGCCATCAAGAGCCTCATCGACGCCATTGTCCCCCTCGGCATCACCAGCATTGATTCCTTGGTTCGACACGCCGGTGCCGCTCCTGCCGCACCCGATCCCAAGGCCGCTCCGCCAAAACCCAACGAGCCCGTCGCGAAGCCCTTGGCTTTCGATTCCTTCACTCTCGGCATCACCGCGCCCCAAAACTCCTTTATTTCCGCCTTCGACAAAATTCCCGCCAATCCCGGCTTCCTCGTGGTCCGCTCCATGACCATCGAGAACACCAACCCGACCGCCCCACTCAAAGCCGACACCGGCAAGCCCAAGCCAGCCACAGCTCCGGCCCCGACGACTCCTGGAGCTTCGGAAAAATTGCCCATGATTTTCGGGTCTGAACTCGTCAAGGCCACGGTGGTTTTTGAAATTCTCGACTTCCCCGAACGGAATGTTGAGGAAAAGAAACCCCAACCACCAACCCAGCCGACCCCGGCACAATAGCCATCATGGATTGGTTCAAAAAACATTACGATCTGGCGATTCTGGCTCTGGCCACCTTGCTCTTGGCAGCGAATGCCGCATGGATCGCCTTACTTCCAAAACTTGAGATTGAGGGTATTCAGCCGAAGCCTGCTAGGTCCGACGAGTTCGAAAAACCAAATCTCCAAGCCATCCAAGATGCCAGCGCCGCCGCGTCCGCGCCAGTCAGATGGCAACCTGATACCACCGGAGCGAAGGGCTCGCTTTTCGTCTCACGCAAATATCTTTTGAAAGATGGCAAACTTTTAGATCCCATCGAGGGCGGCGAGAACCTCCACCACCCCGTTCCGAATGCTTGGTTTGTAGAAAATGATTTGGATTTATCCAACAACAACATTCTGAAACTCGACCCCGACGGGGATGGATTCAGCAACCTCGAGGAGTTCAACGCCAAAACCAACCCGAAGGACAAAACCTCCACACCCCCCTCTTTCACCAAAATGCAACTCGTGGCCTTCAAGCCCGAGCCATTCCGCATCATTTTCAAAGGCGATGGGGGAACGGAAGGCCAAGAATTCCAGATCAATTTCAAGGATTTGAAAGGAACCGGACGCACCCAATACAAGAAGTTGAACGAGCAGATCGCCGATGCGCCCTACAAGATTGTTGGCTATAACTACAAACCTGGTCGCTTCCGAGCGAATACGATAGGAGACCTGTCGGAATTGATCATCGAAAACACCAACACCCGCGAGACTTTGGTTCTTAAATACAACGAGGAAATCAACGATCCGACCTCCTTCGGAGAATTCCGCAATCTTCTGACCAATGAGGTGAAGACTTATAAAAAAGGCGACGAATTCGATATCCCGCCCGATCCGGCGAAGTTCAAGCTCATTGACATTCAAGCCGACTCCGCCCAAATACAGGACATCGCCACCGGAAAAACTCTAAAAATTTCCACACCTGCCGCATCATCTCCCTAGCCCATGTTGAACAGAAAGACCCTGACGCTTGCGATGGCTGCCACCTTTGGATTGGTGGCGGTTTCCACCGCTCAATTCCCCGGAGTTCAAGGCTCCGTCGAGCGTCAAATCCAACTCCTCGAGCAAAAAAAACAATTCGCCGCAGGTCAGATTTCCAAGGCCGATGAGGCGATGGCGGATTTGGATTACGAGTCGGCCTACGCCTACTTCAAGAGTGCGGTGGATATCCTGCCGCAGGGCGGCGCCGCCATGGCCGATGTGAAGCAACAGGCACTGGATGGATTTTGCGATGCTGCCGTGAAGCTCGCCCGCCAACGCGTCTCCGAGGGCCGCTACGCCGATGCCCTAACGATCGTGGAGGTGCCACTTGAGGCTTCCTATAATCCCAACTACGGCCCGGCGCTTGCCCTGCGTTCGCAGCTCATGAATCCCACGGGCTTTGTAGATCGCGGCACGCTG
>ENA-UOYL01000582-UOYL01000582.1-marine-metagenome-genome-assembly--contig:-NODE-582-length-13028-cov-3.248938_pt1 | contig 13028 bp, 6 predicted proteins | sample MGYA00238173_ERZ767189 | MGnify/ENA primary metagenome ERZ767189 (study PRJEB28943, sample SAMN06267163) | marine metagenome | isolation source: Columbia River Estuary | place: USA:Columbia River Estuary... | reverse complement strand
CTCGGACAAAAACAACAAATCGTTGACCCATCAGTGAGGATGAATTGTTACAGGTGACTACATAAGCAGATCTCCATACAAAACACGTCAGTCTGAGCGTTACGCAGAGACAACAGAGCCGTCACACCCTGGTTTGGACCTCCGTCCACCCATCGTCTCACAAAACAGAGATTCTGAGAACTGCGTCCGACTTGCGCCTCTTGTGAGTGCGAGTCCAATCGTCAGCTCCTCGTTATGTCGTGTTAGGACACCATCATCCTCCTCTGCAAAAGGCTCGAGTCCTTTGATACAGTCAGGGCATTCCTCCCAGCCGCACCTCGCCAAACGTGCCCTACTCAGAGAGTCTGCATTTTGATGCTTTGCTCCAGATCGGTGGTGGATCGTGAAACTATATGAGTTCACTGCGTCACACCAGCGGAGCATAGCTTTATCCCTACATGCCATGGTTTTCAGCCACGTAAGGGCTGCATGATCAGTGCGTAGCATGAAGGGTTCAGACACGTAGCTCAAATACACATTCCAATGATCGAACGTGGCCACAATGGCCAACAGCTCTTTCTTGGTTGTGCAATAGTTTCTCTGAGCACTATTGAGTGACTTGCTATAGTAGCCAAGAACTCTTTCCGTTCCCTCTTGAATTTGGTGCAGGACAGACCCAATAGCGACATCACAGGCGTCGGTGTCAACCACCAACTGCCCATGGCGCCTGATGGTCCCCAAGCAGGGGTGGGCAGACAGCGCAGCACGTAGATTGTGAAATGCCTGTTTCTGCTCCGATCCCCAGACAAACGGAGTATTCTTCCGGGTGAGGAGATTCAAGGGGGCAGCATGCATCGAGTAACTCTCTATGAACTGCTTGTAGTAGCATGCCAGGCCCAAGAATGATCTCAACTCTTCGAGGTTTACAGGGGTCGCCCAGTGCGTTAGTGCAAACACTTTTTCAGTCAGGGGCTTTATCCCTTCCCTGCAGACCACATGTCCCAAGTACTCTACTTCCTTCCGGAACAGGAAGCACTTCTTTGCTTTTAGTTTCAAATTAGCTCGCCGCAGCCTTTTGAAAACCTGCTCCAACTTCTCAAGAGAACCTTTCCACGTCGTGTCATAGGCCACAATGTCATCTATGTACACGAGCACTCCATGCCACACGAGACCCCCTAGAACTTTCTCCATGAGTCTCTCAAATGTCGCAGGACTGTTACAGAGCCCAAATGGCATGACCAGCCACTCATACAATCCCATGTGGGTGCAGAAGGCGGTCTTCTCTCGATCATCTGGATTCATGGCGACCTGCCAGTACCCAGAGGCGAGATCCATGGTGTGGAACCATTTGGCTCCGGACAACATATCCAGCGCTTCATCAATCCTTGGCAGGGGGTATGCATCTTTCACCGTGGCTTCATTGAGCCTGCGATAATCAATGCAAAAACGCCAGCTGCCATCTTTTTTCTTGATGAGCAATACAGGAGAGGCCCATGGCGACTCGCTGCACTGGATCTTCCCCTCGAGGAGGAGATCAGAGAGTTGTTTCTCAATCTGGTCTTTCTCCTCGAAGCTAGTTCTTCTGGGTGGCTGTTTCACAGGCCTGGCGGTGCCAGTCTCGACAGAGTGGAACGCCTGGTCAGTCCAGCCTACTTTGCCACTAGCATCAACAAAGCAATCCAGGTACCTCAACAATAGTTCGACTGCTTCCTTCGTTTCCGAGAGGGACAAGCTCTCTTCACTCGAAGGCATCACACAACGCACATGCTCTGGCAGCAAGTTCAGGATTTCTCCCACACTTGCAAACTGGCTTACGTGGTCAACATCATGGTGGGAGTCTGGTATCAGTAACGCAATTAACTCCGCTGCATGCGCTCCAGACCCTTCCGGGGCTCCTACACAGCTCCCACTTTCCGTATACCTATTACTGCAACTCTCGGGTACGCTTCCGTGGTCATGGAGGGTGGGAAACCCCTCGTCATTAACCACCGTCACGCCCTCACACACCACGCTTTTTGCCAGCATGTCCCCCAGAACCGTCCCCGAGGAGGTCTCAGGACTGACTGTGGGTATTGCAAATTCCCCTAAAGGACAAGCATAATGATGTACATTACGTGTATCATGAGAAGTTTTCACGAGTTCACCGGTGAGGGTAAAACTCAGCAAATCCTCCCCAATACCACCACCGATGACGTCATTCAGGTCAACCACTTTGCTCTCAGCGAGGAGCATACTAACTGACTCCCTTCTGGGCAACTCAGTAGTAGTGGCCGCCTGATATGTAGCAAGACACGTCAGGACAGGGTCATCACTAGTTGTATAGAACTCAGTTTCTCCTATTTGTCGGATTTCTCCCATTTCAGAGCCACAGGGTAGCTCTAGAGCCGGCCCTGCACCTCTGTGTTCCATATGCAAGTCAAAGAGTCCACCACTCACACTGACTATCTGGGCAGTGAGAAAACAATCTCGATCCTTTGTGGTGAACGTGGGTTCAAAGAGAAACACTCCCTCCCCCTCAAATCCATCCACATGGACAGGGCAACGGTTGAGATGCCCTGTTTGGACCGCCCAGTCTCGCCTCAGTCGTACCCTTGCACGATCTGAGCATACCTCATCTTCTTGCACCGTGTTGATTACGATCCCAGACCGCAGTCTAACCTTGGCAGCCGGTAAATCAATTACAGCTCCATAGGCCAACAAGAAGTCCATTCCCAGGATGGCATCAACCACACCCAAGTCGGCAACCTCCAGATTAACGTGGTATTTATAGCCGTTCAAGAGTATGGGACATCGCCTGAGGGAACCTTTTACAGATAATGGGTCGCCTGAAGCGCCTATCAACCCTCCTGCCCCCGCTGGGGGCTCTAGGAGAGGAGGCACATGAGCTCGTATACGCTCGTAACTGCGAGAAGACAGTAATGAACGCTGAGCACCTGTATCCAAGATACCAGCAACTTTTTCGACACCAATAGTCAAGTCTACCTGGCATAATCTCGCTTCTGCCACTTTGGGCAAAGAGTGAGAGTTATCACCAGGATTTAATAACGAGAACACAAGTACATGCCTATCTGTAATAACCACACGTTGCAGATCCTCTTCTTTGCCTTGTTCCCACATACTGAGGGTCCACGAGATTCCGTAGGCCTCATCAAGCATGTTAGCAAGGTCTTCCACCAGATGCCCTTCACTGGCATCTCACAGCACTTCGACTTCTCTTGTCTTGGTTTTGCCGCCAAAACAAGGTTCATTATGTCTCAGACCCATGACAGAAGCAGGCGGAGTGAACACAACGTCCTCCCCACTACTGCTACACACCATGCGAGACGTGACAGGTCCAGCAGAGGCGTGGCTGCAACGAGCCTCCTCATGCTGCTTCACTGCCTGTTGGACCCTACCACTACCGAGCAACAGCACAGGGGCTGGCCCAGCACGAGAACTGACTACTCGAGCCTGTAATACTAGTGCTGGCTGCGCGCTACTGCTGCTGCCGCTACGGCAGAGGCTGGCCCAGCAAGGGATCTAGCTCCTCGAGCCTGATCACCTATGGCTGGACGCATGCTGCCGCTGCTGCCTCTTGCAGCATGGGGTGCCTTAGCAGGTTCCTCGCCACCACATCTCTCATCTTCGGGGTCACAGCAGCACTTGATCGTCGTGGATCTAGTCATGCATGCTGTGGGCCACGCTGGCCGACAATTACCAGAGCTACGTCGTGATCATCTTCGTCATAAAATGATCGTGCTGTTCACAGGCACTTCTCTTACAAGGTGCCTCCACAGGATCTGTTTTCTAGCACACTGTTTGCACAGATTTACTGCTCCTACAGATCACGGTCTAGTGTCCCACTCTTGACCACAGTCACAGCGTCTTTTCAGAGCAGTTGGCATGGGCCGGGGTGTTCTCTGCCGCTGTACCAAGCTCATCTACACTGCTTCGAGCCAGCTTCTGCCTGGGGTTACGCCTGCTTCCAGAGGTGTTGCCACATCTTTCCACGAGCTTTTCCCCTCAGAGAAACGACTTCCTTCCCTGCAGTCTTTATAGGTAAGACATATAGACTCGCTATCATCTCATCTCTCCCCCTGCTCGAGGCCATTCAAACTTGCATGGGCTCGAGCCTTAAAGGCCTAAACCCCAGTGCTAAGTCAACTATAGCCTCAACTCGCAGTGCTATATTGCCATATGTGAAGAGGTCCTGGCCTCGATTCACATACCTGAGCCGTGGAGAACTGCTTTCGCACATCACCCACAACTTAGCAATCTAGCTTCCAGGGAGCTCATGGTGTCCATCAGTGTTAATGAAAGGTTGATAGACTGTGTGTCCCTCATGCACTTTCTCACTGATTCTGAGTTTATATATACAATCAGTCAACTACTGATCTAACCTCAACATCACTGTTTTGGTTAAATGACTAATTCCATCGTACCGTGCCACTGATCTTGTAGCACGGTTCATTCCTCTACTAGCGTTACTAGCTCTTCCCTCATAGACTCAGAATCCCTTGCAAGTTCATATCTGTCCCCTTGGAGAGGACAACTTTGAAAAATGCAAGATCACCACGATCCTATCCAGGTAGTTATAGATTGCACACCTGGGGTGTTAACCCTTGGCATACTCTCATCACTACCTTCCGATCCTATTGTTTTAGATAAGGTCGTGCACCTGTTCCTCATGAGAGTACTATGGTCACTTCTTCTAAAACAACGTTCCCTCTCCCCTGTGATGCACTGATCACAGTTACGAGCTGGAGAAACCATAGCAGGGAAAGGGTGCGTGTCTCGACCACCTGCAATGCACCGTCATGCACCCACAGTATGCCAAGTCACAACATCCTCAACCAGTTACAGAATCATCTCCACTCGTGGGAGCGCCAGGTTCTTTCTAAGTGGTGGAGGTGAATACCTGAGAGCAAATAAATACTCCTCAAAGGTAGTCCGATCAAGCTCATCTATTAGCGTATCGAGAAAGTCAGCTCATTAGGGAACAAAATAATGTTCAACTAATTAACTTGTTTTCTACCTCCAACTGACCATCATCTAAAGCTTCTGCATGGGGAGAGAATATCTCGCAATGCGTAACTCATAGTCCAGACGTCATCATCAATGGGACCCATAGTAAGGCAGACGGAGTGACCACTCGGGCCTTCACATCACTGCCACACAACGTTCTCACAGCCCATAGTCCATTGGAGGAGAGCATCCCTCCTCACTTCCCATGGGGCCTCGTCGTGCTTCTACAGGTTCTCCAATCGTTATCAACGACTATGTGGTAACTCAAGCAGCTTTCGATAGATCTTCAGTTACAGATACTGCAAAAGTTCACTATCAGCGCGAGCTTCATCAATACAATGGCTTGGCCAATGTATAGTCACACATTAAATCATGATGGAGCTGATTTTCAACTACTACATCACAATATGTACGACAATCCTCACACCCCACCATGGATTTAATGATTAAATCAGCAAGAGTATCATCTTTACTAGGTAAAATCTCCTCGAGGTGGTTCACTTCCATATCTGCTTCTTACTGTAACCCTACAGCAGAGATATGCATGGATCCTAACGACAGCTGCATCGTTAAATGCAGAGTCACGCAGTAGCAGTGTGTCCAACAGCAAGCGCCAGCACGAGCAGTCGGTCTAAGTTAATGACACTGAAAGCGTTTCACCTTATTACAGGTTACACCGCTTCATTCAGTTCATCAAATCACTACTAGCAGGTGACATCAATGGTCTTCTCTCATGCCTACTAACTAACATCAACAGACTCGTCCGTGATAATTAGCAGCAGGCGGCAGCAGTTCGTCAGGTTCCTAATAAATTGATCAGTGGAATTTATTAAAAACTCAACACATTTCAAATTATCAGCAGAGTTCTTCTCTAGACATCAAATGCAGTGCAGGTAGTAGTAGAATTGTCAAATCCACTTGCTACTGCACCCACAATATAATGTTCACACATGGAAGTCGTCATCAAGCAAGTTGTTGCAGCGTCTGTAATACAAGCTATTGTGATCTGTGGAATTATCAACTCAACACATTTCAACTTATAAACAGTGCTATACAACCCCCAAAGCAGACATCTATCATCAATCTCTTTCCCTCTCATTAATGCAAGTCAAGCAGTAGCAGAAATTAAAATCTGCCTGCCACTATCCTAGCAATATAATGATCATACGTGGTAGCATTGGTCATCTCTCCCTTCAAGCATTAAATGCAGGGCATGTAGCAGCAGATTTATCAAAACCACTTTCTACTATGCTTACAATATAATGTTTACACGGTGGCAGAAGCAGCAGCCTCTAAATGTGTGTATATTCACAGCACAAATATTAGCAGCTACATTGTCTTTAACCCTTACTACTATATCAACAGACAAGTCCGTCATAATAGCAGCAGGTGGCAGTAGGTCACACATGCATCGCACACAGCAGCAGCAGGCAGTAGCGCGGTAGTAGTGATCAATACTAGCTACTATATCAACAGACAAGTCCGTGATAATAGAAGCAAGCAGGCAGCAGCCTTGACCCTATACACAGCTATTCTTTCATCAGCAGATTAAGCGTGGTAACAAGTGCTAATTCACAAACATTTCTATTTGTAAAACGCGTTATATTTCCAGCTCGTACTTTTCTCCCGCTAATGCAAATACTGGCAGCGTTTTCACGCACATTCCGGCACAACAAAAGCATCATCTGCCGGCTGGCTGACCACGTATATGAGATTGAAGGCGTTGCCGCTCATTTCAATTCACACAGTTTCACCTCACTTCTCTGTTACCAGAGTCCCATTATGTGCCCTCCAGAGGCATCAAAAATGATTCTCACATGTAACACAGCGTTTATATCCCCCAAATACAATTGATTTTCACCACAGCTGTGGCTCCCATCATCATACTGAGTTCAAATCACGCATACTATTCTACCAAGTCATACTTACGTTCGTCGTTTGCTGCCCTCATGGTCCAATCACACATGAAGTCCTAGATCAAGGCCTCTTTAAGGCCTCTGGTCACGGTATCACTGTAATGGATTCGCCCTCCGTCCCAGCGGCCAGCCGGGACGCGTCCTTCCTTCATCGACACTGCCATGAACTCTATGGGAACAACCCCGTCGAGCCCAGCAGTGGAGCGGGATGTCATGGGTTCGAGTCCAACCCAGGCTCTCAATGCGTGCCAGTCGTCCCTCGGGACTTAATCTGACACTGAGAGACCTGAATCTAGAGCTCCACTGGCAAGGATCCAGATGGTAAGGCTGGATCCTTCCCTGATGCCCCCATCGGGGTACCATCAGGGGCAGCACGACCGCTGTCTATCATAAGACAATCTTTGGGACAGAATAAGCTTTCTGTCCACTCTCTTCTATCTCCAAGTCCTGACTGACTAATATCAGGCTTGCTATGTAGTATGTGTGTATGTTATGTAAAGGTATTGTATTGTACTGTGATATGTCGAGACCTGCGTCTGTGGGACATATCACGGGGATTATAGAGGATTAGGGATTGACCAGCAGCACTGTGTAAACACAAGGCACTGCTGGCAAAGAATGAATTAACCCAATGATTATTGCACTTCCCCGTCAGAAATATTTCTATCTCCGAACGGAAAATATGCTCTGACCACTGGGCTCACCTACAGTTAATTCTGAAAGTCCAAAACAAAATCTATACATTGAGAGAATGCTTCAACTTACAATACAGGTAGCTTTTTTTTTTAGAACCAGTACCAAGTAAATTAAACTCTAGTGTATATAAAATGAGTGTATTTCCTTTTAAACTTTTAAATAGTAATAATAATAATTTTTGGGCATCATGATGCAATGGTCTTGCGTTTAGTTTTCTCTGAGTTGACTGAGGGTGGATCCACAGGGGGACCTATGGCCTTTCACCAACTAGGTCCAATTTTCAAGGTCACCACCCTATAAAATAAAGTTCTCTTTAGAGACTCGGCGTTTTCCAGCCAACCAGAGAATGCCTGAACCACCATCATGATGCCTATCGGCAGAAGTAGAGTCACAAACGCCAATATAAATATTAATATAGTACCTATAGTACTTGTGACTCACACTGCCGATATAATAGTAAATTTTGCCAGGGTACTTGTGTATTTTCCCCTGGCTACAAAATTAATGATAATATCACTCTACACCGTTGGTACTAGTTCCTACCTGTATGTATTTATCCGCATACTCACCAAAGTATCCATCCTGTTGTGACTGCTGTAAAGTGGAAAACACGAATTTGGAAACTTCCCATAATTCCTTTCCCTACTATTTGTTTCAATCTGACAAGATCGGCTTGATGCAAGAGGTCAATCATCAAGTAACTTAACTATCCCGCTACTTGAATTTTGATTATTCCCTTACACATACTACATTACCTTTCCCCCCCAATCCTTGGCTAGGAATTGGATCAAATCCTGACAAGGACTTAGACTTCAAGGGAGTTGTATGTACTGAAAAGCACATTTTACAACTTTTTGACCAAAAATCGAAAATGTTTGTCAAAAATTGTAACTTTGCTACAAAGTAATACTATAGAGCAATATCACTTTTAGCTGACTCTGCCACTTTGAAGAGTAAGTGGCAGAATCGTGACTTAGTAACCAGAACCCCTCATTACTAATCACGCCATCCAAACCATCTACACAGTAAAATCTCTTTTACTTGCCTGCAGGAGGTGGTTCCCTCACCTCACCTCTCGGAACCACACTCTTCCCCAGCCGCGAACATGTTTTTACAAGATAGCTCTATCATCTTGGGGAAGGAAGTTTTTAGCACATCTTTGCAGAATAGCATAAAACCTCCTCTCCACACGTTTTGGTTTGTGGGACCCGAGGTCATGAGTCCACCATGTATTTTAGGTGGGTCTACATGCCTTGGTCTGCCTCCTGGACGTCATCTGGTGGGTTCTGAGCCCTCAGGGAGACATGCATTAGCCAGCATTAGTCTCTACTTTCTTGGACTCAGCCTGCCCGACCTCCTGGTTTGAGGGTCTGGAGCAGGCCCCTGGGTGGGGTACCAACCACAGATTTTGAACCTGCTGGTTTTGGAGCGAGCTTGCTCACAGCCCCAGCAGAATTCATCACCTTAGATATTGCCAGGTTAAGAGTGAGTTCTCGAGGAAGACCTATGGTCCTCGACTCAGATTATCACTCTTGTTAGCGGCCTCCTGGGAGTGGGTCTTAACTGTGGCAGCACTAGGCACAGGTTCCACAGCTTTGCCATCTCCCTTTTTCCTCACTGTCAGCTTCATAGACCGGAGTCAATTTCACTGACAGCACTTCCCTCGAAGCACCAGATGCCTCACCCTCCTGGGGCGCTACACCTGCCAATGCCTCGGCGTTCTGATCCTCCTCAGAACGACAAACTAAATTGCCATATGGTGAATCACAGCAAGAATAGTTTGATTCAATCAGACTTACTTCCAGCAAAGTGAGTTTTATTTTTCAAAACTCTCACTTTTTGCAAAAGCAATGACCATATACTGCAATACAAGGGCTAAATCATTGCTGATTCCACCCCTGTCTGGTTTAAAACCAGTAATTACAGTCATATGTCAGCTAGTGTTCACACAAAGCCTGATTATACAACTTTGTCAAGCCATACCATGTTTGTCCTTTATGCACAGGTACAAAAATAGCATGGATTAACGGACTACATGACCGTCCTTGTTCTCGTTGTGTACACAGTACTGCCAAAACAATAGTTTAACAGCCTGTGGAGACCCTGTTTCTGGACATTCATGCCATAATGAATTTAGTCAGTATTTCCACCACTAGACACCTGCCTGGTGTCCTTGTTTGTGGAAAATAATTCTGACCTCGAAAATGAACGCTAATTTCATACAAAATACACTCTAGCCGTTGCCAGCTAAATATATATCTGCATTCACTGTGTTTTAGCGCCATCCTCATTCATTATGTCAAAAATGTATTTCTCCGGGTGTTATAAGCTCAGGGGGGAGGTCGATTCTATGGGCTAGCCACAGTCCTCACCCTCTGCCTCGAGCCTCGCAGCCAGCGCTGCGGTACCTGGCAGCTCGTCTACAAAATCAATTGTAAGCTGCTTGCACAAAACTCTCCGTCAGCTTTTACTGAATTCTTTTCATTTTTAATGCACAATTTTCATATTGACCATCAGGTCATATATTACTCCTTGCTGGCAACAAAATCAATGAAAAGCTCTTTGTAACGACTTATTCTGATTTCGCTCGACATTTTAAATGTCAGACGCTATCAGAGGTGTTATTCTCCACCGCTAGGCGGCAGCCTCGTCTTATTGGCAAGGGACAGTGCTGCTACCTCATGGAGGCCGCGCACACTATTCCTTAAGGTTGCCATGGGTCTTCTGTTCTCCTGGCCAGCGTTTTATAAAATAGCAATTTGATTTCATGCAAAAGAAACACTTTTCAAGCGCTTTCATTTTACACTTATCAATTTGCTATTTTTCAGCGTCTTCTTCGTTTAGTAGTCAATATCGGAGGCTGGATTTTTAATCGACAGGCTCGTGATACTGCTACTGCTTCACGCAGGCAGCGTGCTCCAGTCCAGCAAGGCCGGACTATGCGCTGCTGCTGCTGCTACTGCCGAGCATCAAGGCAGAGGCTGGTCCAGCAGGGGAACGGCTTCTAAGAGCCTGTTCGTGCTGCTGGCTGCCTGCTGCCATCATCTGCTACTGGGAGGCAGGTTGATCCATGGCCTCGGGCGATGCTGCTAGCTACTGGAGCTCACAGCCACCTCCCTCCATCAGCCAAGGGGCTTGTGCTCTGCTCTAGCTTGCGTTACAAGCACAGTTTAAAGGAGCTGACCTTATGAGGTCTTCTGCACTTGTTTGACAGATGACACGTGGACCCAGGAATCTCTACTGAACCCTACTAATTCAAGCAGGATTCCTCTCCTCAGCCACCTGGGTGACTTCATAAGGTACTGTCCACGGTTACTTGAGTTTTCGGTTGGCAGAGCGTGGGTTAAACCCCCACACTTCCAGACCAACTTTAAACTCTGTCATCTTCAATCCTCCTCGCTTTTGACTTCTCTGCTGCATTCCTGCACTTGCTTGGACACTTTTCCTTGCAAGTTCATGTATAGCAAACATTCTTTCTTTGTTCTCGACCATTAAAGGGAGGTTACAAATAAGATTGTGCTTGACCAGATCAGGCCGTCTCCTGCTTTACAGGACGTCCATCTGACTATGGGGTGTACTGCGTTATTTTACGTCTTATGCTCACTCCCTAGAGCTCATATGAGTGCTTTTCAGCATCAACTTTGAACTCCTGGTCAACTCTGACTGCAGCTTCAAAACTCACCCCTGTCTGGACATAGCCAAACTGTGGCCTGTATAGTGCCCATGAGCTCTGGGAGCTCAATATGCATTTTTACAGTCACTAGGCAAGAATAGGCTTTTCTACCTGTCAAATCAACACCACAAACAATTTGCAGCCGCATTTAGCAGTATTTTGTTTGGTGTTTCCTTCTCAAACTTCTTTGTGAGCTCTTTCCTACGTCTGATGGCAGGATCGACATCAGAGCACAACATGTGCTTCTGCCGATCAGCCAACACATCCTCCAGGGTTGGTTCACTCAGCATTTCTGAGTGACTGATTGAGCATCAGGGCACACCTCGTCTGCTGTATTTAGCAGATTTAGTGTCATTTCCGAGGTTTTATCCCTTTTTACTTTGTCAACTGTTTTCTCCACGTCGTGGAGTGTCTAGCGCAGTCAGCCTCACGGCTTCATGCCTGACCCCAGTTATGTTATCAAGTGGACGCTGCTGGTCTGCCTTCTCGCCACGAGCAAGGGGTGCTGGAGACACCAGCGCCTCCTCGGCTCGGGGTAGGGCAAGCTCCCCTGGGGCGGCAGTGCACGGCTACTGCTTTTAGCAGCCACACGGTCACTGCGCCTCAATGAATGGAGGTTCACGGCCTGGTCACTGCCTCCTTGAGATCATGAGAACTCGTCAGTTCTGCGTTATGTCGTGTCAGGACACTCTCATCTTTGTCTGCAGAGGGTTTCAAAGCCTCTGCAGTTGGGGCAGCGATCCCAGTCGCACCTCGCCAAACGTCTTCTACTCAGAGTGTCATTTTTCAGACATATAGCTCCAGTACACACCTCAATGATCGAGCGTGGCCACAGGGGCCAGCAGCTCTTTCTTGGTTGTGCACCTTTTTCTCTGAGCACTATTGAGTAACTTGCTATAGTAGCCTAGAACTCTTTCCGTTCTTTCTGGAAACTTTGGAACAGGACGAACCCAATAGCCACATCACAGGCGTCGGTGTCCACCACCAACCGCCCATGGCGCCTGACGGTCCCCAAGCAGGGGTGGGCAGACAGCGCAGCACGCAGATTGTGAAATGCCTGTTTCTGCACACTTCCCCAGATAGATTGAGCATTCTTACGGGTGAGGAGAATTCATTGGGGAGGCATGCTCTGATCAGAGCTCGCCAGGCCCAACAACTATCTCACTCCTTGAGGTTCACAGGGGTTGCCAAATGTTGAGGCAATCCCTGCACATCTCATGTCCCTGATACTTCTACTTCCTTCCGGAACAGGAAAGCACTTCTTTGCTTTTAGTTTCAGATTGCTCGCCGCAAAACTGAAAACCTGCTCCAACGTCTCCAGCGAACCCTTCGACGTGGTGTCTCAAGCGACACGAGGTCTCCCTGCCACACTACGCTCCGAGGCCCTTCTCCTGGGTCCCTCGAACGGGGCAGGGCTTGCTACAGGGTCAGAGCCAGTTCAGGAGAAGCCCAAGGCGACTCACTGCACTGGATCTTTCCCTCGAGGATGAAGTCAGAGAGGGGCTCCTCATCTGATTCTCCTCGCCACTAGTTTCTTTTCTAGGTGGCTGCTTCACAGGCCTGGCGGTGCCAGTCTCGACAGAGTGGAACGCCTGATCAGTTCAGCCTACTTTGCCGCTAGCATCAGCAAAGCAATCCTAGTGTCTCAACAATAGTTCGACTGCTTCCTTCGTTTCCGAGAGGGACCAGCGTCTCTTCACTCGAAGGCATCACACAACGCACATGCTCTGGCAGCAAGTTCAGGATTTCTCCCAAACTCG
>ENA-UOYL01000581-UOYL01000581.1-marine-metagenome-genome-assembly--contig:-NODE-581-length-13035-cov-3.165612_pt1 | contig 13035 bp, 1 predicted proteins | sample MGYA00238173_ERZ767189 | MGnify/ENA primary metagenome ERZ767189 (study PRJEB28943, sample SAMN06267163) | marine metagenome | isolation source: Columbia River Estuary | place: USA:Columbia River Estuary... | reverse complement strand
CCCCGTCCCGAGCCACCACCGACACCCGCGAGCGCACCCCGGTCTCCGGCGCGGTCCCCGGGCACACGATGATGCAGGAGCTGCCCGGCACCAACAACTTCCGGATGTTCCAGAAGCTGCACTACAGCCTGTGGGAGACCACCGACACGTACGCCGGCTGGGGCCACACGGCCTCCGACGTCAGGTTCCGCGAGCTCGTCGAGCACTACGAGCGGCTCAGCCAGGGCAAGATGGACCAGCGCCTGGAGCGCCGGTCCCCCAACGACATCATCATCGGCCAGGTGATGCAGTGGCTCGAGGACAGCGCGTCCGACCCGACCGAGCTGGACAACCTGGGCCTGTCGGAGCTGGGCGACATGGCGCTGATGGCGAACGTCGGCGTCGGCCAGATGCTCTACAAGGAGGACAGTGACGGCCAGCGCCGCCTGTTCTACACCGGCAAGGAGGTGTCCCTCGGCCAGCACCTGCTGTACCTCAGCCTCGAGAAGTTCAAGCGGCAGCACACACAGGTGTGGGACCAGGACACCGACCTGCGCGCGGCGTACAACTCGCTGTTCGCCTACACCAAGCCGCAGACCTCTGGCGATGAGTCCTCCTACCCCGGCAACGCGGAGATGGCGTTCGTCAAGATCTTCGAGAGCACCCGGCTGTACGACCTCGTCGGCACCGACGCCGTCGAGCTCGGGGTCAACCGCACCGTCGGCCAGTACTACCGCGAGCTGCTGAACCTGTCGCCGGCCGAGACCACCGAGGCCAAGCACCGGGCGCGCAGCGGCGCCTACCGGGACGCCGAGAAGGGCTTCAACATCCCGTTCGGCTCCGCCGAGCTCGAGGCCAAGTCGGTCTCCGCGTACAAGTCCCTGGTCGACTCGCTGTTCTCGGCTGCTGACTCCAGCCTCTCGATGAACCGCACCGGCGACGACATCGGCAAGACCACCGGCCGGTTCGCCAAGCAGAGCGAGGCCCGCGGCGAGACGATCCGGGAGACCTTCGAGGCCGTGCAGGCGCTGATGCGCCGGTTCATGCCGAAGACCGAGCGGTACACGGCAGAGGACGTCTCCCGCCTGGCCAACGCGCACCCCGAGTTCGGCGACGCCCTGATGCGGACGATCCCGAAGGAGGCGATGCCGTGGGTGTTCAAGCGGCAGAACCCCGACGGCACGGTCGTCTTCGCCAAGTGGTTCTACGAGGTGTGGACCCAGGACACCGCCGTGGAGGCGGAGATGTCCTACTTCCGCAACCTGATCCTCGACTCCTGGTACGCGAAGAAGCGCAGCCTCGACATCGACTTCGCCAACGGTGACGGGATCAAGGAGAAGAGGATCGCCTTCGACTCCCTGAACTCCCGGATGCACCGGGTGCTGTTCCGCCTGGCGTCGCGCGCGTCCGGCGAGAGCAGCGACTTCGAGCCGTACGCCCTCAACGAGTTCCTCACCCGGCTCGACGAGGCGCAGGATCTCGACAAGTTCATGCGGTACGTGAACACTGAGCCGGGCCTGGCGCTCGAGGGTGCTCCGCTGCTGCCGTGGATGGACGACGTCGCGGTGTTCGACCCGGACAAGGCCGGTGGCGGCTGGAACCAGCAGCTCACCACGCCGACCCTGATGGAGAACATCAACGACCTGAAGGCCACCGCGCACCGCCTGATCAAGGACACCGACAAGGCGGCCGAGCGCAGCAAGATGGACGTCCGCACCGCCCGTGCGATCGAGCGCTGGTACCGCCACCTGCAGGACCCGGGCAACCAGGACCTGCTGGCTGCCACCCATGGCGGCGACGAGGAGAAGTACGGACAGTTCGTCGAGCTGCTGAAGAGGAGCGCGCGCCGCCGGATGGCCAACGGCCCGCGCGCGATGCTGCAGCACACCTCGCACCTGGTCTACGGGATGTACGCGCCGGCGCACGCCAAGGGTGCGAACCCGGACCAGATGGCGGCCAACGCCGTGCTCGAGCACATGGACAACGCCATCGGCTACCTGATCACCGCGGAGCGGGCGCTCGGCGACCTGACGGTGCACAACGAGGACGCCGTCGCCGGGTCGCCGCACATGCTCCTGCGTGACGGCGGCCGGCTGATGAACCGCCACGGGGCCATGGTCGAGTGGGAGCTGAACTCGGTCGAGGCGATGCTGCCGCTGATGACCGACCCCAAGAACCACAACCTGATGCGGGCCGCGCTGTTCGACACCGTGGTCGAGCTGGACACGGACAACGTCGCCCGGCGCAAGTTCCTCATGGGCGCCACGCTGGACGAGGTGCTGTCCGGCCACACCGCCAAGGACCTGTTCAACACCGAGGGCGGGCGCCCCAACCTGACCCAGGCGATGCAGACCATCGCCAAGCTCGAGTCCGAGCTCCGTGACACCGAGAAGCACCAGCTGGAGCAGAAGGTCACCGAGCTGGTCATCGCGCGCACCACCGCGCTGGACCACACGGCGGACTTCGAGGAGATCCAGTCGATGACGGTCCAGGCGTACCTGGACTTCGCCACCTTCCTGCAGACCGTCGGCCGCACGCAGGCGACCCCTGGTGAGGTGGACCCGGTCCACGTCGCCTACGCCAAGCTGGCCGAGGCTGCGAGGATCGGCGCGATCTCCAAGGCGCACGGCATCGACCCGACGTTCCTCATCGGAGACATGGCGAAGCTGCAGGAGATCCTCGTCGAGCGGCTGGTCGATCCGTACAACCGGCGCATCGACCGCCTGGCCACGATGGCCGATGACCACGCTCGGTCCAGTACCGAGGTCGACGAGCTCGTGGCCAAGCTCAAGCGCGAGGAGCGTGCCCGCGACCTCGAGGTGGCGCGGATCAAGCGGATGCTCGACCAGAACATCACGCAGTCGATCGTCGCGCAGTACACCTACGACCCCAAGGCGTCCCCTGCCGAGCGTCACGCGCGCGAGGAGACGCTCATGGAGTACGTCTACGAGCGCGGCGAGGTGATGCAGGCGGCCGGCCCGGCGCTGATGACCGTGCAGGCGATCAAGAACCACATGGGTGAGCGGGCCCAGAACCAGAAGATCGACAAGCTGAAGCTGCCGGCGGAGGACTGGGAGACGCTCTCCTCGGTCATCATCTCCGTGGAGATCCAGCGCATCCTGACCGTCGGCCCGGCGTCCAAGCCGCCGCCGCCGTACCCGGCTGCGCTCAAGGAGGGCACGAAGGGCCTGGACAAGCGCAAGTACTGGGACCACACGTTCTCGTACCTGTTCGACTTCCTGCGCGAGGACGACTCGTCCGGACTGGTCGAGGCCGCCCGCCGGCTGGCCAAGGACGACGCCGGGATGCTGCAGGCGCAGTTCGGCGAGGAGGACGTCATCAACGTCGTGGTCAACTCGATCATGCGGGAGGGCAGCCTCGGGACGTGGACCGCGGAGGTCCCGATCCAGAGCATCGAGTCCTACGAGCTGCTCACCGGTGCCAGCGCCAACCCGTCGATCAGTATGCACGGCCTGATCAGCCAGCGCTGGGGCGCGGCGATCGAGGCCACGCAGCGTCAGACCACGAAGGCCACTGCCGACTCCACGGTCAAGCTCACCGCGCGTGACCTCGACTGGGTCAACACCGGCCTGTTCCACGACGTCACGGTCACCCGGGACGACAAGCGCACCTTCGCGCGGCCGGTGGCGCAGATGAACAACCGCTTCGCCTCGGAGCTGTCGTTCACCTACGGCAGCGCCACCACCCCCGTCGACCTGATGCAGCGCCCGAACGTGGCCCGCCTGTGGCTGCCGGCGCAGGGCGAGAAGGGCAGCACGGACTTCCGCGAGGTCAACCTCTCTCGCCTGGCGGCCGAGATCCAGATCGCCCTGCGTGAGATGTACCCCGACACGGCGCAGGAGGAGCTCGACAAGATGTTCGCCGCCGTCGAGGTCACGATGAAGTTCGTGAACCCCGACAGCCAGCCGGACACCGTCGAGCACGCGAACAGCGTGTGGTACGAGGGCACCGTCTACGACTCCGCCGGTGACACCGGCCGGTCCCTGCTGCAGGCGTTCTTCTACGGCGTCGGGGCGCTCAACGCCCGCGGCCAGCAGGCTGCGCTCGACACCCGCAAGCTCGGGCTCATGGGCATCGAGGACTACGACCGCCCCGCGTTCGCCGACGTGCTGACGATCGAGCGCGAGGACAAGGGCACCGACTTCGCCAGGATGCTCGCGCGCAAGACGAACATCCTCATGGACACCCCGATCAGCAACGGCAAGCCGATCGACCCCACGTTCTACAACGCGGCCTACAAGCTGATGAAGCTCAAGCACTGGGTCGAGGGTGTCGACAAGGACAGCGGTAAGAAGGTCCGCTGGTCGGCCGAGCAGGTCATCGCGTGGCAGATGAAGCCGGAGAACTACGACCCGAAGACCCGCAAGAGCAAGGACTTCTTCGGCCCCGACGGGCCGCTGCGCGGTGCGAAGCTGTGGATGCCCAGCGACCAGGTGCTCGCCAGCATGATGGGCGACATCGGCTACGGCGGTGTGAAGGGCCGAGCCCTGCGCACCTCGCAGACCGACGACCTGCAGACGATCGAGCGCTACCAGTCCCGGTGGACCGAGTCGATGAGCGCGAAGTTCTCGCTCGACGTGAAGCCGACGACGCTGCTCGAGACCGACGTCGCCAAGCAGGCGTACGTGCAGGACGTCCGGGTCAGCAGCAAGGTCACGCCGCAGGAGCGGATGCGGTTCCAGCGCCGCGTCGAGGCGATGGAGTACAAGTTCTCCAAGGCCATCGCCGACCGTCTGAAGGCCGCGCAGCGCCCCACGTTCGAGCCGGCCAGGAACCGGGAGACGAACATGGAGACCGCGACCAACTGGATCGTGGCCTCGGACGTCACCCTGCCTGGCCTGCCGCCCGAGATGCGCTACCTCGAGCGTGAGCACGGCGACGTGCGCACCCGCACGCTCGACAGCCTCGTGCGGTACATGGAGGAGCAGACGGCCCGTGGTGCCGCGCTCGGCGCGTCGTTCTGGATCTACCAGGAGACCGGCACCGCGAGCATGGACGCGGGGCTGCTCACCAAGGGAGAGCTCAACGGCAAGCTGAACCTCGTCCCCGGCGAGGTCGTCATGATCGACACCGCCTCGTACAAGGGCATGGACCCTGACGTCGCCCGGAAGAAGGCGATGGAGCGTGTCGACTTCTTCGTCGGCCGCGGCGTGGCGATCATGTTCGAGTCCTCGGATGGGCCGCGCGGCCTGACCTCGGACCTGCAGCAGCTGACCCAGGCGCGATACGGGTACCAGCGGTACCTCAACAACAACTCGATCCTCGTGCCGGACGTCTTCGACACCGCCGCGTTCCAGAACGTGGCGGCCGCCAGGTCGCGTCTGGTCACCCCGTCCGGTGTGCGGGTCAACCGGCAGCGGCTGTCTCTCCTGACGGCCGACCAGCAGGTCGAGGAGAACACGATGTGGGTGCCGGTTCGCCCCGGCAAGAAGACGAAGTTCGACGCCATCCAGGCGATCTTCGACCTGCTCCCCATCGACGCCTACGCCAAGTTCAACACCGCCAACACCACCGACGACGCGAAGAAGGTGTCGCGCTACATCGACGGTCTCGGTGACGCGGGCTGGCAGATGCTGCTCGACGAGGCCCTGAAGGGCCTCAAGGGCGACGAGCGCGACACGGCCGAGCGGGAGTTCCTGGAGTCGAAGCAGCGGTTCCTGAAGGCGCTGCCGGCGCGCGTCGCGGCGGACACCACGCTGCCCCTGGAGAACGAGGACTTCGGCACGGGCGACTTCATCGCGCTGCTCGACAGCACGACCAACGAGATGATGCTGTACCGCCACGGCTACAGCCACCCGAAGAAGGCCGACTACCAGCGCCAGCTGCGCAAGCAGACCCCGGGAGACCCGGGGATGCGCGGCGTGGTCGTGTACTCCGGGAAGCGTGAGGCGGACGCCACCACGCACCGCGGCAGGGTCGTCGCCGTGCACGAGAGCCCCGGTCGCGGGTTCCGCCTCGAGCTCGAGGTGCCGGTCCAGACCCTCGGCTCGAAGATCGCCTTCGAGCACAACGGCATGAAGTACCTGCTGAAGGACTTGCCGTCGGACGTGGCCATCCCCAGCATCGCGCTGTTCGGCAACCTCGAGATCGACGGCGTGGCCAGCCTGCACGACACGGTCTCCAAGGAGGCGACAGACGGCCTGGTCGTCTCGTTCCAGAACGCCTTCACCGTCTTCGGCATCGACTTCACCCAGGACATCAAGGACTTCTTCGGCACCAGCACGACCGACGAGGCCATCACCCTGCTGAAGAAGATCGCCCGGCACATCGACAAGCAGTCGGTGGAGGAGGTCTACCGGATGCAGTCCCTGCTTGCCGGGCAGGACAGCTACTACTCCGCCATCAGCAGTATCCTGCCGCAGCTCGCTGGCGCCGGCATCGACACCAAGCTGTGGGCCCCGAGGTTGGAGGAGTCGACGGCGACCGCCGCCATCGGGCGTGCCATCCTCACCTACCTGACCTCGCCCGGTGCGGACGTCAACGCCATCATCAAGTCGTCCGGGTTCTACGTGGACCGGCCGTCGATGGAGGGCGCGTCGTCGCAGCGGATGCCTGAGCTGTTCACCCGGGCCTTCGATCTGTCGAGCCCCGACAGCGCCGTGCGCACCGAGCTCGGCCAGCGGATCAACGCGAAGCTGAACAGGGACTCGGCGGCTGGCGAGACGTGGCACCTGGACGTGAACTCCTGGGAGCTCGAGGGCGTGTCCCGTGGTGGCAAGCAGATCACCGGCATCCTGCAGTACGGCGAGGCGTACGCCACCGAGGACAACCCGCTGAACAACCTCATGGCGCAGGAGCGCAAGGACTCCCAGAGCGCCACGCGGCACCAGGCGCTGATGAACCGGATCGGCACTGGTGGCATCACCAGCACCAAGAGTGACCGGCTGGAGAAGCTCTCCGCGATGCGGGCGCAGGACCTGACCGACCCAGAGCAGATCGACTCGCTGTGGCACGACATCACCTACGTGGACCCGACCACGCACGGCCCCGGCTCGCGGTGGCAGCGCCGCACGCAGGCGGAGAACGTCTTCTACGCCCAGTCGATGCAGCGGTACGTCCAGTACCGCAAGGCGATCGACCTCGACGACGAGGCGTTCAAGGACAACCGTCGCGCCATCGACAAGGCGATCACGCGCGTGGTCGACCGGCTCGCGATGCGCCCGTCGCAGGACGAGATGGTCCACTACTGGATCCGGCAGATGCTCTACCGCCCGGCGGAGGGCCCCGACCAGGACGGGTTCATCGGCAGCCTGACCGCGCGCGACGTGCTCGACGCGCTCCAGGCGATCCACGACAACCTGGATGCCGGCTACTACCCCACGTACGACGCGGCAGGTCCGAGCTTCTTCTCGTACGACGACGTCGCCGTGCTCTTCAACAACTACCACCGTGGCCGCTCGAAGTGGGCGCCGGTCCGTCACGAGGGCAGCGCACGGAGCAAGGCCAGCGCGGACGACATCGGCGAGTGGATCGCCATCGCTTTCGGCCAGGTGTTCAACAGCGACGTGAAGTACGACCCGATCGCCAGGCTCGACCTGGCAGGGCACATGAACACGTACCAGACGGTGCTGCGCAACAGCGGCTACATGATGGACATCTCCTTCGACAAGGAGTTCCAGCGCCGCCTGCTGGACCCCGAGACGAACGAGCTGCTGACGGTCACGCTGGACCCGATGGAGAACGAGCGCCTCACCGACCAGGTGCTGATGGCCACGGCCAACCTCGAGTACGAGGACCTGATGCGTGGCTTCATCAGCGGAGGCGACGCCATCACCCGCGGCATCAACGCGAACTGGCGCCAGCGTCGGCTGGACTCGGTGGCCCAGTGGCGTCACCGCCGCAAGGTGCGCCCGGTCAAGCAGCAGACGAACCGTGACTTCGTGCGCAACGGCCTCGAGGTCATCAACAAGGACGCCGACCAGCACTCCCTGCAGCGCATCGTGATCGCCATGCGCCACGGGACCGCGATGCTGAGCCCGGGGCTGTACGCCTCGATGATCCCGGAGCAGGGCTTCCGGATGTACCTGTCGGAGGCGACGAACTTCTTCACCGGGCAGTCCACGCTGCGGTCGGTGTCCTACCTGCAGCGCGGGCTGGACAGGGCAACCGGGGGTCAGCTCGGGCTGGCCCTGTACAGCGCCGACCAGATCCTCCAGCTCGACAACCTGTTCAAGAGCATGGGCAACAACGGCGCGTTCACCAGCCTCATCATCAAGGACATGATGTGGCAGCGGGACCCCAACTCTCCTGGCAAGGTCGTCGACGCCTTCGAGCGGTTCGCCGCGCTCGGCAACAAGTGGCAGGACCCGACGTGGGGCACCACGCAGAAGGCGATGGCCCGTCACTACGTCGAGGCCGTCCTTCGGATCATCGAGGCACAGCCGACGCGGAACATCATGACGATCGACTCGGTCATCAACCACCTGCGCACCGACCCGGCGTACTTCGCCAGGGAGATGCCGGAGATCCACAAGATGGCCTCCAACGCCGTGGTCGACTTCCGCTCGCTGAAGCAGACCCCGTACTCCATGGCCCTGCGCTCGCTCTACGAGCCGTGGGCCACGTCGGGCAGCGGGCTGAAGCGGTTCGCCGGCACGCTGATGAAGCTGCAGGCGATGTACGCCACCTACAACATGAACGTGCTCACCACGATCACGGGCATGCAGGGCTACACCGACATGCTGTCGGTGTACCTCGACGGCCGCCGTACCCCGGGCACCCTGATGAACCGGATGTGGAAGACCATCAACGGTCAGCAGATCACCGACGAGGACAACCGGACCTTCGACATGTCGTCCACCCTCGACGGTGTGACGCTCGCCAACGCCTTCATCAAGGGTGGCGTGACGCAGACCGGCCTGTTCCTGCTTGGCGCTGCGGCCGGCGGCATCCTGTCCGGCGAGGACGACGAGATGAAGCGCCGGCGCAAGCTGGCCGAGGCGCAGAACGCCCCGCTGCTGGCCGACCCGCGACGGCTCGAGGCCGACTTCCGGAACAAGGACACCCTCTTCCTCGACTGGCTGCCGTTCAACCTCGACGCCTTCTTCCGGGTGCAGGGCGACGACGGTTCCCAGGGTGCCCGCGCGGCCGTGGAGATGTCCTGGATCCTCAAGCCGTTCCTCTCCCCGATCATCGGCATGGAGCGCTTCTTCATGACGGGCGACTTCGGCTACATCACCGCCGGGTTCGCCGACGCGGTCGGCTCGATGCCGCTGATCAACAAGGACAAGTGGGACGACGCAGTCCGCACCGCCGATGAGCTCGCCGCGCTGGCCGACGACGAGCAGAAGGCAGGCACGCCCACCGCGCAGAAGAACACGTTGTACCTGCTGGGCAGCGCGGTGGCGATGTACGAGAACATGCTGCTGGAGAGCATGTTCGTCAACTCGCTCTACACCGGGTGGGACCAGTACGACCGCGACCCCAGCAAGCTCGTGCTGCGTGACAGCGACGGCGACATCCAGAAGACGATCGAGGGCGATGCTCGCAAGAACGACCTGGCGATGCAGCAGTTCCCCAAGGAGGACGGCTCGATCGGCACCGGCTACATGAAGCGGGACGCCATCTCGGCCCAGCTCGCTGGGGTAGCCGAGAACAACTTCACGGCCGCCGCCATGATGTCGCTGTTCAAGCCGATCCACCACCAGGAGTTCTTCCGCGGGTCCATGCCGGTGCGTGAGCGGACGATCAAGCTGCCCGAGCTCACCACCGAGGAGGCGAAGCTGGCGGTCGTCCTGGCCACCGTCCGTGGCCAGGCGGACGCCGGCAAGCTCGACCGGCGCCTGTCGCTGGACGAGGTGACCCGGATGCTGCGGGACGACTTCCTGGAGAAGAAGGACTGGGACGGGTACCACAACCTCGACGCCCTGGCGAAGCGGTTCTACCTCAGCGACGAGAACCCGATCGCCGACCCGCTGTCCTACGTCGGGCCGGGTGGCCAGGAGCTGCTGACCAAGAGCGGCCACGCCGCACTGTTCAAGGGGCTGATGGGCGGGACGATCACGCTCGACGACCCGGAGATGCAGGGCATCGCCATCACCCCGGAGCAGCGACGCGAGCTCGAGGTGGACTTCTACGAGGACATGGTCCGGCAGGGTCGTGACCTCGGCCTGACGCAGACCGCGGCCGAGTTCCGCGCCACCAGGCTCATGGTCGGCCCCAAGGACGACTCGTCGGTGCTGGGCTTCAAGGAGATCCTCTGGGACGAGCGGATCCCCTGGACCCCGGACGTCAAGTACAAGCAGCTGAACACGACGTACGTCATGGGCCCCGATGGATTCCCGTGGGCCACCGGCTACCGTCGCGGTGCGAAGCCCGGCAACGGCATCTGGCACCTGCTCGGCGGTGTCAAGAAGCCGAACCTCGGCTCGACCTTCTCGGACGCCATCACCGAGGACGGCCGCATGAACAGCGCCGACCAGGTGCGTGGGATCAACACCGGCCAGCGTGGGCTCATCCCGATGAACAAGAGCGAGCTGGTCCCGACTGACTGGGAGCAGACGCAGGCGATCATCGACTCGATCAAGGACCACGACGTCAACGTCGGCAACGCCTACGAGCCGAACTCCAACGGTGGCGGCAGAGGCACCTTCTACCGTGGAGGCGGTGGCTACAGCGGTGGTGGTCGCGGGTACAGCCCGACGATCTACTGGAGCCGTCAGTCCACGCTCCCGCGTGGCACCAACATCTATGGGAACGATGCCCGGAACCTGTTCTGGAACAACGGTCTCATCCGCCGCACCACGATCAGGCGTGAGCGGTACCAGTCCGAGCGTGGGAGGCTCTTCCAGTGGCAGTGAACATGATGGGGCAGGACGTGCCGGACTTCGCGGCCTGGTACGTCGAGTACGACCCCGACGGTCGCGACGGCTGCCTCGAGTTCCGCGGCCTCGCCCCGATGGGCGCGTCCATGTGGCGCGAGTTCGACGACTTCAAGCGCGAGATGGACGCGCGCGTGTCGGGCTACGACGTGCTCGAGAAGATCGCTGACGGCGAGGTGATCAGTCGCAAGCCGGACCTGCCCAACGTCAGCTCGGGGGAGACCGCCGGCCTGGTCCGGCGCATCGCGAGGAACCTGGTGCAGAACACCCCCAACGTGGAGGTGATCTGCAAGTTCGACGACGACAAGCCCTACGGGATCTTCGCGCGCTACGTCCTCGGCACCAAGATCATCGGGTCCGACCAGTACAGCAACGACATGCAGCAGAACCTGTTCGCTGCGACCAAGACCTCGCTCACGCTCGGGTTCTCCTGTGTCGTGCCCCAGCTCACGATGGACGCGGCCCGTGGCTGGTTCATCAAGTACGACCCGATCCACTACCGGGACGTCTTCCCCGAGCCCGGGGTGCGCGACGTGCGTGATGCCCCGGTGGTGTACGTGCGTCGCTACCTGACCCGTGGCGAGGCCGAGAGCCTCGTGCTGGAGAACACCCCGGGCTGGGACATCTCCGCCCTGAAGCGGATGCTCAAGTCGAGCCCGCCGAACCGCGAGCAGCAGTCGGTCGCGCACCAGGACAAGAAGCACCACGCGATGACGCCCAAGGGCTACGAGGTCATCACCCGGTACACCAACGACGGGACGCCGTTCCTCACCTTCGACGGGCGAGAGAAGACGCTCCTGCGCATCGAGAAGAACAAGCACCCGCTCAAGCAGCACCCGGTGCACTTCCTCGTGCTGGAGAAGGACGACCAGCAGCCGCTGGGCAAGAGCCAGGTCGAGCTGCTCGTCGGCCGGCAGGACTTCCAGGACCTGATGCTCAACGGCGCCATGAAGCTCTGGTACCGCAACATCAACCCGAGCATCATCGGCTACGGCACGGTCAACTCCATCCCCAACCTGAGCCCGGGGAAGTACACGCAGATCGCGAACCCCAACGCCAAGGTCGAGGCGTTCGAGGTGAACACCCAGACGCTGATGCAGTACGGCCAGATCAGCGAGCAGAACCTCGGCAGCATGGTGAACATGCTCGGCAGCGCCGACCAGCAGATGGCGACCCAGGCGGGCAACGGCATGAGCGCCACGCCGCAGGGTGTCGAGGCGCAGGCCGCCATGGTCGACATCACCACGAACAACTACCAGAAGGCGATCGAGGCGTTCTTCAGCAAGTACTGCTCCTACGCCCTGACGATCTACTTCCAGGAGCTGAAGGCCGTCCAGAAGGTCGAGCTCACCGCGGACGCCAGGAGCCGCCTTCTGGGCTCAGGGATGCCCGTCGACGAGCTCAACGATGACGGCACCTACGACGTCGACTTCTCCGAGATGGCGACCGAGTACTGGGTGCGCACCGTGCCCGGCTCCCTGGTGGAGATGGAGGACGAGAAGCAGCTGAGGATCCTGAACCAGCTCTTCATCCCGCTGTCCCAGGCGCTGCCGGCGCTCGTGCAGTCCCAGGATCAGGAGGCCGTGCGGCGCGCGGCGCAGGCGATGGCGTTCATCGTCGGCAAGCAGCTCGAGCTCAGCGGCGCCTCGTCGGCCTACGACCTGAAGAAGCTGTGGATGGAGGGCGACACCGAGGGCGTCACCGAGCACCAGCGTCAGATCGGTGAGATCGAGAACCGGATCACCGGGGTGTCCACCCAGTACGAGATCGACATGGCACACCAGGCCGCGGCGCTCACCCAGCTGCAGGAGCAGATGCAGCTGATGGCCGAGAACCAGCAGGTTCTCCTCGAGAAGCTAGGTGTGGGTTCCACACCTTCGGATAGTGGATCGGCTCCAGTACAGGAGGGAGTAAATAACGCGGCCGGAGCACCCCCTCAGACCGTCTAGTGTCTGATCCGCAAGACCCCAACCCTTTACACAGGAGGCGCGCGACATGGTCGCACCAGTCCAGAAGGACAGCCTGACCGACTACCAGGTCGCGCTGGCCACGTACCTTCGCATCTCGAGCCCGGTGGCCGGCATGTTCACCGGCAGCGAGATCAAGCCCAACCCGAACGCCCGGTCCATCCGGGTGCCCGACATCCGCGTGGACGACTACATCGTCGACGCCGACATCGCGCGCATCGGGGCCGACCACTACTCCGGCAGCGAGT
>ENA-UOYL01000580-UOYL01000580.1-marine-metagenome-genome-assembly--contig:-NODE-580-length-13075-cov-2.716726_pt1 | contig 13075 bp, 7 predicted proteins | sample MGYA00238173_ERZ767189 | MGnify/ENA primary metagenome ERZ767189 (study PRJEB28943, sample SAMN06267163) | marine metagenome | isolation source: Columbia River Estuary | place: USA:Columbia River Estuary... | reverse complement strand
AAGTTTCTCGTAACTGGCGAGAATATTTTGGCGATCGTTGTCATGCGATATAGCGCGATGAGTTATATAGAAGATCAAGATCAGTGGTGGATGGCTGGTTTACATCGCGGGGTCTATGTCGAGTCGCGAAAGGTCGTTTGTGTCGCTGACATTGTTTGCGAAGTAGATTTCGACAGCAAAAAGAAACTTGGCAACTTGACGGTAGATGCTGAGGTCGGTTTTTTCGGCGAACCCAAGCCAGGTTTTATTGTGCGTGCAAGTCTTTTTTCACCGAGTGGTAAAGCGATTGGCAAAACATATTTAGAAACGGTGCCACACATTGCCGACCAGCCATATTTTTTTATTGGTCACAAGACAAGATTCAAATGGACTGTTAACAACTGTGCGGCTTGGTCAGCTGAAGCGCCAAATTTGTATCAAATTGAAACTCAGTTGATCGCGCCATCGGGCGAAGTTATAGAAACCGTTCGACAACGAGTCGGGTTTCGTCGCGTTGAAGTGAAAAACCGCCAACTTCTTGTAAACGACCAACCGATCTGGATCTTTGGTGTCAATCGACATGACCACGACCCCGATAAGGGAAGCACTATGTCGATTGATGATATGCGTCGCGATTTAGAAGTAATGCGACGCCACAACATTACGGCGATTCGTGGTGCGCACTACCCAAACGACGACGCTTTTTACGATTTGTGCGACGAACTCGGAATGTATGTCGTTGATGAGGCAAATATTGAGGGTCATGCATTCAACACGAGCATCTGTGATGATGACCGTTATTTATCGGCGTTCGTTGAGCGTGGCGCGCGAATGGTTCAACGCGATCGAAATCATCCGTCAATAATTCTTTGGAGTTTGGGAAACGAGACGGGATACGGCGCAAATCATGACGCACTTGCAGGATGGATCAGACGGACTGATAGTTCGCGACCTTTGCACTATGAAGGGGCGATTTTTCACGGTGACAGAAATCGAATTTCAAAATCAAACTGGGTCGACGGGGGATTGCATGCCAGCGACATTGTTTGTCCGATGTATGTGCCGATTGATGCGATCAAAAAATATGGTGATGATGGTCTCGGCACACGACCATTAATCATGTGCGAATACAGCCACGCGATGGGAAATTCAAATGGATCGCTAGCCGACTATTGGCAAGTGATTAGCAGCACGCCTGGCCTGCAAGGTGGTTTTATTTGGGAGTTTAAAGATCATGGTCTTCGCCAAAAATTGCCTGACGGTAAAACACGACTTGCAGTTGGTGGCGACTTCGGCGACCAACCAAATGACCGCAGTTTTGTTGCCGATGGTCTGGTTTCTTCTGATTGCGAGCCGCATCCTGCGATGCACGAAGTTGCGTGGGTCTATCGACCGATCACTAGTGAGATCAAGAAAATAAAAAGTCAGGTCAAAATATTAGTGACGAACAGACAATCGTTTGTCGGTACAGAGAGTTATCTTGCAAGTTTTGAATTGCTAGTTGACGGTGTTGTGACAGCGAGTGGAAACCTACCGAACTGGAAGGTAAACGCACGGTCTTCGAAACTTTTTGCTTTGCCGTGTCGCGTTGTCGCGCCAACAAAGAGTGAAGTGCACTTAAATATTTTTTGGCGGTTAAAGCGAGATAGTTGGTTTGCGCCAAGAAATCACTGTGTGGCTTGGGATCAGATAGAACTCAAACGAAAACCAAAAGCGGTTTTAAAAATTGCTCGACGTAACAGCGCTAAAAATAAAAGTTCTGAGTTTGAGAAGTTGTTGGTCTCACCAGTCGAATTGTTTTTGTGGCGAGCACCTATTGATAATGACGGATACAAATTAATGCCAGAACTCTTCGAAAAGCAGGGCACCGGAAGCAAAGCGATGCAGACTTGGCGAGAACGCGGACTTGATCGTCAGAGTGCCGAAGACCTCGTGAAGCACGAGGTGTTGCGCGAAGTTCGCGCCGATGGTCGCGAGATCTACTTCTTTCATCGTGTTGTCGTGCCTAAATCTCTCGATGACTTACCACGTGTTGGAGTTCGGTTCTCTTTACAAGATGGTTTCGACAAAATCACATGGTTTGGTCGCGGTCCATTTGAGAATTATCCCGATCGAAAAAGCGGTTCGATACTGGGTGAGTGGACTGCGAAACCAGATGCGCCGCCGTATTTGGTGCCACAAGAGTTTGGTTTGCGCACCGATATGCGGTGGGTTGAATTCGCTTCATCAAAGTCAAAAAAAATTGTGCGGATTGAAATTTTGCAACCATCATCGATGCATTTTTCAGCAACTAATTTCTCCGCTCATGATTTATTCGCTGCTGAAAATCAGTGTGACCTTAAGCCACGTCAAGAGTTGATTGTGCATCTTGATGTTGCTCATCGTGGCTTGGGAACGGCGAGTTGTGGCCCAGATGTGCTCGAGAAGTATCGAATCAAATCAGGGACATTTGCGTTTGCTTATCGAGTGACCGTGCGTTAGATACCCATGGCCGAAAACTTGATTCATCTTCGACGACCGGGCATAAGTGTGGTTGTCGACGTCTCGGCGGGCGTACCGGTGGTCGCTCACTGGGGGCGAGAACTCGAAACTATCGATCGTGAATCAATACTTGAGTCAGTTTTTTTACCAAAGCAGCCGGGTGGAGTCGATGTGACTGCACCGATTGCAGTCGTACCACAACACGGCGATGGATGTTTTGCTAGACCGGGGCTCGCTGGTCATCGTCCCGGTGGAAGATTTTTTGCTCCGAGATTTAGTCATTCAAAAGTTGAGATGTCAGATTATGGTTTTGTCTTCACAAGCACAGACTCCGCAGCAGAATTGGGTCTACGTTGTCAATTTGAACTTCGTGACTCGGGTGTATTGGCGATCAATGCAAGTGTTACAAACCATGGTGACAGTCGTTATTTGCTCGACACGCTCAGCATTACGTTGCCAATACCAAGTCGTGCGAAAGAGTTGGTGACACTGACCGGCAGTTGGGCTCGTGAATTTGCGATACATCGCCAAAGTTTTTTACACGGTGCCTGGACTTCTGAAAATCGCACTGGCCGCACATCACATGAGCATCCGCCGGTGGTTTGGGCTGTCGAGACGGATGCAAATGAATGGCATGGCGAGGTGTGGGGCGCTCATCTGGCTTGGAGTGGCAATCATGTTTTGCTGGCAGAAGTACTTGCAGACTCGCGAAAATACCTTCAACTCGGCGAATTATTGATGGCAGGCGAAGTTTGCTTAGAACCGGGCGGTTCATATTCGACTCCAGAAGTTCTTGCGACATATTCACAAAATGGTTTGACGCCTGCTTCATTAAATTTTCACCGCAATGTTCGCGCGAATTTGCCAAAGCAAAGCAACTCTGCATCTCGCAAAGTTTTGTTGAATACATGGGAAGCCGTTTATTTTGATCACGACGAAGAGAAGTTGAAAAATCTCGCTGATATAGCCGCCAGTGTTGGTGTCGAGCGATTTGTTTTGGATGATGGTTGGTTCGCAGGTCGGCGAAACGACAAAACAAGTTTGGGTGATTGGTGGGTTTCGCCCGAGATTTATCCGAATGGTTTGGCGCCATTAATTTCGCATGTGCGAAAACTCGGCATGGACTTTGGCATTTGGGTTGAGCCCGAAATGATCAGCGAAGACAGCGAATTGTTTCGAATGCACCCCGACTGGGCTCTTGTCTCGCCAGATTATGAGCCAGTGAGATCACGAAATCAACTCGTGTTGAATTTAGTGCACGCACCCGCTTACGAATATGTCTTTTCAAAACTTGACAAGTTACTTAGCGAAAATGAAATTTCATTTATTAAGTGGGATATGAATAGACCTCATGTTCAGGCAACTCTGAAAAGTGGCGCCGCTGGAACACGCGAACAAACTTTGGCTTTTTACAAGCTGGTTGATCAATTGAGAGAAAAGCATCGACATATTGAGATTGAAAGTTGTTCGTCTGGTGGTGGTCGTATTGATCACGAAATTTTGCGGCGCACAGATCGTGTATGGACAAGCGATTGCATCGACCCGTATCGACGACAAAAAATTCAACGTGGAGCATCGATGTTTATCCCGAATGAGGTGATGGGTGCGCATATCGGTGCCGAAAAGGCGCACACAACTAGTCGAGTGCATTCATTAGAGTTTCGAGCAATTTCTGCAGTGTTCGGACACTTGGGGCTCGAATTAGATCTGACGATTTGTAGTCAAAGCGAATTGCAGTTGATCAAGCAGGCGATTGATTGGCATAAAAAGTTTCGGGGTTTGTTGCACTCTGGCGACGCGGTGCGATTTGATTGTGAAAGCGCATCTCAGATAAGTCATGGCGTTTACTCACAAGACCGCAATGAAGCACTCGTATCTCTGGTGCAGTTGACAGAAACAAAACAGGACGAAGACGCAGAGTTTTTGCGATTGCCCGGCCTTGATAGTGAATGTCGATATCGCGTTGCGGTGCTTGATTCAAACTTTGTGACGTCGCGCGATGTCGGCGAATACACGGGCCAGCAACTTGCGAATACAGGTTTGAAACTGTCCAAAATGCGTCCCGAAACGGGAACGATTTTTCATCTCTTGAGTATCTAGAGCGGGTCGCCTCATAGAATTAAAGGCGTGTCTGAGTCAATTTCGAAAGAAACAGTCGTCAAAGTTTCGCGACTTGCGCGGTTGAGTCTCACTTCAGAGCAAGCAGAAAAAATGACTTCTCAGTTGGCAGGCATGCTCGAGCATTTTCGCGATATCGATGCGCTAGATCTTTCGGATGTCGAGCCGATGACGCAGCCGTATCCATTAAAAAATGTGATGCGCGAAGATGTCGAAGCCAAGTCACTAGATCGCCAAGAAGTTTTAGACCAAGCACCTGCGGCTGAAAGTGGTCGTTTTCGTGTACCGCCCACAATTGGATTTGACGTTTAGGCCATGCAGAAACTCGTTGAGATTGTTGCTGGCGTTACCAGTGGCACGACCACTGCAACTGCTGTCGTTGAAGAACATCTTGCACGAATCAAAGCGCGCGAAGCAGAGATTCACGCTTTCAATCTTGTAACCGCAGATCAGGCTCGCAAAGATGCCGCAAAAATTGACGAAGATGTGAAGGCAGGCAAAGTAGTTGGCGCGTTGGCAGGTGTACCGATTGCACTTAAAGACAACATGTGCACTCGCGGTGTTGAAACAACTTGCTCGTCAAAAATTTTGCAAGGTTGGAAGCCACCATACGACGCCACTGTCGTAACCAAATTGCGCAATGCCGGCGCGGTAATTGTTGGCAAGACAAACCTCGATGAGTTTGCGATGGGTTCAAGCACTGAAAATTCAGCATTTGGCCCGACGAAAAATCCTCTTGATATTTCGCGTGTGCCGGGTGGATCAAGTGGTGGTAGCGCGGCCGCAGTTAGTGCTGGTTTTGCGGCCGCATCTTTGGGCAGCGACACTGGTGGCAGTATTCGTCAACCAGCGGCGTTGTGTGGTGTGGTTGGCGTCAAGCCAACTTACGGCACGGTTTCGCGTTACGGATTAGTTGCGTTTGCTAGCAGCCTCGATCAGATTGGTCCGTTTACAAGTGATGTACGCGATGCTGCGACTTTGCTTGAAGTCATTTCGGGTCACGATCCGATGGATTCAACTTCGATTCCGCAACCTGCTGCTTCGCTGGTTTCGGTGCTTGACCACGGTGTAAAGGGCATGCGAATTGGTCGCGTCACTGACTTGCCCGAAGGTTGTGAACCAGATGTGCTCGCACGACTTGAAGCAGCGTTTGATGCGATGCGCAATGCTGGCGCAACAATCGTTGATGTTAAATTGCCGTCGCTGCAATATTGTTTGACTGCTTATTATTTGATTGCGCCGGCCGAAGCCAGCAGCAATCTTGCGCGCTACGACGGCGTGCGCTACGGAAATCGAGTTGATGCAGCAGATCTGAACGCAATGTACGCAGCCACTCGCGAATCTGGTTTTGGCGAAGAAGTTAAGCGTCGCATCATGCTCGGCACGTATGCGCTATCGGCGGGATACTTTGATGCGTATTACGGAAAGGCACTAAAAGTACGTCGCCTCATTTCGGATGATTTTGCACGTGCATATAAAGATGTCGATGCGATCTTGACGCCGACTTCGCCTTCGACCGCTTTTAAGTTCGGCTCTAAAACAGATAATCCGTTGGCAATGTATCTGTGCGACGTTTTCACGATTCCGACGAACTTGGCTGGGCACCCCGCAATGAGTGTGCCATTTGGCGTCGGTACAGATTCGATGCCTGTAGGCATTCAAGTATTGGCAACGACAATGGGTGAGCAGACGATGTTTAAAGTTGCCGCCGAACTCGAGCGTGCCTCATGAGTGACAGCACAACACTGCCGAATGGCTGGCAACTTGTTGTCGGACTTGAAGTTCACGTCGAGTTGGCTACAAAGACAAAAATGTTCAGTGCGAGCACGAATCGATTTGGTGATGAGCCAAACACGAATATTGACCCGGTAACCCTTGGTTTGCCCGGGGCGTTGCCTGTTCTTAACAAGCATGCCGTTGAGTTGGCAATGCGAATTGGCTTGGCATTGAACTGCAAAGTTCAACCGTGCACTTTTCATCGCAAAAATTATTTTTACCCAGACTTGCCGAAGGCATATCAAATCACTCAATACGATCATCCGTTAAACGTTGATGGCTTTTTGATGTTGCCTGGTGATGTGCGCATTGGTGTTGAGCGCGCTCACCTCGAAGAAGACACCGGCAAGTCGACTCACTTTGGTGGTTCATCAGGTCGAATTCACGGCAGCGACTATTCGTTGCTTGACTACAACCGCGCTGGTGTGCCACTTGTAGAAATTGTCTCGCGACCTGATATTCGAACCTCTGAACAAGCTCGCCAATATGTTGCAGAATTACGGGCAATTTTGCTGGCTGTTGGTGCGAGTGATGCAAAAATGGAAGAGGGTTCGATGCGCTGCGACGTCAACGTCTCGGTACATAAAGCTGGCACTCCATTTGGCACACGATGCGAAATCAAAAATGTGAACTCGATTCGATCTGTAGGCCGTGCAATCGATTACGAAGCAAGGCGTCAAGTCGACCTGATCGAAAGTGGCGGCACTGTGCGTCAAGAAACCCGTCACTGGGACGATGCAACTGGTCGCACAGAAACTTTGCGGACGAAAGAAGACGCTGATGACTACAGATATTTCTTAGAGCCAGATTTGGTGCCACTTGTGCCTGAGCAATCTTGGATTGACCAAGTTCGTGCTGCACTGCCAGTTTTGCCCGCGGCACGTCGCAATGCTTTAGCCGAACTTTGCGGTGTCGACAAAGATGGCGAGTCTGCGTTCGTGGTCGTTGAGCGTGGACAAGATGACTATGTTCGTGAAGTTGTCAGCAGTGGCGGAGACCCGCGACGCTCGGTGATTTATGTGCAACAAGCATTTGCTGAACAAGGGCCAACACCAAAAGTACCAGCAAGAGATTTAGCCGCACTAACAATTCTTGAGCGAGATGCAAAAGTTACTTCGACTCAGGCAAAAACTTTGCTCACCGATTTGATTGAGGCTGGTGGCGGCGATGTTGCGGCGATGGCTGCAAAGCGCGGGTTCGAAGCGCTAGATACTGGAGCACTTGAAGCAATGGTCGACGCTGCGATTGCTGCAGAACCCGGCGCGTGGCAAAAATACTGTGCAGGTGAAGAAAAGGCCCTTGGGGCTCTAGTTGGGGCGATTATGAAATCATCGAAGGGCAAGGCCGACGGCAAGGCCGTGACGGCGATACTTCAGTCAAAGCGCACAAAATAGCTGTGAAAATCGATTTCAGATTAGGTTGTTAGGAGTGCCTAATAAGTGTTAGGTTAGCCTAACATTAAAGTTAGGACCAAATATGAGCAAGATATCTCGAAACATTCGGACCCTCGTTGCAGTGGCCGCGGTCGCAATTTTCGTGAGTTCATGCGCAGGTAGTGGCGATTCGTCAAATAGTTCAGAGTCGAGCGATGTGTCGACGTCTTCGGCCCCTGTTGTTGTCTACAGCGGTCGTAGTGAGAAGTTGATGAGTGAGTTGTTTGTTCAATTCACCCAAGACACCGGTATCGACGTCGATGTTCGGTACGGCGATAGTGGCGAAATGGCAGCGTTAATTCTTACTGAAGGAACCAAGTCGCCAGCAGATCTATTTTTTTCACAAGACGCAGGCGCGCTCGGTGCGGTCGAGGAAGCATCTCTGTTGACGGTGCTGCCAACAGAAATTTTGTCGCTTGTTGACACGAAGTACTCATCAAAGAGTGGAAGTTGGGTGGGTACGAGCGGCCGTGCGCGAGTAGTCGTGTACAACCCTTCGCTAGTCGACACACTTCCGACAACTATCGACGACCTGCTCGACGCAAAATGGTTGGGGAAAATCGGATTCGCACCGACGAACGCATCTTGGCAGTCCTTTGTTACTGCATTGCGAGTGGTGCGTGGTGAAGATGCCGCTCGAACTTGGCTTGAAGGTTTTGCTGCCAACAAACCAGTCGCATACGAAAAAAATGGTGTTGTGCGAGATGCAGTCAACTCGGGTGAGGTAGCGCTCGGGCTCGTCAATCACTATTACCTTTATGAAAAAATTGCGGCTGAAGGTGCCGAAGCGGTAGTTGCAAAAAACCATTTCTTTACCAACGGCGACATTGGCGGTCTTGTTAACGTCGCCGGAATTGCTCTTTTGCAGTCTTCGACAAATCAAGAACGCTCTCTTGCTCTCGTTGAGTATCTGCTTTCAGCAAAGGGGCAAGAATATTTCGCACAGAAATCATTCGAGTATCCACTGATCAAAGGCTCAAAACAGTTTGGTGAGTTGCCATCTTTGGCCGAACTCAATTCACCGGAAATTGATTTGTCCGACTTGAAGTCGATTGCAAAAACACAAGATCTACTCGCCGAAGTCGGGTTGCTCACTAAATGATTTCTACAAGACGGGTGCCAAAGTCGCTTTTGGCACCCGCCTTGTTAGCTGCCGCTTTTAGTCTTGTTCCGATTTGGTATCTAGTTGATTCTGCAATTGGAAGCGGTCTGAAGTTTGCGGTTGATGAAATATTTCAGACTTCGACACTTCGACTTGTAATTCGAAGTCTTGTTTTGACCGCTTGCGTAACTATTGCGGCGTCAGTGATCGGCACGATTGCAGGATGGGTATTGGTATTGTCTGGTATCCGACCACGCTCTTTATTGGTTGTTTTACTCTCACTCTCATTGGCGATACCTTCGTATTTGTCTGCATTTTCATGGATCTCGTGGTTTCCGTGGATGAGTGGTTTTTGGGGTGCATTTATTGTGCTCACTCTGGTTTCTTATCCGTTTGTAATGTTGCCTGTCGTTGCTTCGATGCGTTCTGCAGATCCGATGCAAGAAGAAGTTGCACGATCGCTTGGACGCTCTGATATCGGTATATTTTTTGCAATTAGCATCGGTCAAGCACGAACCGCAATCACCAGCGGTTCTCTTCTGGTGGCGCTATATGTGCTCAGTGACTTCGGTGCAGTTGCGGCGATGCGTTACGAAGCATTCACTTGGGTAATTTATGGCGCATATCGTGCGGGATTTAATCCGGCACGTGCAGCAGTGCTTTCACTTGTACTTGTTGCTATCGCTTTGATAGTTACGTTCTCAGAATCAAAAGTACGTGGGCGCTCTGGAGCACAAAGAATAGGCAGCGGGGTTTCTCGACTAAGAGTCGTCAAACCAAAGAAAAGAAGTCAGATTTTTGCCTGGATATTTTCAGCCGTAATCGTGAGTGGCGGTGTCGGCCTTCCGTTAGTGAGCGTAATTGCCTGGATGTTTCGAGACTCTCAGACGAAAGTTGATTTTTCGTCTGTTGTCACAGCGATTGTTTCTTCATTTCAAATCGGAACTTTCACCGCCATCGCGACAGTTTTGATTGCTCTACCGATTGCAATTGCTGCTGCTCGATATTCTGGTCTTCTAGTCAGGTCAATTGAGCGGGCAACATTCGTCTCTCACGCTTTACCTGGAATCGTGATTGCAATTTCAATGGTATTTTTCGGATTGCGGGCGGTACAAGGTTGGTATCAAGAACTTCCTCTTTTGGTTTTGGCTCAGACGGTAATTTTTATTCCTCTTGCAGTTGCTTCGATGCGATCTTCAATTGAACGAAGCACCGCTGGTGTTGAAGAAGTTGCACGCAGTCTTGGGGCTAATCCACTTGCGACGGCGATTCGCGTGACAATGCCAATCGCCATGTCTGGCGTTTTAGCAGCGGTTGCGCTAACGCTTCTTTCATCTGTCAAAGAATTGCCGGCAACTTTATTGCTCAGACCAACAGGCACAGAAACTTTGGCCACGAGCATCTGGAAATACAGCACGGTTTCTGACTACGCGGCTGTTGCTCCGTTTGGTGCTGCGCTGATTTTGCTTTCAGCCGTGCCAGTTGCGATGATGACTGCCACAATGAATGTTGCGAGGGCAGATTAGTTTCAATGGATACGGCACTTTCAATCGAGCATGTTTCACATTGGTACGGGTCGCGTCAGGTTCTGTTTGACGTCAACTTGAGCGTCCCGCGCGGATCAATCACCACAGTCATTGGTCCATCTGGGCAAGGCAAGACAACCTTGCTGCGGATTGTGAGTGGATTTGAGACGCCCCGAGTTGGAGTCGTTCGAATTGGTTCGCGAACCCTGACTGAAAATGGAAAAATTCTCGTTCCATCCGAACGACGTGGCGTTTCGGTTGTTCCGCAAGAAGGCGCACTCTTTCCTCATCTCTCGGTTGGAGGAAATGTCGCATTCGGGCTTTCGCAACGAAGAAGTGCAAAGTCGAAAAAGAGAGTCGAAGAGGTGCTCGCATTAGTCGGACTATCGGGAATGCAAAAAATGAGACCACATGAACTATCAGGTGGGATGCAACAACGTGTCGCGCTCGCACGGGCACTGGCACCACAACCAGATCTGATTTTGTTGGACGAGCCTTTTGCATCACTTGATACAAACTTGCGTGAGTCGGTGCGTGATGAAACTATTCGCACATTGCGATCGGCAGGCGCAACTGTTTTGTGGGTCACTCACGATCAAGAAGAAGCCCTTGCAAATTCTGATCAAATTGCAGTTTTGTTTGATGGACGAATCAGGCAAATTGCCTCTCCAGTCGATCTATATTCAAAGCCAGTTGACAAAAAGATCGCAGAATTTGTCGGAGAGATAGTCATGCTGCGTGGAGAGGTTGGTGATCAGAGAGGTGTAGTCAAATGTGTACTGGGTAACTTGGCGGTCAACTCAACCAGTGATGTAAGCGGAGATGCTTTCGTCGTTATTCGCCCAGAACATATTCAGATTGTCGGTGATTCGCACGCCGAAAGTGTTGTCGGTGAAGTTGTTTCAACAAAGTTCTTTGGCCACGACGCCGTCGTACACGTCAAATTGAGCACCGCCGAAATTGCAACCGTGAGAGTTCGTGCCGACAATATTCCTGAGCTTGGCAACAAAGTTCGCATTGCTGTTCGCGGAGATGTTCAAGTATTTAAGCGTTAGCGCATCAATCAATTTACTTTAAGAGAACTAGCATTGGGTCGAGTGAGCAAGCCAAGTGAAACCCCGGTAGATGTAAAACCGCGCAGTCGCGACGTAACTGACGGCAATCAAAAGGCGGCATCGCGTGCGATGTTGCGTGCAGTTGGTTTGGGTGATGACGACTGGGTGAAGCCACAAGTCGCCATTGCTAATTCATGGAATGAAGTTACGCCTTGCAATGTCTCGTTGAAGCGACTTGCTGCTCGCGCCAAAATTGGTGTGCGCGAAGCGGGTGGTGTTGCACTTGAATTCGGCACGATAACTGTTAGCGATGGCATCAGCATGGGCCACGAAGGTATGCGTGCTTCGCTTGTAAGTCGTGAAGTGATTTGCGACAGCGTTGAAACAGTGATGCACGCTGAGCGTTTTGATGGATTCGTCGGTTTGGCTGGTTGCGATAAGAGCATTCCGGCGATGTTGATGGCTGCTGCACGACTCAATTTGCCAAGTGTCTTCGTATATAACGGATCAACCTTGCCCGGCGTACACAATGGCAAGAACATTGACATCACAACTGTGTTCGAAGCAATTGGTGCTTGCGCCGCTGGAAAAATGTCGCAGCAAGAGCTCGAAGAAATTGAACGTGAAGCTTGCCCAGGCGAAGGAGCATGCGGTGGCATGTTTACCGCAAACACGATGTCGAGTATTGCCGAGGCACTCGGCATGAGTTTGCCGGGCAGTGCGTCGCCACCTGCCATTGACTCGCGACGCGACGACGATGCGCAACGCGCCGGCGCAGCAGTTGTCAACTTGTTGCGTCTCGGAATTTATCCGCGTGACATCATGACTAAGAAAGCATTTGAAAATGCGATTGCAATTGTCAACGCATTAGGTGGCAGCACGAATGCGGTGCTGCATTTGTTGGCCATCGCCAACGAGGCTGGCGTGCCGTTGTCGCTTGACGACTTCAATCGCATCGCAGCAAAAGTGCCACACATTGCAGACACAAAGCCTGGCGGCAAATATCACATGACAGACATAGATCGAGTTGGCGGTGTGCCTGTGGTGATGAAACATTTACTTGATGCAGGTCTGTTGCACGGCGATGTGATGACAGTGACTGGAAAAACGATGGCTGAAAACTTGGCCGAGTTGAAACCACCAGCACCAGATGGAGAAGTTATCCACCCGTTGTCGAATGCAATTCATGCCGAAGGCGGGATCAACATTTTGCGCGGCTCGCTTGCACCAAATGGCGCGGTTGTAAAAGTTGCAGGTCTCTCAGCAGAGCAGATGCACTTTGAGGGTCCGGCACGAGTTTTTGACGGCGAAGACGGAGCAATGGCCGCAATTTTGTCGGGAGATATCAAGCCAGGCACTGTGCTTGTTATTCGTTACGAAGGTCCGAAAGGTGGGCCAGGAATGCGCGAAATGTTGGCGATTACTGGGGCGATGAAAGGTGCAGGTCGAGGCAGTGATTGTGCACTGATCACTGACGGTCGATTTAGCGGAGGCACCTGGGGTTTTTGCATCGGCCATGATGCGCCAGAAGCAACTAATGGCGGACCGATTGCGTTTGTAAACGACGGAGACAAAATTTTGATTGATGTGCCGTCGCTAAAACTT
>ENA-UOYL01000579-UOYL01000579.1-marine-metagenome-genome-assembly--contig:-NODE-579-length-13089-cov-3.587765_pt1 | contig 13089 bp, 9 predicted proteins | sample MGYA00238173_ERZ767189 | MGnify/ENA primary metagenome ERZ767189 (study PRJEB28943, sample SAMN06267163) | marine metagenome | isolation source: Columbia River Estuary | place: USA:Columbia River Estuary... | reverse complement strand
TTTTCGGTGGCGGGCGGGCGCATCTGGCACTTGTTGGTTCCGATGATCCGCTGGAAGCCGGGCTTGAGATTTACGCCGAACCGCCGGGCAAGAAGCTTGCAACCCTTTCTTTGCTGTCTGGCGGTGAGCAGGCGCTGACCGCGCTGGCGATTATTTTTGCGGTCTTTTTGACGAATCCGGCGCCGATTTGCGTTCTTGATGAGGTGGCATTGCCAGTGTTCTGAGCAAAAAAGAAACCACTAGATCCTGAAACAAAGTTATCCGTTGATACTTTGTCATATACCCAAGACTCTCTCCTCTGATCATCTGTTGTAACCATGTTGGGAGATCCGAGTACCCCAGCTACGTCAGCACTCGACATTCCAATCTTGATGCCCCGCTGCACTGAAGCAATCGTCATATTATTACCACCCCCAGATGCCTTATCCATATCAGCTCTTTGTGTCTCGAGACTCACTGCCGAGCATCCGACAAGTAGAAAAGAAAATAAGGCTAGAATTCCATACTTCATAATTCCTCCATAAGATTAAGGTTTATCCTACTCCTGCTGGGTTTTATTTTGTACATTTTTAAACAAAAATAGTCTAAACCTTGCATCTCAAGGCCTAAAAGCAAAAAAATGGGTATTAATTGAAGCCATATCCCTGAACCAACAATAGCCAGGACTTACCCGGATGGAGATTTGTCCTTACTTGATGACATGGGGTATTCCGCGGAAAAGGGGAAAAAGTAATTCGATATTAACCCATCTCATACTCATTCATACTAAGGAATATCATATTTGGAGATCTGTTTGTGGGTTCTTTTATTCAAATAGCTTTTTATATTTTTGTGTCATTTGGCCTAACAATTGCACAAACTACTGAAACCAACAACTCGGGACTCCGTCGCTGGGCCACGCAACTAGAAGCGAGGGGCATTCGTGTCACGGCGGGTATTTGGGATATTAAAACAGGTACTTTTATCGAAGGGTTTCAAGAAAGTCGAGCGCTGATTCCTGCGAGCACCACCAAAGCGGTCTCGACGTATGCCTTATTGAAATCGCTGAAGCCCGAATCGACCATTGAGACGGAGGTCTTCGGAGACTTTGATGGAGATTCCACCGTCACCAGCGACGTAGTCTTCAAAGGAAGTGGCGATCCTTTCCTCGTAAGTGAACGTCTTTGGACGATGGTGCAAGAGTTAAAAGAAAAAGGGATTCGACGTATTCAGGGATCCCTTGTTTTTGACCAAAGTGCCTTCGATGCTCAAAAATATAACCCCGATTGGTCGGGAACGAGCCGAGATACCACCCCAGTTATTCAACCTTTCTCTGTGAATTTCAACCGAGAAGGCGGTCGGCTCGTCACCGATGCGAATAAATTAGCTCGCACCACCTTGACCCAGCTTTTTGAAGACAACGGCATCAAGATTTTGGGTGATGAGCGCGCGAAGACCCCGTCCCGCAAATTGTTAACCCTGACGTCACCGCCCTTGAGGGAACTCGTCGCCAGCATCAATAAATATTCCAATAACTTTATGATTGAAATGCTCGTGAAGCGCTGGGGGGAAGGCCGATGGTCATCGGGCGTCCAAAAGATTCAAGATTTTTACAGCACGCAATTGAAACTGTCTCCCGCTCAGATCGCGATTGTCGATGGATCCGGACTCAGTAAAGATAATCGGCTTTCAGCAAAAACGCTGGTCACCATTCTGAGGGCTGCTTGGTTTGATTTTGAAGTGGGACCGGAATATATTTCGAGCCTGAAGATTGAAGGGGGCGAACCTTTCAAATTGCGTCGCAACGACCCGGAACTCACGCGACGCCTTCGGATGAAAAGTGGCTACCTGAATCAGACGCGTAGTCTCACCGGTTATCTGCAATTGAAAAACGGCGACATTCGAGCGTTTGCGGTAATTTTAAACGGACCTTCGAACGAAGATGATCTTTGGGATGTGATCGAGCGATGGGCGGACGCATCATGACGGAAGAAAAAACTTCCCTCTATGGTCTGAATGGGGTCCTCGCCGGTGGCCTCCTCATTGGTTTCTCGGGAATTTTTACCAAATGGGCGGAGCAGGGCGGCGTCGGTAATCTCGGGGTTGGCTTTTATCGCATGCTGTTTGCACTGCCGTTTATTTATCTCTTGGGTCTGAAAGATCCTTACCCGAAAGACTCCACCTCCTATCGATGGGCCTGGCTGGCAGGGGCCATCTTTGCCCTTGATCTCTCCATTTGGCATGCGTCGTTGCACTACACCACGGCAGCGAACTCGACGCTGCTGATTGGCCTTGCGCCTTGCTGGGTCATGCTGATCGAATTCTTCTTTAAGGGAAAGCGTCCCCATGCCCTCGCATTCATGGGTATTATTTTTGCCTTTACGGGCGCCGCTTTACTGGCCTTCTCCAAGGGTGCGCGATTTGGCTTAGGCTATGGTGAAATTTTAGCCAGCGTCGCTTCCATGGCCTACGCGGTGTTTATGCTGACCATGAACGAGACACGAAAATTTCTTTCCGCGCGACGTGCGCTTTTGCATGTCTCCTTAAGTTCCATGATGGTTTTCGGGGCGGTCGGTCTCTTATTCGGCGAATCGTTCACGACGTTTACGCCTCATGCCTGGAAATCCCTCTTAGGTCTTGGGATCGTCGTTCAATTTTTTGGCTGGTGGGCCATCAGTTGGGGGATGGGTCACATTACCTCAGCCCTGTCGTCCATCGGACTTTTGATTCAACCCTTAGCCACAATCGTGATTGGGTGGTGGCTATTGGGTGAAAACCTCAAACCCCTTCATGCGCTGGGCGCCGTTTTTATTCTTTTAGGGATTGCCCTAGGATCTCGTGCACCTCAAAAAGATGTGCCCCTTCCTACTCGTGAGTAAGCACCCCTCGGTCTTCACGATAGGCAAAGAGTTCTCCGAATCGACCCCACGTCACTAAAGTATCGAAGGTCTGCTCAGGATTTTCCATCGGAAGACGTTGTTGAATTTCCAAGATCAGATCCTCGCGGGTCAATTCGCCCTCGTGCATGGTGATCATGTCTCGAACCACACGGAAAAGCTTCAATTCAAGCAGTTGGGCTCGCCAAATATCTTTGCGCTCGTCCATCGACGCATTAATAAACCGTTTGCCCAGCGGTGAAAGTATGACTTGACGTTTAGGCGTATCCACAAAATCCATCATTTCAGCCGATTTCACATAAGAAAGGACTTCCTCGAACGGAACGTGGGTATTCGCGACCACCTGGAAGAGATCGCTGGTCCCCCCTTGGGTATCAAGATACTCCAGGAGTCCTAACACATCATTACTTTGCGCTCTCGGCAAGGGCTCGATCACATCGTTCGGGAGTTGAACCGCGGTCGTGACCTCTTCGTCGGGTAATTCGACGCTGGTAATAATGTCGTGGAGTTGATCGACGAGTCGATTGAAGGAGGGCATTCGTGTATCCCGAGGTCGAGGAAGCGGATTATCGACAATAGTTCGGATTCGACCGGGATTAGCCGAAAGGACAACAATACGATCTGCCATAAAGGCCACTTCTTTAATATCGTGACTCACCATCAGAATCGAAGAAGGATTACGATCACGATCTTTCCAGATATCCAGCAGTTCGGCGCGTAACGCTTCGGCGGTTAAGGAGTCCACGTGCGAGAACGGCTCATCCATCAGGAGAATTTCAGGATTCACGGCAAGAGCCCGAGCCATGCCGACCCGTTGCTTCATGCCTCCCGAGAGCTCTCGGGGGAAAGCTTCTTCAAATCCCTCGAGCCCTACCATTTGAATGGCACGGGACGCTTTTTCTTTCACTTGATCTTCGGAGAGACCTAGGGCGGACAGCACCACCTGGACATTTCCTTCAACGCTCATCCAGGGATAGAGCGCAAACGACTGAAAGACAACGGCTACTCCAGGATTTAAGCCCTTGAGGGGCACCCCTCGGTATTGCACTTCACCTTTGTCGGCATCGAGAAGTCCGGCCCCAATACGGATGAGGGTAGATTTACCGCAACCTGATGGTCCAATCAGGGCAACCACTTCATGTTCATAGATCTTGAGATTGAAATCTTCAATCACGCGCAAGGATTTCCCCTCACCGCGTTGAAACGATTTCTGAATACCTCGATACTCGCAAATAATCTTATTCATCACAGACTCACTTTATCAAGGAGTAGCGGGTTTCCGCTAACTCATAGAGGCGTTTCCACACCAATCGATTGAAGAGCACCACGGTAGTCGCTAAAACCAAGGTGGCGGCGGCCAATTGTGAGCCGTTTCCATTGGCGCCGGCCAAACTCAGAACGGATCCAAGACCAAAGGTAGAAATTTGCTGATTTTGGAGCGTAACGTACTCGCACACGATGCTGGCATTCCAGGCAGCGCCTGCCGCCGTCAAGCAGCCGGTCACAAGGTGGGGAAGGATCGACGGGAAATAGAGACTTTTGAACGTTTGCCAGCGATTCATGTTGAACGCTGCAGAGGCTTCTCGAAGTTCCGAGGGAATCATGGACGCTCCGGCGATGACATTAAAAAGGATGTACCACTGCGTGGCCAAGAGCATCAGCAATACGCTTCCAATCGCTAAACTGATTTTTAGATAAGCAAAAAAGGCAATCATGATCGGAAAGAGCATCGAAGAAGGGAAGGAAGCGACAATTTGTACCACAGGTTGAAAAATCTTTAAGACTCGAGGAGAAAGCCCGATCATCAAACCAACGGGGAGCGCCCAAAGGAGTCCTAAAAGGGTCGAAATGATGACCCGACCGAGGGTCATCGCGTCCGCCTTAAGCAGGAAGAGCCAATCTTGGGAGGTCAGGGGGGCCAGGAGTCGGAAAATCTTGACGCTGCCAATACCAATGATGACGACGATGGCCGTCAAAAATAAAAAACTGAGTTTGGGACCGACCTGCTCCATGAATTTCATAAAGTTTTCGTAACGGATGGAAGGCATCTTATCGAGTGGCTGTTGCAAGAGTCGACGTAAGGAAGCTTCCTTACGCCACTTCTCGAATTGCCGAATCAAAGAAGATTCTTTCAGAATGTTCAGAAACCAATGTTGTTGGAAGGATCGATTTGAGGAAGCATCGGTATCGAAGCGCTGTGTCCAAACCACAATGGGCCGCCAAAGAATTTGGTCTAAGAAAATCACCATCGCAAACGTAGCGAGGAGTCCTAAGATAATGGCGGAGCGATTGCCCTGTTCCACCGCCGCGACCATGTAAGACCCGAGTCCCGGGAGACGGTAATCATTGTTCCCCAGTCGGATCGTCTCGATCACCATCAGGAAAAACCAACCGCCGGCCATCGAGAGCATCGAATTCCAAGCCAACCCGGTGGCGCCGTAGGGGAGTTCGATCCACTTAAACCGTTGATACCAATTAAATCGGAAGACTCGACCCACTTCCGCTAAATCCGGGGGGACCGTCTTGAGAGAATAGTACAAATCGAAGGTCATGTTCCAAACTTGGGACGTAAAAATAGTAATAATGGCCGTTAGCTCTAGCCCAATATTATTGTTCGGGAACAGTTGGACGAACGCAATGAGCAGGGGTAATAAAAAAGACAAAGTGGGAATGCTTTGCAAAATATCCAAGAGCGGAATGAGAAACTTTTCTGACCGTTCATCTTTTGCGACCCAGTAGGCATACACAAACGTAAATCCTAAGGAGAGCAAATAAGCGAGCAGACCTCGGGTCATGGTGTAGAAGGTGTAGCGAGGGAGCGCCCAAGGGGATAAATCGATCTCAAACTGCGGACGCATAAACGCCGTCCATTCTTGGCCCACCTGAAGGAATCCAAACAGGAACCCAAAGATGCCAAACAGCAAAAGAATATCGAGCCAACGCCGGGAGCGGAGGGACGAAGCGAGAATCTCTACGGGTTCCCAAACTGTATGAATCAGTCGGTTTAACATAGGGGGTCCAATGAACAAAAAAGAGGGCAGTGAAAGAAGGCTAGGGTCAGGATAAGGCTAAATTACCTAGGGCCAAGGGAAGGCTCCGCAAACACTATATGGTTAGCGGCACAATGACGGAGGTTCAGCGGATTCAGTAGATGACATCGACGCAACCCCCTTTCTTTACTGGTTCATTCTTTTTAGTGTCCCCCTCTTGAATCCTCTCGTCAACCCTCGAAATGAGTGAATTATACTGATTAGGATTGAAAGGACCTGTATGAGATCTGCTGTGATCATCGATGCGAAAAGGACCCCGATAGGACGGGGCGTGAAGGGAACCTATGCGGCGACCCGACCCGAGACCCTAGGGTCTGTAGTGCTGGAGGCTATGAAAGCCCAACTTCAAGACTGGAAAGATCTAGAGGATGTTTTAGTGGGTTGTGCGATGCCGGAAGGCGAACAGGGCATGAATTTTGCACGCCTCATCAGCTTCAAAGCAGGTTTGCCGATCACGGCGGGCGCGGCCACGGTCAATCGTTTCTGCGGCTCTTCTCAACAAACGGTTCTCAATGCGCAGCATGCAATTGTAGCCGGCGCTGGAGATCTTTTCTTGGCGGGTGGCGTGGAATCCATGTCGAAAGTACCCATGGGAGGATTTAATCCGAGTCTCGATCCCGAATTGAATGAGCGTTACCCCGAAGCTTTCTGCTCCATGGGGATTACCGCTGAAAATCTGGCTAGTGATTATCAAATCTCTCGAGAAGCCCAAGACGCTTTCGCTTTTGAGAGCCATCAAAAAGCCACGAAAGCTTGGCAAGCTGGAAAATTTAAAAAAGAAACCGTGATGTTTAAAACTAAAAATCTTCAGGGTCAAGACATGACGCTCGAGATCGATGAATGTGTGCGTCCCGATACAACGGAAGCCAAATTAGCTGAATTGAAACCAGCGTTCCTTCAATCAGGGAGCGTGACGGCCGGTAATAGTTCTCCGATTACCGACGGAGCTTCATTTTTACTTCTCGCGGAGGAGAGTTGGGCCCGTGCGGCAGGTCTCAAACCCCGAGCGCGTATTCTAATGGGCGCTGTGGCGGGATGCACGCCGGATCGCATGGGTCTTGGACCGGTGTATTCCACGCAAAAACTCCTGCAACGAGCAGGCATGACCCTCGATCAAATTGATGCCATCGAACTGAACGAAGCCTTTGCTGCGCAAAGCCTCGCCGTCATTCAAGAAGGTCGCTACGATCGAACTAAAGTGAATGCTTGGGGAGGCGCCATCGCCATCGGTCATCCCTTAGGGGCTTCAGGCGCCCGTATTTTGACCACCCTCCTGCATCGCCTTGAAACCGATGGGGGACGTTTTGGTATTGCCACGATGTGCATTGGCGGTGGCCAAGGTATTTCGACGCTCATTGAAAAACTCTAAGGCTACGTTCATGACCCCCATTCGAAAAGTAGGTGTGCTCGGTTCTGGCGTCATGGGCCGCGGCATCGCAGCGCATGTGGCCAGCGCCGGGTGCACGGTGGAACTCCTCGACATCGTCTTGGAAGGTAAACCGGCGAACTTTTTAGCCGAAACTGCCCTTGAAGAACTCAAAAAGAGTAAACCGGCCTTGATGATGCATCCGTCGTTCTTAAAAAAGATACGACCCGGAAACTTAAGGGATGATTTAGATCGCTTGAAAGAATGTGACTGGGTCGTTGAGGTTGTCAAAGAAGATTTATCCGTGAAACAAACCCTGTACGCCCGGATTGAGCCCCATCTCAAGGCCGAGGCTTGGATCACATCCAACACCAGCGGTATTCCCCTCCGCCTTTTGGTCGAAGGGCGCAACGCTCAGTTCAAATCCCATTTTGCGATCACCCATTTTTTTAATCCCGTCCGCTATCTTCGTCTTTTAGAACTGGTCAAGAGTCCGGATGTGAAAGAGAGCGATCTTGAAGCTTTCTCGGATTGGCTTGAGACCACGCTTGGCAAAGAAGTTGTTCCTGCCCTCGATAGTCCGACCTTCATCGGTAACCGTATTGGGGTCCATGGCATCATGGCCACCTTCCACTACACCCTCAAGCATAAAATTCCTTTTGAAGTGGTGGATTCGGTCTTAGGCGAGACCGCCGCACGCTCGCGTTCAGCGTCTTTCCGGACGTCCGATATTGCCGGTATTGATATCATGGCGGCCACCGCTAAAAATGTCTTTGAGCTTTGCCCACAAGACGAAGACCGGGATATTTTCAAGTTTCCTGAACTCTTGGACTGGATGTTAGCGAATAAAATACTCGGCAACAAAACGCGTCAAGGTTTTTTCAAGAAAGATAAAGGCCCCGACGGCAAAAAAAGATTCTTATCGCTCGATCCTGAAACCAAAACGTACCGTCCTCAAATTAAAAAAGATTGGCCCCTGCTCAAGGAACTGAAAAGTATTGATGATCCCGTCGAGCGTGTTCGGACGCTGTTGACGTCGTCCGAAGAAGCCGGTCATCTTGCTTGGGAATGCATGGCTCCGAACCTGATTTATGCCGTCAACCGACTCGGGGAAGTCACCGAGATGCCTTGGGATGTCGATCGAGCCATTAAAAATGGTTTCAATTTTGACTTGGGTCCTTTTGAACTTTGGGATGCGTTGGGGATCGAACGCGTGGTCTCACGGATGCGTTATGAGGGACGAAAAATTCCCTCACTCATTGAGCAGATGCTCGCCCGAGGGGTATCGTCGTTCTACCAATGGGAACAAGGCGTCCCCGTGGCACAAATCCATCCACCGACGTTCAGTTATCGACCGATTCATCCCCCTCTCAAGCAGATCGAGTTGAAGCGATCGTCAGGAACCTCGAAGATTATTGCTGAAAACCAAGGCGCACGTCTGGTCGACCTCGGTGATGACGTGGCGTGCCTAGAATTTAAAACGAAGATGAATGCCATCGACGATCAAATTGTTCTGATGATGGAAGACGCGATTCAAAAACATGTCCCCGGAAGATTCAAAGGGCTCGTGGTGGGTAATCAGGGCAAGATGTTCAGCGCGGGGGCGAATCTGGTGTTTGTGCTCAATGCGGCGCGCGATAAAAACTATGACGTGATCGAAGAAGGATCCCGGCGTTTGCAATATGCCTGCCGCTTGATGACCTACGCGCCTTTTCCGGTCGTGGCGGCTCCTTTCCAAATGGTTTTAGGGGGGGGATGCGAGGTAACCCTCGCGTGTCAACGCGTGGTCGGCCAAGCGGAAACCTATATGGGTCTCGTGGAAGTCGGGGTGGGGGTGATTCCTGCGGGCGGTGGATGTCTTCAGATGCTCTTGCGCCTCGAGGATGCCCTCAACGCCAAGGGCGAAAAAGGTCCGATGCCTAAAGTCAAAGCGGCGTTCCAACTTATCGGAACCGCCCATGTGAATACCAGTTTCGATGAGGCGCAGCGCCAAGGCTATTTCCGTCGAACGGATCGCCGCGTCATGAATACGCAGCATCTGCTCTATGAAGCCAAGCAAGAAGTCTTGTCTATGGCTATTCAATTTAAGCCCGTTACCCCCCGCGTCTTGCATCTTCCAGGGCTCGGCGGTATGACGGCGCTGACCTCTGCGGTTAAAGACTTTCAGCTCCAAGGCTTAGCCAGTGACCATGATGCCCTGATCATGAGGGAACTCGCTCAGGTTCTCTGCGGAGGCGACGTCAGCCCCGTCCAGGCCGTGACGGAAGAGCGCATTCTCGAACTCGAGCGACAGGCTTTTGCGCGACTCTGCAGTTATGAAAAAACGCAGGCACGGATGGAAAGCATCCTCACTAAAGGCAAGCCTCTCCGTAACTAGGTTGGGAGGCCTGATCAGAGGTGGTGGTCCCAGCCCGAATCGAACGGGCATGTCCTTACGAACGGCAGATTTTAAGTCTGCTGCGTCTACCTGTTCCGCCATGGGACCCACTTTCTAGATTACTTCACATATAAATAAAACTGAAAACTAAAGACAATGAAAGTTGGTCCTTTGTTAATTTCTTGAGATGCTGTCCCTATGAACCTTGACTCTCCCCATCGTCTCCTTAAGGGACTCAACGACCCCCAACAAAGGGCCGTGGTGACGACTCGTGGACCCCTGCTTATTTTAGCGGGCGCAGGCTCAGGGAAAACCACGGTGATCACGCGGCGGATTGCTTGGCTCATTGAATCCGAAGGGGTGTTACCCGGATCTATTCTAGCGATGACCTTCACGAATAAAGCCGCTCAAGAAATGTCGGAGCGAGTGCAACACCTCGTCTCCGTCCCCGCTTATCAACTTTGGGTCAGTACGTTTCATAGTTTTTGTACCCGTGTGCTTCGGACCGAGGGCGATCTCACCCCTGTCGGGAAGAATTTTGTGATTTTTGACCCCAGTGATCAGAAAAGTTTGATGAAACACGTTTTGTCTGAATTAAGTCTGAGCGAAAAGCAATATCACCCCAAGCGTATGCTGGCTGAAATCTCGAATTATAAAAATCAATGCCTCCTGCCTCATGAAATTGATCACACACCTTCGGAACGATCGCTCGCCACCCTGATCGACGTCTATACGCTCTATCAAGAAGGGCTCAAAACGCATCACGCCTGTGACTTCGATGATCTCTTACTACTCACGGAACGTCTTTTTCGGGATCCGGCCATTCAAGCCAAGTACCAAGAAAAATTTAAGTACCTCATGGTCGACGAATATCAAGATACCAATCGAGCTCAGTACCGTTTGATCCAGCATTTGGTTGGCCAAGATCGTAACATTTGCGTCGTGGGCGATGAAGATCAAAGTATTTATGGTTGGCGGGGAGCGGATATTCGCAATATCCTCGATTTTCAAAAAGATTTTCCCAACACCACGCAAATTAAGCTCGAACAAAATTATCGGAGCACCCAATCGATTTTGGACGCTGCTTCGTTGGTCATTAAAAATAATCAAGATCGTATCGGTAAGGATCTATGGACCAACCGGGGTACCGGCGAGAAGGTCACCTTCAAACTGGCTCAAGAGGGACGCAGTGAGGGGAACTGGATTGCGGATCAAGCTCAGTTTGAATTGATGCGATCTTCGGATGCCCGGGTTGCGGTCCTTTATCGAGCCAATTGGCAGTCTCGTCAGATTGAAGAAGCCCTTCGTGCTAAAAATATTCCTTACCTCCTGATTGGAGGGGTGAAATTCTACGAGCGCCAAGAAATTAAAGATCTCTTAAGCTACCTTCGACTGCTCTTCAACCCTTTTGATCTCGTCAGTTTTCGTCGCGCCATCAATGCGCCGAGTCGGGGCGTGGGTCCGACCACCTTGAAAAAAATTGAAGCGGCGATCCCCGAAGGAGGTCATCCCCTCGAAGGGGTGCTTCAAGCCCTCAAGTCGGGTGCCGTGAAAGGAAAAGCCGCTCGAGAAGTGGGACGATTTGCCGAGATCATTCTTCAGGGACGAAAAGAGCGAGACCTTCGCGGCTTAGCGTCCTTGGTGCAATGGATGCTTCAGGAAAGTGGACTGACTCAAGCTCTGGAAAAGGAAAATACCATTGAGTCCGAGAGTCGTCTTCGCAATTTAGAAGAATTTCTTAATGCGGCCGCCGATGAAGAGACGCTGGGGTCTACGTTAGAACAATTCTTGGATCGCATCACCCTCGTGAGTGATGCCGATTCCGTAGATGTGGCCTCGAGGCTCAGTTTGATGACGATTCATTGTGCCAAAGGTCTCGAATTTAGTGCCGTATTTCTCTCGGGCATGGAAGAAGATGTATTTCCGAACCGCAATGCCAAAGATGATGAGAACGGTCTCGAAGAAGAGCGCCGGCTATTTTATGTGGCGATTACGCGCGCTCAGATGAAACTCTATTTAACCGGTGCGCGACACCGACGCGTGATGGGCATGAACACCCTAGGCCTCCCTAGTCGTTTTCTACGGGAGCTCCCGGAAGATGTCCTCGATCATCCGATTCGCTGGGGGGTGGAAGTCTATCAATCCGGAGAAGGGGACTGGACGAATACCCATGACGAATGGTCCGAAACAGCATCGAAGCCGCCCTCGCGACCGAGATCCGGTTTTAAGCCGACGCGAAGTTTCTACGCCACGTCCCCCAAAGAAGAGCGACCCTCAAAACCCAAAATGTCAAAGGACGGCTGGCCGCTCGGTACGCGTGTCACAAGTCCTCGCTTCGGTGACGGGTTGATCACGGCCTCGACCGGCAAGGGCGACATGCTGACCTACACCATTGTGTTTCAAAGCCATGGCGAAAAACGGATTGTGGCGAAGTACGGCGCCTTAGTTAAGAAAGGTTCTTGATGAAACTACAACATTTGATCTTCACGCTGGATCTTCCCGGGGTCCCCATTCAACATTTACGAGATTTTCATGCCTCCCCGGAAGCGATTCGGATCTTGACCCCTCCGGGGACGCTCCAAAAGATCACCGGCGACTTAGGTCCGCTTCATGAAGGACAGCAACTCACACTTTATGTTAAAAAAATGGGCCTGACCCTCCCCTGGCATGCGCGTAATGAGTCGGTGAGTCCTGAGGGCTTCACCGATCGAATGATTTCAGGACCCTTTGCAGTATGGAAACACCACCATCGCTTTGTGGATCTCGGTCTCTATGGATCCCAACTGGTGGATGAGATTTATTTTCAACTACCGCTCGCCCCGCTCTCGCATGGGGTTCTTGCTTTTATTCGAGCGGACATCCGAAAACTTTTCCGCTTTCGACATCAGCAGACCCACCAAACGCTTCAGCCCTCTTGAGGGAAAGTCCAACTTCCGAGAATGAGCGATTGAGAGGCTCCGGTGACGTCGGGGTGATTGCCGGCTTGACCGACTGCGCTGGCTGCTCCTAAAAGAGCCCAACTCACCGCTTCGCGAGAGCCCGGAGGCAAGGAAGTATCAAGATTCCAATGTATTTCAGGAAGGACACGCTTTAATTCTTGAAGCAGACGTGGGTGAGCGCTTCCACCCCCGCTGACCCATGCGTTAAACCCTTTGGAATAGCCCTCCCGTTTCAATTCATGGGCAATGCTCTCAGCGGTGAAGGCTGCCAAAGTAGCTAAGCGATCTTCCAGAGACCAAGATTCTAAAGAAGGTCTCCGGGCGGTCAACCATGAGCTTCCAAAATATTCTCGACCGGTTGATTTAGGCAGCGAGCGAACAAAATACGCATCCTGAAGACCTTCTTGGATCCATTCGGTATGCACGTGACCCGTGGCGTGCGCGCCTTGCGGGTCGTAAGGCGTCTCGAGCCACCACGTCG
>ENA-UOYL01000573-UOYL01000573.1-marine-metagenome-genome-assembly--contig:-NODE-573-length-13125-cov-3.292995_pt1 | contig 13125 bp, 11 predicted proteins | sample MGYA00238173_ERZ767189 | MGnify/ENA primary metagenome ERZ767189 (study PRJEB28943, sample SAMN06267163) | marine metagenome | isolation source: Columbia River Estuary | place: USA:Columbia River Estuary... | reverse complement strand
GTGGACTGACATATATAAGAGGTGAAACAAGAGGCTAAGGGTAACTCTTGCCTGCCTCAAAGAGAAAATCGGCCAATTTGCCCTGTGAATCAGGCTTGTTTGGGGACCTAAGCGCCAAAGCTCGGCGGACCAAAACGGCTATCAGGAAGACCGTGGCTGCGATTCGTAGCAGGCTGATCAGGGCATAACCGGTGACGGGCAAACCAAACCTGGCACCTGTCACGGTTGCTAGGTGTTGCCAGATTGCAACGTGATAAATGACTTCAGTTGCTTGCCACAGCCAAAATGCATGTAAATCTTCTTTATTTGTTAAGGCAATAACAGCTAATGGTGTCAACCACAGAACATATTGCGGTGAATACACCTTGCTAGCAAGCATCACAGATGCCAAAACGATAAAGGCAACGGATGCAAGGGTTGGCGTGTACTTAAGTTCAAATAACAAAATAGCAACTGTTGTCAGTGCAATCAAAAGTAACAAGATTGAAAGATAATTTAGATTTGTTAATGAAAGTCCAAGTTGTTCTAACGCCAACCAGATTGATCCCCAATCCGCTCCGCGCTCAAGGTTAAGTTTATAAAAGCGCCACCAACCAGTTGGGGTAGTTAATGCAAAAGGTGCATTGATTGCAATCCAAGTAACAGCAATGACTGCTACGTATTTAACAAGTTCTTTTACTTTCGCATCTCGCCACAAAATAAAACCAATTGGAATGAGTAAGAAGATAGGTAAGAACTTTGTTGAAATCGAAAGTGCTAATGCTAAGGAGCTATGCAGATACTGCTTTCGATCAAACCAATAGATTGCAAGCATCATTGTTGCAACCGCCCAGAGATCCCAGTTTATAAAAAGAGATGCAATCATCGCTGGTGCGATCGCCGATAGATATGCAAACTCTGGTCTTATCTTTCTCACAATCACAACGGTTGCAAGGAATAACAAGATTAGAAAGAAAATATTGATGTTGAAGTATGTGGCAGGGGAGTTAGCACCAAAGCTTGTTACATACATAACCATTGCAGTAACTACTGGATACTCAACACTGTTCTCATTACTCGTGTATGGCCATGCATTCTTATCTAATCCGCGGCTTGCATATAGAGCTGGTAGATCGCTGTAGCAGGCGTGAATATATTGATCTGGCGTTGCCCAGCCAGTGTTTTCGCAGTGGCTAGATTTTGCAAAGGAAAGCAGTGAGGCAAATATGGCAAGAACTACAAGCGTTCTAACTCTCATTACGGCTTTGGTTTTTGCTTTCCACCTGAGGTCATAACAACAGGTTCAAGTCCACCAACATTTGATGGTGCTGGGAAATCCATCACTGGCTCGCCCTTGAGTGCACCCTTCATGAACTGTGTCCAAATACGTGCAGGGAAGGATCCACCTGTTAGAGATGTCATTCCACCAATACCGTTAAGGGTTTGCGTTGCGTTGTCGCGGAAGAAAGCAACAGAGGCAGCAATCTGTGGTGTGTAGGCGCTAAACCAGGCAGAAGCATTTGATTGAGATGTTCCAGTCTTACCTGCAGCTGGGCGTCCGAGTGCAAGTGCTGCCGCACCTGTTCCACCAGTGATTGTTCCCTTAAGCGCGTAGGTTAAATCAGCCATAACCTCTTTACTAAATACTTCTTGTGTCTGTGGTGTGGCCTCATACAAGACACCTTTATTGCTACCGAGAACTTGAGTTACTAAGAATGGCTTTGACTTAATTCCTTGAGCTGCAAAGGTTGCATAAGCGTTTGCAACATCAATTACATGCGGACTTGAAGTTCCAAGAACTAACGACGGTGTTGGCATCATTGCGACGCTCTCTGGAATTCCTGCACGACGTGCGACATCAGCAACATTTGTTGGGCCAACCTTGATTCCAAGTGGAACAAAAATGGTATTAATTGAATGCCTAGTTGCATTCATTAGATCGGTTTGTCCCCACCCCTCATTGCCATAGTTGAAAACTTCATAGGGTTTTCCAGCATCATCAAATGTCTGAGGTGAATCACCATTCCACATTGATGTCAGTGGGATTCCTTGTTCTAGCGCCGAAACGAGTGCGAATGGTTTAAATGTTGAACCAGCTTGAGCAATAGATTGTGTTGCATCATTTAATTGACGCTCTAAATAATCACGCCCGCCATACATAGCAAGGACTTCGCCGGTACCAGGGCGAATAGCAACTAGACCAATTCGAAGATCGGCAGGTGCCTTTGCGGGATAAAACTTGTTTACCGCATCAACTGCAGATTGCTGTGCCTTTTGATCAAGGGTTGTCTTGATGACAAGTCCGCCAATTAGTAATTGATCCTGACTAAAGCCGAGCTTTGCTAACTCTTTTTGTACAGCTTCAATGATGTGACCTTTTGGCCCACTTAATTGACCAGATGTTGAACGTGGTGCAACCGCTGGCAACTTCATTTTTGCAGCGGCATCTTTATCTAACCAGCCAGCTTCAATCATGTTGTTCTTTACATACTCAAAACGATTAGCTAAACGTTCTGCGTTACCCTCTTTAAAGACTGGGTCATACAAACCTGGCGAGCGCAAAATAGATGCAATAACTGCTGCTTGTGAATTTGTTAATTGATCCACGTTGCGATTGAAGTACTGCTGTGAAGCGGTCATGACACCGTAGGAGCCGCGACCAAAGTAAATAGTGTTCAAATAACTTTCAAAGATTTGATCTTTTGAAAGTTGGTTTTCTAGCTTTATTGCAATAACAAGTTCTTTAATCTTTCGCTGAATAGTTCGGCTCGGAGTTAAGAAGGCAGTCTTTGCATACTGCTGCGTGATGGTAGAACCACCTTGTAGTGCGCCACCTCTTAAATTATTCACAACTGCGCGCAAGATTCCTGTTACAGAAAATGCTTTGTTGGAGTAAAAGCCACGATCTTCTGCCGCTAGTACTGCGTAGCGAACATTGAGTGGAATCTTTGCAAGTGGCACGATCTGGCGGTTTTGTGTTCCAACTCGGCCGATCTCTTCGCCATTTGAATACTGAATGATTGTTGATTGGCTATTTACATATGCGTTGGCATCGGGGATATCAACGGTGAAATAGGCGAGTGCAAATAAAACTGAGCCGGCAATGAAACCAAAGCCGCCAAGAAAGACTGCGGCTCTAATCAGTAATTTACGGGCCATTTGCTAATGCTATCCCTTGGCGTAATCCTCATCCTCCAAGGTGCGAACCTTGCGCGGGGCTTTTCGTTCAACTCCATCACCTAATACGTATGAGGCACATAGGTGATTCCATGAACAGTTCTTACAGACTTCAACGATGTACACAGTGAACTCACCGAACTCTCGCTCCATCATGATTAACTCTTTGGGAGTCTTAATACGGCCTGAGTACTGACCTAACTGCTCGCCGAAGGTGTAGCGCAATTCAACGAGCTCTTCCTTTTTACATACTGGGCAGTTGCGAGCAACTTTGTCGCCATGCCACTTCGCAGCACGCATCAAATATGGGTCGGCGTCGCAGGCATCAACAACACCACGAAAGAGAGCCATCAAAGTGGCACGCTTATCGAGTGAATAATCGATGAACCCTCGTTGCGATTTCATTAGGGGGAAGAATAATCCCATTTTGAGGGTTACGCTCTTTCTTATGAGCTTTGTTGGGTTGATGCGCCACCCTCGACTTTCTCGACTCCTTGCCGTTCGGTGGACCGGCCAAGCAACTGATGGCATCTTTCAAAGCGCACTTGCTTCATTTGTTTTATTTTCACCAGAGCGCCAAGCAAATGCATTAAGCGCCGCAGTTGGTTTCGCAGTTGTGTTATTGCCGTATTCACTCATTGGACCTTTTGTTGGAACGATATTAGATCGTGTTTCCAGACAACGCGTACTTTTCTTTTGTAATTTAGCTCGTAGCGCAAACCTTTTCTTTGTTGCTTTGCTTGTCTATACCGGCACCACAGGTGTTGAACTAACAATTGTTGTATTAGTTGCCTTTGGTATTAATAGATTTATTCTTGCCGCACTCTCTGCCGGTCTTCCATTACTCGTTGATACAAAATCTTTAATAACAGCAAATGCAATTGCTGTTACCGGAGGCTCAGTTTTAGTTGTTGTTGGTGGCGGTATTGGTGTTGGAGTGCGCGCACTAGTAGATGGTGCAGCAATTGCAGATCACGCTGATGCTTTACTTATTGTGCTTGCTGCAGCGGGATATTTCATTGCTGCACTCCTTACAGGTCGATTAAAGAAGAATGAAATTGGCCCACTCCAGAAAGAAAAGGAGTCGGCCTCTTTTCTCCAAGGATTTAGAGATATGAAAGAGGGCTTCCAATACCTACAGGAGCGTCTTGATGCATCTCGCGGAATCATTGCGACCGCTGTGCAGCGTGGTGGACTAACCGCTTTAACCTTGACCGCCCTGTTATTAGAGCGAAACACATTTAACGATCCATCTAAACCAGAAGCTGGCTTACAAGGCTTTGGTATTGCGTTAAGTATTGCTGGAATTGGTCTTTTCTTAGGGGCGTTTCTAGCCCCTTATGGTGTTGCGCGCTTTGGAAGACATCGTTGGATTAAGTTTGCAATGATCGCTAGTGCTTGTTCACCACTTATTCTTGCAGCAATGCAAACTGAAATTGGATTGTCTGTCACCGCTTTTCTTACCGCGTTTTTCGGCCAGAATATTAAAGTTACAAATGATGCATTAGTGCAATCAAAAGTTGATGACTATCACCGTGGCCGAGTCTTTGCTGTTTATGATGTTGTTGTAAACGGCGCGATCGTTAGCGGTGGTTTGATTGCGGCGCTACTGCTGCCACCTTCAGGTTTATCTCGCATAGTGCCACTTGCGGTCTCAGCTGCTTACTTACTGATTGCTTTCATCGTTCTTCGACCAGCAAAGTTTTACGCTACCTACTAGCCCACCATGCAAGCAGCGCCTTTGTTGCAGCTTCCTCACCAATTGGACCTTCTTCTAAGCGAAGCTCAAGCAAGAAATCCATCGCTTGGCCAACTTCGCGTGAGGGTTTTAGGTTAAGCAGTTGCATAACTTGAGCACCATCTAGATCAGGTCGAATCTTCAACAACTCTTCTTGCTCCATCAACACAGCAATACGTGCTTCTAGTGAGTCATATGTTGCGGCAAGGCGGGCCGCCTTTGTCTTATTGCGGGTTGTGCAATCAGCGCGGGTTAATACATGTAGATGGGTAATGAAATCACCGGCATCTCGCACATATCTGCGCACAGCAGAATCAGTCCATTCTCCCTCACCATAACCGTGAAAGCGAAGGTGCAACGTTGTTAATAGCTCCACCGCTTCAATTGTGTCATTATCAAAGCGCAGCGCTTCTAAACGCTTCTTTGCAAGACGTGCACCAACTACTTCATGGTGATGGAAAGAAACTCCGCCACCTTCAATAAAGGCGCGGGTCTTTGGTTTTCCGATGTCATGTAAGAGTGCGGCAAGACGAATAACAAGATTTGGACCGTCTAGACGATCTTCATGTTCGATCGCTTGTTCTAGAACTGTGATGGAGTGTTCATACACATCTTTATGGTGATGGTGCTCATCAACTTCAAGGCGCAGCTTTGGAATTTCAGGCAGAACTAGATCAGCAAGTCCTGTATCAACCAAAATCGTTATTCCAATGCGGGGGTTAGGTGACATCAACATCTTTGTAAATTCTTCACGAACACGTTCAGCAGAAATAATGCTGATGCGATGTGCTAAATCTTTCATTGAAGCAAGAACTTCTGGTGCAATCTCAAAACCTAGTTGTGATGCAAAACGCGCAGCACGCATCATTCGTAAAGGGTCATCATTAAATGAATCGCTGGGTTTGCCAGGTGTGCGCAAAACTTTTGCAGCTAAATCTTGCAAACCGTTATATGGATCAATGAACTCTGGTTTTTCTCCAGTTAATTCAAGTGCCATGGAATTTACAGTGAAATCACGACGCGATAAATCACCTTCAATTGAATCACCATACTCAACTTCTGGCTTACGTGAATCGTGATCATAATTTTCTGTGCGATAAGTAGTTACTTCAACTGTTGTGTCACCGCGTTTTCCTGCTACGGTTCCAAAAGCAATTCCTGTTTCCCAAATATTTTCTGCCCACTCTTGCAAAATCTTTTTTGTTTCTAATGGGTGTGCATTTGTCGTGAAATCTAAATCATTTCCAAGACGACCTAGGATTGCATCTCGCACAGGTCCGCCAACCAATGCCAAGGTAAACCCTTTAGCCTTGAAGGCTTGGGCTAGGGAGCTTGCCAACGGTGCTCGCTCAATTAATGAACGGATCGCTAACTCTCCTGCGGCGCCTAATGCTGTACTCACAATAAGTAAGGTTAAAGCACTACCCTTGCTCCATGATCCCGGCACCTGGTGCGGGCAGCGAAGGTACGAAGAAAAAGCGGAAGCGTAAGCGCTCCGGTAATCGCGGCCCACAACCTCAGACTCAAAAGAATGCTCAAAAGAGCGCTCAGTCCCCGCGCCCTTATGCAAAACGTGTTGATGAGGTCAGCGCAGGCGGTTTAGTTATTGATGCAACCGGCACGATGGGTTTATTAATTGGTCGTTACGACCTCAAAGATCTCACCGGAAAACGCATTTTGTGGTCCTTACCCAAAGGGCATATTGAAGAAGGGGAAACCCCAGAACAAGCTGCTATTCGCGAAGTTGCCGAAGAAACAGGGATCACCTCTTCAATTACTAAATCCTTAGGTGTTATTGATTTTTGGTTTATGGCAGGTGGTAAGCGAATTCATAAAACCGTTCACCACTTTATGTTTACAGAAGTTGGCGGAACTTTACTTGCGCAAGAAAGTGAAGTGGATGAAGTTTCCTGGTTCCCTCTATCTGAAATTGTTGAACGCTTGGCATACCCAGATGAAAAGAAATTAATTGCTAAAAGTGCAGAGCTAGCGCAATGAAGAAACTAATTATCCTCATCGCGATGTTTCTAATCGTGTTGCCATTATCTCCGGCGCAAGCTGCTGATTCGATTGTGCGAATTACATCAATGGCTCATCAGACATTTACTGGTGAATTTAGAAATGATGATCTGGCGCAAGAATTAACACCTTCGGGAGAACTAGGGCTGCTTGTTTATACACCCCGTGTTAACAACAAAACTTGGGTTATTGATCCCGCGCTCATTGATGAAGTTATTGCAATGTCAGGTGATTACACCTTAGCAACCGATGCTGCACCCATTGGTAGTCAAATTGCGACAGACTGGTTAAAACAACTGCGACAAATCACTGACGGCCAACAAGTAATTGCACTTGCATACGGAAATCCTGATGTCTCGTTGGCAAAACAGTTAGCACCGAGTGAATTAAGAAACTATTACGCATTTGGTAAAACACAATTAGAGGCAGCTCTCGGTCGCACTGTTCGTAGCGAACCCAATGGTGGCTGGAGCACAGGTAAATCAGGGCTGAGTAATCCACTGCGAAAGGCTTACTCAGATAATCGCAAGGCTTTGACAAAGCTCTCTCGGGTTGTAGATGACCCTGAATTAATCAAGTTGCGAGCTCAACTTTCAAAGTTATTGTCACCTAAATTAGATAAGGATTCTCGCGAATTCTTTTCTTATAGTGCACGCGCCGCCGTTGATGAGATAGTGCGCAAATTGCGAATAAATAGCGGTAGATATCAGATCACCACTACCAATGTTAATTTGCCCGTAACTGTGATCAATGAGTTTGATTCTGAGATCACAGTCAATATTTTGATGATGCCTAATAATTCACGTGTTCTGGTTAATAGTTTTGAGAATGTGACAATCCCAGCGCGCTCAAAGAAACAACTAGAAATGGGTGTGACTGTGATTGCCCCAGGTGAGACAACGGTTTCAGTGTTGATAACAGATAGTGATGGAAATGGAATCGTCCCAGAAACGATATTGACTCTAAATTCGACGGTAATTGATTCACGTGTGACCTGGTTTACGACTGGCGCTGCCATACTTCTTTTGTTGGCTGGGGTCACGCAAAGCTTCCGCCGGGTTCGCAGGAGGGTTGAATGAAATCTAACGATCTCTTCCGCGCATCAGGAATTATGGCTCTAGGAACAATAATTTCTCGCATTACTGGATTTGTTCGCGGAATTTTAGTTGTTGCGGTGTTAGGAACGACTTTACTTGCAGATACATACAATGTTGCAAACACAATGCCAAATATTTTGTATAACTTACTTGTTGGCGGCGCCCTAACTGCAATCTTTATCCCACAATTAGTTAGATCATTTGACCATGCAGATGGTGGTGATGATTTTGCGTCACGGCTAATTACAACGATTTCACTCATTCTTCTTGTTCTTGTTTCTTTAGGAATGTTTTTTGCACCTGCATTAGTTCGCCTATATGCACCAGAGTTCTTTACCGTTGGTTTTGAAACCGAAAAAGATATTGCAATCGCCTTTACACGTTACTGCTTGCCCCAAATTTTCTTCCTTGGCTTATTTACAATGTTGGGCCAAGTTGCCAATGCGCGTGGATCTTTTGGGCCGCTTATGTGGGCACCTATAGCCAATAACCTTGTGGGGATTGTACTTTTTGGGGGATTCTTAATCTTTTCCCCTGGTATCAATCTCTCCAGTATCACCGACTTTCAAATTGCATTGTTGGGTTGGGGAACGACATTTAGTGTGGTTGTCCAAGCGTTAGTGCTAGTCCCGGTCATTAAAAAACTAGGCATATCAATTAAACCCAGGTTAGGTGTTTCAGGTTTAGGAAAATCTTTCACTTTAGCTGGCTGGACTCTTGTTTATGTCTTGATTTCACAGCTGGGCTATTTAGTGACAGTCAATGTTGCGACTTCGGCAGCGGTTCGTAGTGCACAGGCAAATATTGAAACTGGTGTTGGTTACACACCGTATACATATGCCTATTTTGTTATGTTGTTGCCATATTCAATCGTAACAATTTCAATTATCACCGCCATTTTGCCTCACATTTCAAAGTTGGCACTTGATGGTAAACGGGAAGAAGTTAAAGCTCAATTGGTGAGAGCAATACGTCTCGTTGGTGTTATTACAGTTCCAAGTGCGGTTGCCTTCTTACTGTTTGGTCCACTCATTACACAAAGTATTTTCATTGGGATCTCAAATGATGACTCTCGCTACATCGGTTATGTTTTATCTGCGCTTAGCTTTGGACTGGTTGCTTTTTCTATAAATCTCATTTTGATCAGAGGTTTTAACGCTTTTGAAGACACAAGAACACAAGTAATCTCAATATTAGTAATCAATATTTTCTCAGTTGCAATGTCCTATTTCTTCTTATTCTTCGTGAAAACTCAATGGGTAACTATTGGTTTAGGTGTTGCCTTTTCTGTGAGTTATGTAATTGGATTATTTGTGACCCTTCGTCTGTTAAAAAAACACACAGGGCGATTAGCTTTGTCTGAATTTATCGGACAACATTTTCGGTTATTGATTGCATCTCTTCTAGCAATGCTTCCACTATTTGCTATGACTCAATATATTTCTTGGCTCAATATAGAATTCTCTCGTGCTGCGCGGGCGGGTGAACTATTGGTTGTGATGGTCGTCGCATTTGTTGCATACATAGTGGGTGCTAAAGCCCTGGGGATTGAAGAGATTTCAATGATCCGCCATCTGGGTAGTTCAATGAGCCGGCGTTCAGCAAAAACCGAAGAAAACGATTAGATTTCAGGGTCTAGGAGGCACCATGAGTGAAGTGAGAAATGTTGTAATTGTTGGATCAGGTCCAGCTGGATATACCGCTGCTATTTATGCTGCGCGTGCTCAGTTAAATCCAATTATCTACGAAGGTTCTGTCACAGCAGGTGGTGCGCTTATGAATACAACAGAGGTGGAAAACTTTCCTGGATTCACAGATGGTGTGATGGGTCCAGATTTAATGGACAGTATGCGCAAGCAAGCTAAGCGCTTTGGTGCAGAACTCATTACAGATGACATTGTTGAAATGGATTTATCTGGGGATATAAAGATTTTAAAGGATGGTTCAGGAAATACAGTGAAAGCAAAATCTGTAATTCTTGCAACCGGTAGTGCCTACCGTGAAATTGGATTAGTCAATGAAAAGCGTTTATCTGGTCATGGTGTCTCATGGTGTGCTACCTGTGATGGTTTCTTCTTCCGCGGACAAACAATTGCCGTTGTCGGTGGTGGAGACTCTGCAGTTGAGGAAGCAACTTTCCTTACACGTTTTGCTGACAAGGTAGTTTTGATTCACCGTCGCGACTCACTACGCGCATCAAAAATTATGGCAGAACGTGCAAAAGCAAATCCTAAGATTGAATTTTTATGGAACACAGAAGTAATTGATGTTTTAGGTGCTGACAAAGTTGAAGGATTAAAACTGCGTAACACCATTGATGGCACGGAAAGTGAACAAGCATTTACTGGTTTGTTCGTTGCTATTGGACATATCCCTCGTAGTGAATTATTGATTGGTCAGATCACCTTAGATAACGAGGGGTATGTAATCTGTGAAGGTCGCTCAACCCGCACCAACCTCGCCGGTGTCTTTGCATGCGGTGATCTAGTTGACCATACCTATCGTCAGGCAATCACAGCAGCTGGATCTGGATGTGCAGCAGCCCTTGATGCAGAAAAATTCTTAGCCCACTAGTAATCTTTAACTAACAAACACATAAGGAGCAATACGATGGCAACAAGCAAAGTGACAACAGCATCATTTGATGCAGAGGTTCTAAAGAGCACAACCCCTGTTTTAGTTGATTTTTGGGCTGAATGGTGTGGTCCATGCCGTGCTGTTGGTCCAATCCTTGAAGAGATTTCAGACGAATACGGCTCAAAGATCAAGATTGTAAAACTCAATACTGATGAAGAGTCAGCAATTGCAATCAAGTACGGAATCACATCAATTCCATCCATGTATGTTTTCGTAAATGGCGAAGTTGTTAAGCAAATGGTTGGCGCTAAGCCAAAGCCAGCACTGCTCAAGGAGCTAGAAAGCTTCCTCGTATAAATCCATGTCAGATTTAACCGAGTCGGAAATCCGCTCATTTCAACAAGCCCGTGGCCTTGATGTCACGGGTTTTGTTGATGCGGTTACCGCTCGTGCCTTAGAAGAAGCGCGCTGGAAGCTCGGCGATCGTTCGCTGTATGTGCAGGAACATCCGTTAATGCATGGTGATGACATTGCAGCTTTGCAAGCACGATTAACTGAGATGGGTTTTGATTGTGGTCGAGTAGATGGAATTTATGGTCCTCGAACCGAATTAGCTGTTAAAGATTTTCAAAAATCTGTTGGTGCAACCATTGATGGCAAATGTGGCCCTGCGACAATCATCGCTCTGATTCGTTTAACAAAGATTGTTTCAGGGGGAGTACCTTCAACGCTTCGTCAAAATGCTATGCAGCAAAGTCGTGGTCCGGCACTTGCTAATAAAGTTATTGTTTTAAATCCTGATGGTGATGATCAACTTGTTTATGATGTTGCAGTCCGTACTGAAGGCCGTCTACTTGCTTTAGGTGCTTCTGTTTTCTTAACACGGGGTGCAACAAATAACCCAACAGAATCTGAACGGATCTCATTTAGTAATAAAAGTAACGCTGACTTAATGATTTCTTTAAATGTTGATTCCTATCTCAATGACAAAGCACATGGCGCTGCAACGTATTTCTATGGCAGTGATGCTCATGGTGTGCACTCAATTGTTGGTGAGCGGTTTGCCTCCTTAGTGCAACGAGAGATTTGTGCGCGCACTGATCTAACAAATTGCCGCACCCATGCAAAAACGTGGGATTTGCTGCGCATGACCATGGCACCAACGGTTCGAATCGATTTGGGGTATGTAAGCAACCCTGGTGATTTGGGACGCCTTTCACGACCAGATTTTCGTGATGTGATTGCTGAAGCATTAGTTATAGCTATCCAACGTCTTTATTTAGCCGCTGAAGATGATGCAAAGACTGGAACTTTGCGCATTTCTGATCTACGTAATGCTGGTATCCGCCGCTAAATAACATGCGGTCATTCCCTTAGGTGTGACAGAATTAGGCCATGTCGGAGATAACGCAGCGCTTTTCAACAGGTGCGCCTCAAAATCTTGAAGAGAGATTTGCATCCAGAGCTGCACATATGAAGCCAAGTGAGATTCGTTCTCTCTTTGCTGTTGCCTCCCGTCCAGAAATTGTTTCTCTCGCAGGTGGAATGCCAAACCTTTCAGCACTTCCCATGGGGATGATGGCTGATGTTGTAAACAACCTCATTCGCAATAATGGACAAGAAGCATTGCAGTATGGAAATGGTCAAGGCCACCCAAAACTTCGTGAGCAAATCTGTGAAGTCATGGCACTTGAAGGTATTCGCGGTAATCCTGATGATGTTCTGATTACCACAGGATCACAACAAGCTTTAGACCTTATTTCACGCATCTTTTTAAATCCACAAGATGTTGTTCTTGCAGAAGCACCTTCCTATGTTGGCGCACTTGGAACTTTTCATCAGTACGAGGCATCTGTCGTGCATGTTGAGACAGATGAGAATGGTTTAGTGCCAGCAGCACTTGCTGAAGCAATTAAGAGTGTGCGAGCTGCGGGACGTAGAATTAAATTTTTATACACAATTCCTAACTATCAAAACCCAAGTGGCGTTCTATTACCCGCATCTCGCCGCACCGAAATCCTAAACATCTGCCGCGAAGCAGGAATTTTTGTTGTGGAAGACAATCCATACGGGTTGTTGGGATTTGATAAGCCATCACCTAATGCGATGCGTGCTGAAGACTCTGAAAATGTTATCTATTTGGGCTCTTTTTCAAAGACAATTGCACCTGGTTTGCGTGTGGGTTGGGCGTTATTGCCACCGTCGCTCAAGGAAAAATTGGTTATTGCAAGTGAGTCATCAATTTTGTGTCCTTCAAACTTTACTCAGTTAACAATCTCAAGTTATCTAGCTGATCAGCCATGGCGTGATCAGATCGCATCTTTTTGTGAGCTCTATAAGGTTCGTCGTGATGCGATGTTGGAATCACTTGATGAACACTTTCCAGCAACTGCGCAATGGACAAAGCCTGGTGGTGGTTTTTATGTGTGGGTTACTTTGCCACCTGAAATCGACACAACGGCGATGATGCCGAAGGCGATCGTTGCAAAGGTTGCCTATGTTCCAGGTACAGCCTTTTATGCAGATGGTTTTGGTTCA
>ENA-UOYL01000570-UOYL01000570.1-marine-metagenome-genome-assembly--contig:-NODE-570-length-13212-cov-3.207461_pt1 | contig 13212 bp, 13 predicted proteins | sample MGYA00238173_ERZ767189 | MGnify/ENA primary metagenome ERZ767189 (study PRJEB28943, sample SAMN06267163) | marine metagenome | isolation source: Columbia River Estuary | place: USA:Columbia River Estuary... | reverse complement strand
AACAACTACGCTCGATCGGCTTTACCGTTTAGATATATTCGTAATACTCGCTAGGGTTTTCTTATGTCAATGCATTCCACCTGGATGTCCTTTAGATCATTAACGCAAGATCAATCGGTTAAAGATCAAAAGCTTAAAGCTGGCACACTAAAGCGGATAGCTACCTTTGCTATACCTTACAAAATTTCACTTATCTTTTTCCTAATTACCGTTGTAATTGATGCATTTTTAGTAGTAGCCACACCATTATTACTCAGAAAATTAATTGATGACGGTGTAATTCCAAAGAATGTTGATTTGGTTACAAAATTAGCCTTTGCAGTTGGTGTTATTGCAGTCGCTGACGCCCTCTTTAGTATGGCTGGACGTTGGTTCTCCTCCCGAATTGGCGAAGGCCTTATTTATGATCTAAGAAAGCAGATATTTGAACATGTCCAAAAACAATCAATTGCCTTCTTTACTAGAACCCAGACCGGGGCGCTGATCTCCAGACTTAATTCTGATGTAATCGGAGCACAGCAGGCCTTCACATCAACTTTATCTGGGGTGATTAGCAATCTTTTAAGTTTAATTCTGGTTGCAATAACAATGTTTACTCTCTCCTGGCAGATTACTTTAGTTTCTCTCGTACTGCTCCCAGTATTTCTGCTTCCGACAAAATGGGTTGGTCGAAAGCTACAAGGCTATACAAGGCAGTCTTTTGATATAAATGCCCAGATGTCAGCAAATATGACTGAGCGGTTTAATGTTTCTGGTGCTTTGCTGGTCTCACTTTATGGGGATCCAAAAAAAGAAAAAGATGATTTTGCGGTAAAAGCACGTAAGGTTGCAGATATTGGTATTTCAATAGCAATGCTAAATCGAATTTTCTTCATCGCCTTAACCTCGATCGCAGCAGTTGCCACAGCGGTTGCTTATGGAATTGGAGGGCATCTGGCCATTAATAGTGAGTTAACGGTTGGAACTTTGCTGGCCATTACAGCATTGCTTGCCAGGTTGTATGGACCATTAACCGCGTTATCTAATGTGAGAGTTGATGTGATGAGTGCTTTAGTTTCTTTTGAGAGAGTCTTTGAGGTTTTAGATCTACAGCCAATGGTTATTGACGCTAAAGATGCCAAAGATTTAGTAAGTTTAAAACCCGATTTAAAGTTTGAAGATGTCTCTTTTTTCTATCCAAAGGCAGAGGAGATCTCACTCGCCTCACTTGAGATTGCGGCAAAGCCAGAGATGATTAGCAGTGGACAGGTTCTAAAGAAAATATCCTTTACCGCTGCTGCCGGCACATTAACCGGAATAGTTGGGCCATCTGGTGCCGGCAAGAGCACCATTAGTAGTTTAATTCCCAGACTTTATGATGTGAGCAGTGGAGTGATTTCGATTAATGGCGTAGATATTCGTGATTACACAATTAAGTCCCTGCGCCATTGCATTGGTGTCGTTACTCAAGACTCTCATATGTTTCATGACACGATTTTAGTAAATCTGCGTTATGCAAAATCTGGTGCAACACTTGCTGAAATTGAGGCAGCGTGCCGCTCTGCTCGGATCTGGGATTTTATTACCTCACTTCCAAATGGTTTAGATACCGTTGTTGGTGAGCGAGGCCATCGCTTATCAGGAGGTGAGAAACAACGGCTTGCAATTGCCAGATTATTATTGAAGCAACCAAGCATAGTTATTTTAGATGAGGCAACTGCTCATCTAGATTCTGAGAATGAAGCAATGGTGCAGGCGGCACTAAAAGAGGCGCTAATTGGCCGGACTAGTATTGTGATTGCACACCGCCTATCTACTATTGCGGCAGCGGATCAAATATTAGTACTTGATAAGGGTGAGATTGTCGAGCGGGGAACTCATGATCAGCTAGTTGAAAAGCGTGGTCTCTACTTTGATTTATTTGAGAGACAGAACCTGCAAGGAGAGTTAATTTAATCGCTTACGCTTTGGCGTAAAGATTGCATCCATTTTAATAGTTTCTCGGCCCGCATTAGCTACTACAACTGCAATGTAAGGCAGAGTAACTGCGCCAGTTAAAGCAATCCAACGGAATGGACTAGGTAGTACAACAGTTAAAATAAAACAAATTGTTCTAATCATCATGGAAATGAAGTATCTGCGCTGTCTCACTGATTGATCATTTGTCAGGCTACTTTGAGCAGTAGTTATTGACTGTACTTCTTCCTTTGGCTTACGCATGTGCTAAGCCTACGGGGTTATCACTATTAACTTACCTTGGCCATCAATTTATGCTCGAAAGATGACTGATTTCACTCTTTTTACTACCTTCGCTACTATTGCGCCATCAAGTGGATGCATACGCTCCCACCTACTTCGCTTCGGTGAACTGGTTGCTTCATATGAAGCGCGGCTGTTTTTCGCTTGTGTAATGCCTTATCAATCTAAGCGAAACAGCAAGGAGAAATTATCAGCACAGAACCACGTATCAATGATCGAATTCGCGTTCCTGAAGTTCGGTTGATTGGATATCAAGGTGAACAGCTTGGCGTAACAGCAATAGCTAAAGCGCTTAAGTTATCGGAGGAGATCGGTTTAGATCTCGTCGAAATATCACCAGATGCCGTTCCACCGGTCTGCAAAATAATGGATTTCGGAAAGTATAAGTACGAAATCGCGCAGAAAGCTCGGGAAGCAAGACAAAATCAGACACACATAGTTGTGAAAGAGATGCGGCTTCGACCAAAGATTGAACCTCATGATTACGAAACAAAACGTAATCATATTGAGAGGTTTTTGATGGGTGGCGACAAGGTGAAGGTAACTATTCAGTTTCGCGGACGTGAGCAATCTCGTCCAGAGATGGGATATCGGTTATTGCAAAAGATTGCTGAAGAGTTAGCCGAAGTAGCAATTGTTGAGTTTGCGCCAAAGCAAGAGGGACGCAATATGACAATGGTTCTTGGGCCAGCTAAGAAGCCAGGTTCTGCCAAAAAAGCAGCACCGAAAGCACCAGCAGTACAAAAATAGTTTTAGTAGAGAAATTCAACAGGAGGTAAGAAGATGCCAAAGATGAAGACTCATAGTGGCGCGAAGAAACGTTTTCGTGTTACTGGATCCGGAAAGATCATGCATGAGCGTGCTGGTAAGCGCCACTTGCTTGAACGCAAATCTTCACGATTAACCCGACGCTTATCTGGCGATGTTGCAGCTAAAGCGCCAAACGCATTTGCAGCCAAGCGCATGCTCGGTTTGAAGTAAGGGAGAGATAAATGGCTAGAGTAAAACGTGGTGTACATGCGGCGAAGAAGCGCCGTACAACCTTAGAGCGTGCTGCTGGTTACCGTGGTCAACGTTCACGTCTTTTTTCAAAGGCAAAGGAGCAGGTAACTCACTCTCTCGTTTATGCATTTAATGATCGTAAGGATAAGAAAGGTGACTTCCGTCGTCTTTGGATTCAACGTATTAATGCAGCAGCGCGAGCTAATGGCATGACCTACAACCGCCTGATTCAAGGTTTAAAGATTGCCGGTGTTGAGGTTGATCGTCGAGTTCTTTCCGAGTTAGCAACAAATGATCCAGCAGCATTTGCAAAGCTAGTAGAGATCGCTCGCAAAAACGCTGTAACTGCTTAAACTCTCTAACTTAATTAATATTAATTAGAGATGGAAAATATTACGAGCCTTAATTCGCCTCATATCGAGCGAGTTAAGGCTCTTGTTGGTCCTAGGGGTAAGAAGAATCGAGAGCTAGAAAACTCATTTGTTGCCGAAGGTGTGCAAGCAGTCTCTGAGGCACTTCTTCCTAAAATGGGCGAGGGTCTGGCAGTGAAGCGGGTTTATCTAACTGAAAATGGACTGGCGAAATTATCTGAGAAGATCGACCAAGCAACTCTTTCAAAGAGTGAGGTAATTTTAGTCTCAGATCAGGTCATGAGTGCAATGGCCGATGCTGAATCACCACAAGGAATTCTCGCAATCTGTTCTACAAAATCACTAAAGTTAAAAGATCTTTGGGCGAGTAAGCCTAAGCGAATTGCTTTTTTTTGGCAGATTCAAGATCCTGGTAATGCTGGAACAGTTATTAGAACTGCAGATGCCTGCGGCTTTGACGCAGTAGTTTTCTCAGCAGAAAGCGTTGATATTTTTAATCCAAAAACAGTTAGAGCAACAGTTGGCTCACTCTGGCATATCCCTGTTGTAACAGATATAAATATCGAAGATTTTATTAGTGAGGCTAGAGATAATAATTTTCCACTATATGCATTAACTGGTCAGGGTGATCAGCAATTTAACGCCGATTTTATTGCCAAAGTTAAGGGTCAAAACTCTGCGTGGGTCTTTGGAAATGAAGCTAGGGGATTGCCAAACCTTCCCTCAGATCTGACTGCAGTAGCAATCCCAATGAAGGGCTTTGCTGAGTCATTAAATGTTGCCTCTGCTGCGGCAATTGTCCTGCATTCTGTTGGGCTCTCCTTATAGACTTAGCAGATTATGTCGTTAGAACAAGGGCAAATTGAGAGCGATTTAGCTCAAGCCTTGAAAGCGATTGCTGCAACTGCAGATCTTGATGGCCTTAAGCAGATCAAAATTGATTACATTGGCGATAAGTCACCACTTGCAAAAGCTAATCAAGCTTTAGCATCAGTTGATCCAGCATCTAGAGCCAACTTTGGTAAATTAATTGGCAGTGCTAGAGCCCAAGTAAATCAAGAGTTTGAGAAAAAAAGTGCTGAGTTAGCAAATTTAAGAGACTCACAGGTACTACTTACCGAGCGAGTTGATGTAACACTTCCCGGTAGACGAACTCTTAAAGGCGGGCTGCATCCACTAACAATTCTTACCAATGAGATCTCAGATCTGTTTATTGGTTTAGGTTATAAGGTCGCAGAAGGACCTGAGTTAGAGTCAGAGTGGCTTAACTTTGATGCTTTAAATATTCCAGCAGATCATCCAGCTCGCACAATGCAGGATACATTTTTTGTGCAGCCGCTTGAGGCGAAGTTAGTTTTAAGAACTCACACCTCACCGGTGCAGATTAGAACTATGTTAGATCACAAGCCGCCGATCTATGTGATCTGCCCAGGTAAGACCTATCGAGCAGATGAGTTAGATGCTACTCACACACCAGTCTTTCATCAGGTTGAAGGGTTAGTTGTTGATGAGGGCATAACTATGGCTGATCTAAAAGGAACTCTTGATTACTTTGCCAAATCAATATTTGGTGATGAGGTAACAACTAGATTGCGCCCATCATTTTTCCCATTTACTGAACCATCTGCTGAGGTTGATGTCTTCTTTAATGGCAGATGGATTGAATGGGGTGGCTGTGGCATGGTTAATGAGAAGGTATTAATTGCATGTGGTGTTGATACCAAAAAATATACTGGCTTTGCATTTGGTATGGGATTAGAGCGCACCTTAATGGTTAAGCATGGCATCACCGATATGCATGACATTGTTGAAGGTGATGTTCGTTTTACGCAGAGCTTTGGAGTTGGTAAAAAGTGAAGATACCTTTAAGTTGGTTGCGCGAGTATGTAACTTTGCCAGCAAAGATTACCGCTGAACAGATTGCTGCGGCATTTGTAAAGGTTGGCTTTGAGGTTGAGGGAATTGATTATCAGGGTAGAGATTTAACCGGTCCAGTATTGGTTGGAAAAGTATTATCAATTGAGGAGTTAACTGGGCATAAGAAGCCAATTAGATATGTAGGCCTTGATCTCGGTGAGAAGAAAACAAGATTTGTTATCTGCGGGGCTAGCAACTTTAAGGTAAATGACTTAGTTGTTGTTGCAGTTCCAGGTGCTGTGCTGCCTGGTGATTTTAAGATTTCTGCCCGCCAGACCTATGAGAGGTTAAGTGATGGCATGATTTGTTCAGCTAAAGAGTTGGGCATAAGTGATGATCACGCCGGAATTATTGTTTTAGCGGAGGGTAAAATTGGATCAGATGCCATATCCCTACTTGATATTAAAGATGTGGTCTTTGATATAGCGGTAAATCCAGATCGTGGTTATGCAATGTCGGTTAGAGGTTTAGCTAGAGAGTTAGCTGGCTCCTTGCGCTGTAAGTATGTAGATCCAGCTGATATCAAGATTACTAAGAAATTAGATGCGATTAAAAGTAGTAAGGCGGTATCAGTAAAGATTGAGGATAAAAGCGGCGCCGATGCGATCTATATTAGAACCTTTGAGAAGGTAAATGTTAAGAGGCCAACTCCATTATGGATGCAGCGCCGAATTGAAAAGTGTGGCATGCGCTCTATCTCACTTGCAGTTGATATTACTAATTATGTGATGTTAGAGCTAGGACAACCATTACACGCCTTTGATGCTGATTTAATCAGTGGAGGCTTAAGAGTTGCCAGAGCAAATAAGTTTTCTAAGCTAACTACTTTAGATAAGGTAGAGCGCAAGTTAGCTCCGGATAACTTACTAATTTGTGATGGAAAATCTGCATTAGCTTTAGCAGGAACTATGGGTGGTTTAGCATCTGAGGTTAGTGGTAAAACTACCCGCATTGCATTAGAGGCTGCCCACTTTGATCCACTTAGTATTGCTAGAAACTCAAGATTTCATATGTTATCTAGTGAAGCCTCTCGCCGAATTGAACGAAATACCGATCCAGTACTAGCACAGGTTGCCTCTGCCAGAGCTGGGCAATTATTAATCGAATTAGCAGGGGCAAAGTATCTCGGAACCGCGCAGGCAGGATCACCAATTAAAAAACGTAAGGTGAAGATTTCAATAGCCCAGATCTCTAAATTTATTGGTTATAACTACTCAACAAAGCAGGTTAAAGATGCTTTGAGTTTAATTGGCTGCAAGGTAGCTGGCGGTGGCAGCCTGCTTAATGTTGAGGTGCCAACTTGGCGACCTGACTTAATCTCATCTGCAGATTTTTCCGAGGAGATTGCAAGAATTAATGGTTATGAATTAATTCCTGCCAGATTGCCAGTTGGTAAGGGTGGAGCGGGCCTTTCTGCTCTGCAAATTCGTAAGCGACAAATAGCGACAATGCTTGCCACTCAGGGATTTTCTGAGGTTATTAACTCTCCATTTGTAAGCCAAGAGATGGTTGATCTACTTGGCTTTACTGGGGATCGGGCAAAATCATTTCGAATCGCAAATCCAATGTCTGAGGATTTTCCACTACTTCGCACCCACTTAATTCCTGGCTTATTAACTACATTAAATCGAAATATTGGTAGGGGAGGTAAGGATCTTGCTATCTTTGAGATCGGAACAGTCTTTAGAAATACCACACCTTTAGGCAAAGCGGTAAATCCTGCAATTGATAAGCGTCCATCTGCAAAGGTAGTAAGTGATATTTATGCCGGTGTGCCAAAGCAGATGCTATTTGTTGGTGGTGCGGTAGCGGGTGAGAAAACATTAAGCAATTGGCAAGGAAGTGGTGAAAACTTTATTTGGAGTGATGCTATTGCTAAAGCAGTTGAGATTGTGGAGGCAACTGGTAATGAGTTTGAGATTGTTAGTAGCGATTTAGCACCATGGCACCCAGGCCGTTGCGCTGAGCTGCGAGTTGGTGGAAAACCAATCGCCCATGCTGGCGAGCTTCACCCTCGGGTAATTGCTGCTCTTAATCTGCCACCTCGCACTTGCGTGTTTGCAGTAATTTTAAGTGAGCTGCCAGTTGCAAAAACTATTCGAGCCCCAAGGATTTGGAATTTGCCAGCAACTGTGCAGGATGTGGCACTTGTTGTTAAAAAAGATATTACCGCAGATCAACTACAGCGGGCACTTCGGGCAGGAGCTGGTGAGTTATTGGAATCAGTCACCTTATTTGATCGCTATGACCAGATAGGTGATGGCAAAGTTTCACTAGCATTTACGCTTTCATTCAGAGCAGCCGATCGCACCTTAACTGCAGATGAGGTGGGCAGGTATCGAGATGCTGCAGTTGCCCAGGCCGGAAAAGAGTGTGGGGCGATCCTTCGTAGTTAATGTATAAATATGCGGTGATTTGCATAAATATGCTTTTATGCTTTACCATTAAGCCATGAAGACAGCGGTGGTGGGAGCTAGCGGCTATGCAGGTGGTGAGTTACTTCGCCTGCTCTCTAATCACCCAAAATTTAAACTTTCCTATATTGCAGCCGGCTCCAATGCTGGTGAGCCAATAACAAATCTGCACCCGCAACTAACAAACTTTACTGGCCGCAATTTTGAAGAGACTGAGATAGCAAAGATTAATAACTCTGATCTAGTTTTTATCGCCCTACCTCATGGGGAGTCGGCAAAGTTAATTAGCCAGATTGATCCAAAGGTAAAGGTTGTGGATTTAGGAGCGGATTTTAGATTGGTAGATGGTAAAAAGTGGGAAAAGTATTACGGTGGTAAACATGCTGGAAGTTGGGTATACGCCCTGCCTGAGTTGGTTGATCATAAATTAATCTCATCGGCAAATAAGGTAGCAAATCCTGGTTGCTATGCCACTGCAATCGCACTTTCAATTGCGCCAGCACTTTCACTAATTAATGCTGAAGATATTGTGGTTGTGGCAGCCTCTGGCACAACTGGCGCTGGCCGAAGTGCAAAGGTAAATCTTTTAGGCAGTGAGGTAATGAATAACCTAAGCTCATATAAATTTGGTGGGATCCATCAACACACCCCAGAGATTGAACAGATTTTGTCTTCTATATCAAAGGCAAGTGTAAAGATATCTTTCACCCCAGTTCTTGCGCCGATGCCAAGAGGAATTTTGGCTACAGTCACTGCCAAATTAACGCAGCAATCTTCAGCTGAGCAGATCCGAGAGATCTACCAATCTTTTTATAGCGGGAGCAAATTTGTCAGATTACTACCGGTGGGCAGTATGCCAATGACTAGCGCAGTTTTAGGAACAAATAATGCTCAGATACAAATTGCTGTAGATGAGCATGTAAATAGATTAGTGATCTCATCTGCGATCGATAACTTAGGCAAAGGCGCTGCTGGACAAGCGATTCAAAATGCTAATTTGATGTGTGATTTAGCAGAGGATGCTGGCCTTGAGATTTTAGGTGTTAGATGATGGTTATTAAGTATGGTGGAAATGCACTACCAAGCCAACATAGCTCAGATCCAGTATTAGAGGCGATCGCTGATGCTTTTTTAGATGGTGAGCAGATAGTTCTAGTCCATGGCGGCGGGCCACAAATAGATGCAGCTCTTAAAGAGAAAGGGCTGGGCAGAGAGAAGGTTGCTGGTTATCGAGTAACAAGTGCAGAGGTGTTTGAGGTAGTTCAATCGGTTTTAAGTGGCAGTGTTTTAAGATCAATTGTTAATTATCTAATTGGTAGTGATGTAAATGCGGTCGGTTTATCAGCAGCTGATGGTGGATTAGTAAGAGCAAAGAGATTTAAGCCAGTTATAGATGGTAAATCTATCGATATTGGTTTTGTGGGTGAGGTTGATGAGGTTAATCCGATGATTCTAGAGAGCTTGATAACTGAAGGTTATCTGCCAGTTATCTCACCTGTTGCTACCGATGAAGATGGTGTTGGCTATAACATCAATGCTGATTTAGTAGCAGCTGCAATTGGTGGGGCATTAAGAGCGGACTCTGTAATATTTCTAACAGATGTAGCTGGGATCTATCGCAGCTGGCCAGATAAATCCTCACTTATAGATCAGATCTCAGTGGCAGAGCTTAAAAAGATTGCCCCAACATTTACCGATGGCATGATCCCAAAGGTTAAAGCTGCAATTACTGCGATCGATAGCGGCGCTGATTCGGTAAGGGTTACCGATGGCACAGATCTAGCAGCGGTTCTAGATGCCTTAGATCATCGAGGCGGAACATTGGTGAGTGCATAATGGCTAAAGTAAATATGCAATCTGCTACAGCTAGAAGGTCAATGGTTATTAAGTTAGTTGATGATGGGTTAATTCACTCCCAAAATGATTTAGTAAGAGAGTTGGGAAAACTTGGTTTCTCAGTTACTCAAGCTACTGCAAGTCGTGATCTTGAGGAGCTAGGTGCGGTAAGGGGTAAGGATAACTCTGGTATTTTTCGCTACCAATTTGTGGCAACACCTGAGAGCAATAAAAGTAAAGGCTTAGCAGATCTAATCTCCTCAATTGATTCCAGTGGCAATCTAGCTGTTATTAAAACCCCACCAGGTGCTGCGCAATTATTGGCCGGAAATCTAGATAGAGCTAGTAAGAGCGGTAGATTGCACTCAGCAATTGGAACTATTGCAGGAGATGACACAGTTTTAGTTGTTTCAAAATCGCCAACTGGTGGTGCCTCTTTGGCTAAAGAGATTAACAAGTTGTTAGGGGCAAAGTAATGACACTTTGGGGCGGCCGGTTTGAGAGCGGGCCAGCAGATGCGATGGCAGCACTTTCTAGAAGTGTGGAGTTTGATTGGCGCCTTGCTCCATATGAGATTGAGGTTAATTTAGTTCATTTAAATAACTTAATTGAGCAGCAGATTGTTGTAAAAGAGGATGGCGCCAAGATTAAGGCCGCCCTGCTTGAGTTAGCTACAGATATTGGAAGCGGAAAGTTCTCCTATATTGCCGAGGATGAGGATGTGCATAGCGCAATCGAACGTGGTTTGATTCAAAAATGTGGGGAGATTGGTGGTGCAATTAGGGCTGGCAGATCTCGTAATGATCTAGTAGTAACTGATTTTAAGCTCTACCTAATTGATCATCTCTTAGAGGTTGCAACCCAAATCTCTGAGTTAGTTAAAGCCTTTAATCTGCAAGCTGAAAAACATCTTGATCTGATCGCACCTGGCTTTACTCACACCCAACATGCTCAACCAATTACCTTTGCGCAAGAGTTAAGCAAACACTCACACTCCTTGCTGCGAGATATTGATCGAATCTTTGATTGGCTAGATCGAAATAGCCTTAGTCCATTTGGTGCTGGCGCACTTGCTGGCTCATCGATTCAGCCAAAGCCTGAATGGGCTGCTAAAGAGTTGGGTTTTGCTGGGGTTATGGCAAACAGTATTGATGCGGTAAGTGATCGTGATTTTGCGGCCGAGGCGCTATTTGTTTTAGCAATGGTTGGGGTTCACCTATCTCGAATTGGTGAGGAGTTTGTCTTATGGAGCTCTACTGAATTTAATTGGGTAAAGATCGCCGATGAGTATTCAACTGGTTCATCAATTATGCCGCAGAAGAAAAATGCTGATGTGGCAGAGCTAGCCCGTGGTAAATCTGGCAGATTTATTGGCAACTTAACCTCATTATTGGTGGTATTAAAAGGATTGCCCTTTGCCTATAACCGTGATCTGCAAGAGGATAAAGAGCCGGTCTTTGATTCAGTTGATCAATTATTAATTTTACTACCGGCAGTTTCTGGCATGGTTTTAACCGCCCAGTTTAATAAGGCTGTGATTAGTGGCGGAGCAGCTGCTGGCTTCTCACTTGCAACTGAGATCGCAGATTTTCTTGCCAAAAAGCAGATCCCATTTTCTAAGGCACATGAGATTGCTGGTGAGTGTGTGAAGTTTTGCGAAAAATCTGGAATTGAACTTAATCAATTAACTGATTCACAATTACTCTCCATCCATCCAGCACTTACCAAAGAGGTTAAGGAGTTCTTAGATCTAAGTGGAGCGGTAGCAAGCAGATCCTCTGCAATGGGAACTGCCCAAAAATCTGTCTCTGCTGCAATTAATCAATTAAAGAAGGAAATAAGTAAAGCTGATGAGGCAATCACCAGCCACCGTGATCACTTGTCAGGCATAATCTCCCAATGAGCAACTCATTACTTGATGATTTAGAGTGGCGCGGGTTAATTGCCCAATCCACCGATCGCAAGGAGTTAGAGCAGGCACTTTCAAAGCCAATCTCACTCTATCTCGGGGTAGATCCAACAGCTCCCAGTATGCATTTAGGCAATCTTGTGGTCTTTCTTGTTTTACGAAGATTTCAATTAGCAGGGCACAGGCCAATTCCACTGGTAGGTGGGGCTACTGGTTTGGTCGGAGATCCCAGCGGTAAAAATGATGAACGGAGTTTAAATGAAGAAAAGCTAGTTGCTGATTGGGTTACAAAGATGAAAAAGCAGGTTGAGAAAATTATTGATTTTAATGATAAAAAAACTGGCGCAGTTATGGTCAATAATCTTGATTGGACCAAGCCGGTATCAGCCTTAGATTTTCTGCGTGATATTGGAAAGCATTTTAGTGTCAATCAGATGCTTGCTAAGGATTCAGTTGCTAACCGATTAGCAACCGCTGGTATTTCCTACACCGAGTTCTCCTACCAAGTACTTCAAGCCTTTGATTATCTAGAGCTATATCGAAGAAATGATTGCAAGCTGCAAATTGGTGGCTCAGACCAATGGGGAAATATTGTGGCCGGCCTTGATCTAATTCGTAAGGTTGAGGGTGGCTCAGCCCATGCCTTGACTGTACCGCTGCTGGCAAAATCAGATGGCTCTAAGTTTGGTAAAACCGCATCTGGTGCGATTTGGCTAGATGCAACTATGACAAGTGCTTATGAGTTTTTCCAATTTTGGCTAAATAGTGATGATGCCGATATGCCCAAACTGCTAAAGGTCTTCTCAATGAAGGATCGAAAAGAGATTGAGCGATTAATTGAGACAGTTAATACAAATCCAGGAGCCCGCGAGGCCCATCGGGAGTTAGCTAGAGAGATGACCACATTAATTCATGGCGCAGATATGGCTAAAAAAGTGGAGGAGGCTGCAAAGGCACTGTTTGGTCAGGGTGAGATTTCAGAGTTAGATCTTGCCACCCTAGATTCTGCTCTCTCCCAGCTGCCTAAAACGCAGGTAAAAAAGGGTGAGGATTTTCCAACCTGGGTAGATCTGCTGGCTGCAACTGGTGTGGTGGATTCAAAGTCAGCTGCCAGGCGGATTGTGAAGGAGGGCGGGGCGTATTTGAACAATAAAAAGGTGGAAAGTGAGGATTTCACCCCAGCAAAATCCGACCTTTTACATGGAAAATACCTGCTTTTGCGTAAGGGAAAACGAGATCTAGCAGCGGTTGAGGTAGTGGCCTAAAGGGGCTATTTTTAGCCATTTCTTGATTTGACCCCCCTCCTGCGCGGGGGCTATTCTTCACCTCCCCATACGAGACGGACTTTCAGAAGAAGGCCGGGTATGGAAAACCCCGATTTTTAAGGTTTGTAGGCATGCCTAGAAACTGAAAAAAATGGGTTGCCCTGCGAGTGAAAGTAATTTCGCAACCAGTGCGCAGTCGTACCTTGAGAACTCAACAACGTGCAATAAAGTCAATGCCAAAGATTTCTTTAAGAAATCGA
>ENA-UOYL01000565-UOYL01000565.1-marine-metagenome-genome-assembly--contig:-NODE-565-length-13329-cov-2.677935_pt1 | contig 13329 bp, 10 predicted proteins | sample MGYA00238173_ERZ767189 | MGnify/ENA primary metagenome ERZ767189 (study PRJEB28943, sample SAMN06267163) | marine metagenome | isolation source: Columbia River Estuary | place: USA:Columbia River Estuary... | reverse complement strand
TTAAGTTTGCATCAAAAATGCAAAAAGAGTCAAGACGTTTAACTGATTTAGTTCAAGAAATTATCAACTTATCTAGATTGCAAGGCAGCGATCCTCTCCTATCTGCTTACGCAATTGATGTTGAAGATATTATCAATGAGGCTGCAAACCAGTGTCAGATAAATGCCGAAGGTCGAAAAATAGAGATTGTAGTTGGTGAAGTTTCCGAGACAACTGTATTGGGAGATCGAGATCAAGTAATAATGGCGGTCCACAATCTAATTGAGAATGCAATTAATTACAGTCCGGAGAATACAAAAGTTTCCGTAAGTGCTTCCGTAGTTGAAGGGTTAGTAGAAATTTCAGTTGCAGATCAAGGAATTGGAATTAGCGAATTAGAGTTGGAACGAATTTTTGAGCGGTTTTATCGGATTGACCCGGCGCGATCACGAGAAACTGGCGGCACCGGACTAGGGCTTTCGATAGTTAAGCACATAGCGCTAAATCACGGCGGCGACGTAAAGGTATGGAGCAAGATAAACGTTGGTAGCACTTTCGCGTTGCGGTTACCGATCGCACCAGAAGAAAGTATTGAAGAAGTCGAAATCTAGAATGAGGAGCAAATGGTCCGGATATTAATCGTTGAAGATGAGTCATCGTTCTCTGAGGCGTTGGAATTCTTGCTCGGAAAAGAAGGTTTCTCGATAGTTTCAGCAGCAAATGGCACTGAGGCGATCACAAAGTTCGAGCAAGGCGGCATAGACCTTGTGCTGCTCGATTTAATGATTCCGGAGATCTCTGGAACTGAAGTCTGTCGCCAAATTAGAGCTAAATCTAAAGTGCCAATCATCATGTTAACCGCTAAAGATTCTGAGGTAGATAAAGTGGTTGGGCTAGAACTTGGCGCGGATGACTATGTAACAAAGCCTTATTCAACCCGAGAATTAGTGGCGCGAATTCGGGCAGTACTTCGGAGGAATTCAGGAGAGAGCGCAATCGGCGATATTGGAATTATGACCGCCGGTCCAGTTCGAATGGATACTGATCGTCATCAAGTCGCAGTTAACGGTGTAAATGTTTCACTTCCGCTAAAAGAATTTGAGTTGTTGGAATTCTTAATGCGAAATTCTGGACGAGTCCTAACCCGCGTGCAATTAATTGATCGCGTTTGGGGCAGTGATTATGTAGGTGATACTAAAACATTAGATGTACACATTAAGCGGTTGCGCGCCAAGATCGAGGTTGATCCAGCTAACCCAATCTTTATTCAGACCGTTAGGGGGCTGGGGTACAAGTTGGAGCTTTAGGATCTTCGCAAAGTACGGGAGTTTTTAAAACCACATCTTTAAACTCGCCAGCTTTTTCCCGGACAAGTGCAGTGAAGTTAACGGTTCCAACGCTAGAAAAAGTTATTGAAACTGGAACTCGATTACCAATAGTTGAATTCAATAAAGTTACGCCAGCACTTGCATTTGAACTATCGCCTGCAAATATGACCGGGTTATTCTTTGAGACTACATTTGATCCTGAAATCGTTGCCATATTTCCATTGATAGAAATACTTTTTACAATTTCAGCTTCCTCACTGTTATTTACTAAAGTTCCAACCAATACACCAGAACCATCTGGCTGGGCCACAATTAAAAGGTTACGTACTTTTACAGAACCTAATTCAGCTTCCACGCCATCGGTAACCTGCTTGATATGACGAGTTGGCGCATCAAAGCCAGCTCCACATCCTGTTAGAAATAGTGCAGATATTGCAGAGATAGCGAGCGTAGTAAGCGGCGAAGATTTTTTCATGAGGGAATCTTATGCGAAAGTATTTATCGCATTGCGCAAAAAATCGCTAAAAATAAGTGATTTAGGCTGGCTTTAGGGGATTTCACCCTCTGCTTACCTGCTGGTAGAATTGCCCTCTATCGAAAGGCAATAAATGTCATTCAAGGTTGGCGAAACCGTTGTTTATCCCCATCACGGCGCGGCTCTCATCGAAGCAATCGAGACCCGGACCATCAAAGGCGAAGAAAAGATCTACCTAGTCCTAAAAGTTGCACAAGGTGACTTAACTGTTCGCGTACCAGCCGAAAATGTTGATTTAGTAGGCGTTCGTGACGTTGTGGACTCAGCCGGTTTAGATCGCGTCTTTGGCGTATTACGTCAGCCATATACCGAGGAACCAACAAACTGGTCTCGTAGATATAAAGCAAACTTGGAAAAACTCGCTTCTGGCGATGTTATTAAAGTTGCTGAAGTTGTCCGCGATCTTTATCGCCGCGACCTTGACCGCGGTCTCTCCGCAGGCGAAAAGCGAATGCTCGCTAAAGCCAAATCCATTTTAGTTTCAGAACTCGCACTCGCTGAGCACACTGACGAAGCAAATGCCGAGTCCATCCTCAACGAGGTACTAGCTTCTTAATTGGTTCTTGATGAGCCAATCTTCAAATAAATCTGCCGCGATCATTGCGGCCGCTGGCATGGGACACCGTCTTGGTGCGCAAATGCCAAAAGCGTTAGTTCAACTTGATGGCATTACATTGTTGGAGCGCGCTTTTACAGCGCTATCTCCAGCAGTGGATGAAATTATTATTACTGCGCCACCAGGATTTGAAGATCAATATCGCGCGATAGTTGGCGAGAGCGCAACCGTTATCACTGGCGGCATATTAAGAAGTGATTCAGTAAATTTAGCGCTCGCTGCGATCTCTAAAGATGTAAAAATCGTTTTGGTCCATGATGCCGCTCGGGCAATGGCTAGCACCGGTTTAGCAATTCGGATTCGCGATGCCGTTGCAAACGGTGAAAGCGCAGTAATTCCAGCGTTAGCGGCTATCGATACCATCAAAGAAGTTGATCGCGAAGGTTATGTTCGAAATACCCCAGACCGTTCCGCACTTGTTGCCTTACAGACTCCGCAAGGTTTTGCACGTGATGTATTGGTGCGGGCACATGCGGCGAGTGAAGATGCAACCGATGATGCTGCCTTAGTAGAAGCGCTTGGCATTAAAGTGAAAACTATTTTGGGCGAAACAAACGCCTTGAAAATAACAACGCCTGAGGATTTAGCAATTGCAGCCACATTTTTACTTGGCAACGAAAGTAATTTACAGAGCGGCGTTGGCGTTGATGCGCATGCATTTTCTGTAGATCCAAAGCGACCAATGTGGTTAGCCGGATTACTTTGGGAGAATGAAGTTGGAGTTGATGGACATTCAGATGGCGATGTCGCTGCGCATGCAATCTGTGATGCACTTTTTGCCGCTGCAAATATTGGCGACCTAGGTTCTAATTTTGGAACTTCGGATCCAAAATATGCTGGTGCTTCAGGTGAAACTTTGTTGAGTGAAACGCTCGAACGAGTTACAAAAGCTGGATTTGGCATTGCAAATGTTTCAGTACAAATTGTTGGAAATCGACCAAAAATTGGGCCACGAAGAAGCGCAGCAATTGCAAAGCTTTCGCAGGCGTTAAACGGTGCGACAGTTTCAGTTTCAGCAACAAGCACTGATGGCCTTGGATTTACCGGTGAAGGAAAAGGAATATCAGCGATTGCAATTGCGTTGGTTTATAAGTTATCAACAGCAGGGAATTAGAATACGACAATGAGCGCTTTGAAACTTTACGATACTGCGACGCGCACTGTTCGCGATTTTACGCCGATTAAAAAGGGCGAAGTATCAATTTATTTATGTGGCGCTACCGTGCAAGCTGCACCGCATATTGGACATATTAGAAGCGGCGTTAACTTCGATATTTTAAGGCGCTGGTTAATTGCTTCCGGAAATAACGTAACTTTTGTAAGAAATGTGACCGACATTGATGACAAAATTTTACAGAAAGCGATTGTAGAAAAAACCCCATGGTGGGCCGTAGCGATGAAGTACGAGCGCGCATTTAGCGATGCTTATGCGGCGCTTAATGTATTGCCGCCTACTTATGAGCCGCGCGCAACTGGTCATATAACTCAAATGATTGAACTGATGGAAATTTTAATTTCAAATGGATCGGCATATGCCCCAGGAAATGGCGATGTTTATTTGGAAGTCCGCAAATTGAAGCGTTATTTAACACTTTCCAATCAAAAACTAGATGACTTGTTACCAGCTGACGATGCGGCTGAAACATATAAGCGAGATCCGCGTGATTTTGCACTTTGGAAAGCAGCTAAACCGGGAGAGCCTTCTTGGCCAACTCCGTGGGGTGCTGGCCGACCAGGTTGGCATTTGGAATGTTCTGCAATGGCCCAAGCTTATTTAGGTGAAAGCTTTGATATTCATGGCGGCGGTTTAGATTTAATTTTCCCACACCATGAAAACGAGATTGCCCAATCAGTATCAGCTGGATATAGCTTTGCAAATACTTGGATGCATAATGCTTGGGTCACAACTGCTGGTGAAAAAATGAGTAAGTCTCTGGGAAATTCGCTTTTAGTTACCGAAATTTTAAAACGTGTGCGAGGCGTGGAACTTCGTTGGTATTTAGGAAGCGCGCACTACCGCTCTATGTTGGAATTTTCTTTTGAAGCTTTAGAAGAGTCTGCAGTCGCCTTTAGCAGAATTGAGAATTTCTTAAACCGTGCGATTGAAACTTTAGGTAAAAACCCAGAACCTGTAATTTCGAAAGATTTTGCAAAGTTAATGGATGAGGATTTAGCAGTACCGCAAGCCTTAGCTCTGGTTTCAGAGTGGTTAAAGAGCGGGAATAGCGCGCTCACATCGGGAGATTCAAAGAGCGTAAGTGAATCTGCTGCAAATATTCGAGGAGTTTTATCGATTCTAGGTTGCGATCCATTCGAAGCTGCCTTTGCGCAATCTGGAAGTGGAAATTTGAATGAAGCAATGGATGGTTTAATTGCGCTATTGCTGGAACAACGCGAAGCAGCCCGATTACGTAAAGACTTTTCGGTGGCTGATTCCATAAGAGATCGAATTACTTCGTTGGGAATTACCATCGAGGACACCGCACAAGGACCACGTTGGAGTGTGAATTAAATGGCTGGTAAAAAAACGGGCAAAAATCCAGGCGCAAAACAGCGTCGCGGTTTGCGCGGCAAAGGCCCAACTCCAAAAGCAGCAGATCGTCCTTATCACGTAGCTGCTAAAGCGAAGACTCGTAAATCAACTTATAAACCAGAACGTAAACGGAGCGATGATGAAAGAAGTGAACGTCCAACTTCGGATCGAGCACGCCCAAGTAGCGGTCGTCCGTCAACTGGTCGTCCGTCAGCATCGCGCGGGAAGCGACCGGGTGCAGATCGCGGTCGTCCTGAAAAGCGTGGCTCTACTCGCCCACGACAAGATCGTGCAGTTCGCGAAAAAAGTAGCGCAACTTATGTGGACACAATTGCCGGTAGAAATACTGTTGTGGAAGCGCTTCGCGCAAATATTCCAGCAAAAGAACTTATCGTTGCAATTGGTTTAGATGTTGATGAACGTATTACCGAAATTTTAGATCACGCCCGAGTTAGTGGTTTAACGGTTCGCGAAGTTACCCGGCATCAAGTTGAATCTATAACTGGAATGGCAAACCATCAAGGCGTTGCATTAATAGTTAAGCCATACGCATATTCATCGCAGAAAGAAATTTTCCAACGCGCAAAAACTCCCGCGCTATTTGTGGCTGTTGATGGCATTACTGATCCTCGAAATATTGGGGCAATTGTTAGAAGTGCTGCAGCATTCGGTGCCGATGGTGTGCTAATTCCGGAACGACGTAACGCCAGCATCACCGCCACTGCCTGGAAAGCTTCTGCAGGTGCGGCAGCCCGACTGCCAATCGCGCAAGTGAAGAATCTGGCTCGTTCAATTGAGGATGCCAAAGAATTCGGTTGCTTCATTGTGGGTCTTGATGGGGAGAGCACGGACACGGTAGATGGCTTGAAAATCGCTACCGATTCGCTTTATGTCATCGTAGGCAGCGAAGGTAAAGGGCTCTCTCGGCTAGTGCGCGAAAAGTGTGATGTTGTAGTTTCGATTCCAATGCGTCAAAGTGTGGAATCTTTAAATGCAAGCGTTGCCATGGCAATTGCACTTTACACAATTGAAGAAAAACGACGAAAAGTAGAATAGTAAATTAGAGAGATAGAAGCATGAACTACCAAAGATTTATCGCGCTCGGGGACTCAATGACCGAGGGTATGACCGATGAAGTAATCAATGGAAAATTTCGCGGCTGGGCCGATCGTGTGGCTGATGTCTTAGCTAAAGATAACCCCGACTTTTCTTATGTAAATCTGGCCGTTCGCGGAAAATTAATTGGCCAAGTAGCACGTGAGCAAGTACCAGCTGCGCTCAATTTGATTGAAGGTAAATCAACTTTAGTTTCATTTCATGCCGGAGCAAACGATGTGATTCGTCCGAACTACGACCCAGAGAAAGTTATTGCGGAGTACACCGCTACTGCAAAAAAGATCGCAACCGGTGGCGGTACGCTAATGCTATTTTGTGTTTTAGAAAATACCGGCGAAGCTACAAGAAGTGCAAAAATTTGGCAGAAGCGATTTGAAATTTTCAATGCGAATACTCGCAAAGTTGCTACCGAACTTGGCGCAATTTTATTAGATCCAAATCAAGATGCATTTTGGCGAGACCGCCGTTTTATATCTGACGATCGTTTGCATATGAATGCCGAAGGACATTATCGAGCTGCTCAAGGCGTGCTCTTCTCACTTGGCAAAATCGTTGATGAAAATTGGCGCAAACCTCTGCCGCCTGTGGAGACAGACTTATTAGCAATTCGAATTTTTAAGAATTTTAAGTGGTTCATAACTTTTGGAATTCCTTGGATGTCACGTCGCATTCGGGGCCGCTCTTCCGGAGATGGCAGATCACCTAAATACCCAACACCTACAAAGTGGCCGATTTAAGTTAAATAGTTTGTGCGCTCCACTGCCAGGTGAAAACCCCTGGTTTTATTCGATATTTAGCCAAAGTATCAGGTCCGCAAGATGCAGTTCCCAGACCGCGAAGTGCTGCATCGATAGTCACGACAGTATTTCCAGAAGGATAAACATCGATGTTATGAGTTGCGTTAGCTAAATCAATTGAACGCATCGGAGTTACTGTAACTTGGCGTGGTTTATCAAGAATAAAGTGGATGCCACGACCTGAAGAATTGGTAAGAGTGAACCAACGAACATCAGCATGGCTGCCATTTTCTTGCGGCTTAACGTACGGAATGTATTGATCGGCTACTGCGCCGGCCCACTTATGGACTCTTCCCAATTTACGATCTGGATAATTCTCCGAAGGTCCAACACCAAACCAAGTTAGTTTGTGAAGATCTTCACTAACTTCAAAATTAGTTCCTACACGCGCTACATCATTTAGTTGAGCCGGTAGTGTGATCGATTCAGTTACCCTTACTCCATTAGCAATACTTTCAATTAATTGGGAGTGCTTAATTTTGATACCAGTTGAGCTCTCCCAAATATTAGAAATTTTAATTTTTCCAGCTTTATTTGTAATGACGCAATCCGTGCGAGATAAATCGCGAACTCCCCATTCGTTCCAACGATCTGCAAATAATCCAATAATGTCGTTATCGGTTGGTGCGCGCCATAACGTTAATTGGGGAGCGATTACGCCAAAAGGAAGAACTATTTCGCCTTCGGCAGTAACAAATTCAGTAGGCTTAGTGGTCAGAGCTTTTGCTTTTGTAGCGCTCTTGCTCGCTAGCGGGAATTGCGCCCAAGCAACTTCAAAATTTGCGGGAGCCCAACTGTTAGGGCCTTTCTGGTTAAGTGTAAAAGTTATAAACGATTCACCTTTACGGTTCGCAGCTTTTAAATATTTCGATGAAACCGTAAATGAATTAGCACTGCGCGCCTTAGTTTTTGAAATCTTAGCTATGCCACGATCTAGAATTTCGCCATTTGCCGCGATAGCCCAACCTAATTCATACCCTTGTAAATCTACGAAAAAGTTCTTATTTAACAGCGTAAAACGACCAGTGTTTGGGTTCTTAGCGGAAATCAAAATCGGCGAGGCGATGTGCTTCATTTCGTAGAGCGCTGGTTTAGGAGTTCTATCCGGGAAAAACATGCCATCACAACAGAAATTTCCATCATGTTTTACTTCGCCAAAATCACCACCGTATGCAGAGCGAATCCGACCATCTGGAAGCTTCTGATCAATTCCATGATCCCAAAATTCCCAAATGAACCCACCTTGCAATCCTTTTGTAGAATGAATTGCTTCCCAATATTCGGCAAGCGTGCCATTGCTATTTCCCATTGCATGCGAGTACTCACACATAATTAACGGTCGGTCAGCTTTTTTGGATTTTGCATATGAAACAATTGCGCTAATATTTGGATACATCGGACAAATTACATCGGTAACTTCTTGGCCATGTGTCCAATTACCACGAATGCCACCTTCGTAATGCAGCGGTCGGGATGAATCAAATTTTCTAACAAATGCAGCAGCAGCTAGATGGTTTAATCCAAAACCAGATTCATTACCTAGTGACCAGAAAATTACGCTTGGATGGTGGATATCTCGCTCAACCATTCGGGACACCCGGTCCACAAAAGCAACTAGATATTTCTGATCATCACAGATGCTATCTAAGAAGGCATGAGATTCGATATTTGCTTCACCGATAACATAAAAACCTAACTCATCACACAGATCTAGAAAAACTGGATCATTTGGATAATGAGAAGTTCGAATTGCATTGAAATTCCAACGCTTCAATTCAAGAAGGTCGTTCCTAAACATATCCCGAGTTAAAACTCGGCCAGTTTCGCGATTGAAATCATGGCGATTGATGCCATAGAGAATTACTGGTTTGCCATTAAATAAAAACTCATTCCCGACAACCTTGACATCGCGGAAGCCAATTTTCTTAGTTGAAATCTCGGCTACTTTGCCAGATGGATCTAAAAGCTGAATTTCCACTTCATAAAGGGTCGGCGATTCGGCTGACCAAGGTGAAATATTCGGCACTTTTACTTCAAATTCAGCATAGCCAGGGTTAGGTGGATCTAACTCGCGTAGCACTTTCTTAACTGGATCTGGAACATTTCCATCCCAATATTTTCCATGGAATTCGCTATCGGTAATTTCTTTCTGTTCTCGAGTTTTTTTAGTCCATAGTGTTCGGTTATGGCTAATAAAAGTTTGGCTCATTTTTTGCACTTTACTAACTCCGACTATGCGAGCTTGGAAAGTCCAATCAGCGAGTGGAGCTTCATTAATTGAATTGATATAGGCGCGAATTTTCAGCGTGCCAGTTTTGTTATCAGGTAATAGCCCGGGAGTTAGATAGAGGCGCTCGATGAAAACATGCTCAGTTGCAAATAACTTAATACTCCGGCTGATACCGCCATGCCACCATTGATCCTGATCTTCTATAAATGTGGCATCTGACCATTTTACAATTCTTAAACGAATTGAATTGTTACCTTTTTTTATGTAAGAAGTAATGTCAAACTCGGATGCTAAATGAGAATCTTTAGCCATTCCTACATCTTTATTATTTATCGTCACGACAGCTACTGATTCAAAACTGCCGAGCGAAAGCACGATTCGTTTGTTCTGCCAAGCATCTGGAATTGTGAAATCACGTTCATAAATTCCAGTTGGATTATGAAGCGGCACAGATGGTGGTAAATTATCAAAAGGCATTTGCGTGTTTGTATAGATTGGCGCATCTTTATAGTGATGTTCACCTTTATTGATAGTCCACAAACTTGGAACGTTTTCAATGTTCCAGCTACCCGCAGGAGTTGCGTCGGCACGATCTAATAACTGGAAGCGCCACGGTCCATCTAAAGAAATTGAATGCAGGTGCTCCATATTTAGCATCGGTAATCGATTTATCGAAGTCGTTTCCGGGCTAATCCAATACTTGCCGTACATCAGCCCTCCAAGCTAAAAATTCGTCAGATTTACCTACGAAAGTCTGCCAGAAATTCTGGTGTCCTTACTACCTCTTCTCAGGCAAAACTAGCGGTCGGAAAAGGTCGAGAGTTGTTGAAGGTCTAGCAACTATTTAGAATATAGACCCCCATGTTTAACTTCCCGTTCATAAAAGGTTTCAATAATCAACCCATGACTACTGAATTCCCCAATGATTTTTCAGAGCTTCTAATCGATCGGGAATTAAGTTGGTTAGATTTCAATCAACGAGTTTTAGAACTAGCTGAAGATAATTCACTGCCGCTGCTTGAAAGGGTTAGATTCTTAGCAATTTTTTCCTCAAATTTAGATGATTTTTATATGATTCGTGTTGCCACCGTAAAACGTAAGATTGAAAATGGAATTACCCAAAAAGGTATCGCTGGACTAACTCCGAGCGAATTACTGAGTAAAGTCCTAATAAAAAGTAGAGAGTTAGCAGATAGAAAAGCCGCTTTATTTCACAACGAACTGAAGCCGGCACTGGCTGCCCAAGAAATAGAGCTAACAAGTTGGGATAATATAAATGATTTGGAGAGGAGTTACTTAAAAGAGTATTTTCTAAATACAATATTTCCGATTCTAACACCATTAGCAGTCGACCCTCTTCATCCCTTCCCATATATTTCTGGACTTTCCTTAAATCTTGCAATAGTAGTTAGTCATAAAGAAAAAAGTGATAAATTTTTTGCGCGAGTTAAAGTTCCTCCAGTAATCCCTAGATTTGTGAAAACTCAAAAATCTGCGATATATAGATATGTAACTCTAGAAGAAGTAATAATTGCGAATTTACAAGAGCTATTTCCTGGGATGACTATCGAGGATTATTTCACCTTTAGAGTAACTAGGAATCAAGATTTTGAAATTGAAGAGGAAGATAGCGAAGATTTACTTGAAACTATGGAGCAGGAGTTGCTCCAACGAAGATTTGGCCCACCAGTGAGATTAGAAGTTGATCGCAAAATTAAACCGGAATTACTTTCGCTTTTAATTGATGAATTAGAGATTACTGAAGCTGAAGTAATCCAAAGGCAGGGGCCGATTGATTTAACTTGTCTAAACCAAATTGCGGACATTGATAGAAAAGATTTGAAATATCCAGTTTTTAGGAGCAAAACCTCAAAATTCCTGCTTGAAACTGAGAGCGAGGACAGTGAGGCTTTCTTTGACTCATTGAAGAATAATGAAGTACTGCTCCATCACCCATATGAATCATTTACAACTTCAGTTGTTAGGCTTTTGGAGAACGCTGCAAGGGATCCGCAGGTGTTAGCAATAAAGCAGACTCTTTACCGAACTTCCGGAGATTCACCAATAGTTGATGCCTTGATTGAAGCGGCTGAGGCTGGAAAGCAAGTCTTAGCGGTTGTGGAAATTCGTGCACGTTTTGATGAACTCGCAAACGTTCGCTGGGCCAGAAAACTTGAAAGTGCTGGAGTTCATGTTGTGTATGGGCTTATGGGAATGAAAACTCATGCGAAACTCTCTTTGATTGTTAGACAAGAGACCAATAGTTTACGTCGCTACTGCCATGTCGGAACCGGAAATTACAACCCTAAAACCGCACGTTTATATGAGGACTGGGGATTGATAAGTTCGGATCCAGATCTCGGTCACGATCTTTCTAGATTATTTAATCAATTATCTGGTTTTGTAGTAGATACGGAATTTTCAAGACTTCTTGTGGCGCCGAGATCTTTGCGAAGTGGATTGTTAGGAAAAATTGAGAAAGAAATAGAGAACGCCAAAAAAGGATTGCCCTCGGGAATTAGATTCAAATTGAATTCACTATTGGATGAAGTATTTGTTGATGCACTTTATCGAGCATCGAAAGCTGGCGTAAAAGTGGAGTTAGTAACTAGAGGAATTTGCTCATTGAAACCAGAAATTCCTGGAGTATCCGAAAATATTAAGGTTCGATCAATTGTTGGTAGATTTCTTGAGCATTCCAGAATATTCAATTTCGCCAATGGTGGCGAAACCGAATTCTGGATCGGTAGCGCCGACTTAATGGAACGTAACTTAGATCGCAGAGTTGAAGCACTTGTGAAGATTATTGCACCCGAACATAAAGCAACGCTAAATGCCGAGTTAGAAGGGTATTTTGCCGAAGATATTGACCGGTGGGAGTTAGACCAAAACGGTACTTGGCATAGAAAAGATAAAGATGTTCACGGCAAGAAATTTATTTCTTTGCACGCTCGTCTAATCGATAGATTGAAACGATGATGAGTTCCAGAGTACTTGCGGCTGGTGCCATAGTTTGGCGCAGGAACGATAGCGATGAATTAGAAGTTGCACTTATACATCGTCCGAAATACGACGATTGGTCGTTTCCAAAAGGTAAATTAGAAGAGAATGAAATTGCAATTGCTTGTGCATTTCGAGAGGTGATGGAAGAGACCGGGTTTTCAATAGTTATGGGGCCATATATTGGCGAGTTAAATTATTTAACTCACGGAATCAATAAGAATGTGCAATATTGGTCGGCTCGGTTCATTTCTGTAGTAGGTGTACCGCAACCAAGTGAAGTAGATGTTGTGAAGTGGTTTTCAATTTCTGAGGCTGAAGTAAAGCTCTCCCGTCCAGACGATATTTCAATTTTAAAGACTTTCATGAATTTTGATTTGGACACAAATGTTCTTGTTTTGTTACGGCACGCTAAAGCGCTAGATAGAAATGAATGGATTGGTGATGATGGCGATCGTCCACTGATTCAATTAGGACAATTACAAGCTAAACGTTTATTAAGTACGATGCAAGTTTATGGAATTGAAGAGATTCATTCATCGGCTGCTGTTAGGTGTTATGAAACTGTTACACCAATTGCGCGTAGCCTTAATTTAAATTTAATATTTGCAGAAGATTTAAGTGAATATGTCTACGCTAAAAATCCAGATAAACCTTTGAAATATATTAGAAAACTCCTAAATTTACATAGCAATGTGATTGCATGCAGTCATAATCCAATACTTCCGGAAATTATGGCGAATCTAGTTGAGAAATCTGGCGTAGAAACCACGCATACTAAACTCGAACCTGGTGATGCGTGGATTGTGCATCATGTTGATAATGTCGTAATTTCTATTGATTTTTTAGCAGCACCTGCCGTTTAAAAACTAAACTTCCATCCAATCCATCCACTTTAGAACAATGCCTTCACGAAGTGCCCAAGGACAAATTTCTAGTTGATCCACATCTAAGTTGCGCATGACACTTTCGGCAACATACGCACCGGCCACAATTTGTCGGGCTCGACCGGCAGATACACCAGGTAAATCTGCTCGGTCATCAAGGCTCATCTCCGCCAATCTTGGCGTTATTTTCCGCAATGAATCAATTCTTAAATCCTTACCATTTCCTGGAATCCAGTCTGCACATAATCTTGCAAGCGTTCGGAAAGTTTTGCTTGTAGCAATCGCACGATCAGTACCTTGATTTTGTA
>ENA-UOYL01000563-UOYL01000563.1-marine-metagenome-genome-assembly--contig:-NODE-563-length-13338-cov-4.000905_pt1 | contig 13338 bp, 13 predicted proteins | sample MGYA00238173_ERZ767189 | MGnify/ENA primary metagenome ERZ767189 (study PRJEB28943, sample SAMN06267163) | marine metagenome | isolation source: Columbia River Estuary | place: USA:Columbia River Estuary... | reverse complement strand
CCGGGGCAATTCGCTTAAAGCGAGCGCAAATATAAGGATTTTGAATTATTTAAGGCGCCTATTAAAAAATATCATTAGCAGATAGTCAGAAATAAGACCAAAGTATCAAGGGTCTATCGTTGAATAAACAAGGTGCTGTACTTATTAATTAAATCACCACTATCGGATTTAGCGGTAATAAAATAGACATATTGTCCTGTTGGCGCATCATCACCATTAGTTAATTTTCCATCCCAATTAAAGGAAGGGTCTGTTGATTGAAAGATGACTTGATTCGCCTGGCTTAATACAACTACGCTAAAATCAGTTAATCCATTCGCATCGACAAATAGATAATCATTTTTACCATCTCCATTCGGGGTAAATACATTCGTTAAAACGACTTCCAACTCTTGATCTTTCTCTGGCAAAGGGGATGATTCATGTGTGTTCTCAACATGTGGCATTACAATAACATCATTATTGGTTTCAACAGGATCATTAGATACATTCTCTCCCAAATCTTGCAATGGGTCCGTATTTGGAAGTAGAACTTTTGAAAGTTGAACTGATTCAAAAGGAATTATTTTTGGGATATTCATCTCATAAACGACCTCCTCAACACAAGCCCAAACATTCGTCAATTCTACGGCATTCGGAATAGTATTCTTTTTCGTTTCATTTGGAACAAGCGTATTATTATTAGGAATAGATGGAACTTCTTTCGCTTTTTTCTTTTCCTGGGTGGGAACTTTTACTGCTTTATCATCAGAAGAATACAACAAATAGGCAGAGACAAGAACCGATGCGGCAATGCCCAATCCAATAAACGTTTTCGAAAGAATGCTTATACCAGTAGTTACCAAAACGGGAGTGGCTATCGCCGAGGAAACCGAAGCCCATATTTCGGGACGCACAGCTTCTTGATGATTGGATAGCTGCTGCTGAAAAAGTTCCTTAATTTGATCTTTGTCTTCCATTTGTATTATCGTTTCTCTATTCTAGCCTTTAAATAGCCTCTTGCTCTTAAATATTGCGACTTTGAGGTGCTTTCGCTTATTCCCAAAGTTGCTGCGATTTCTTGATGCGAGTAGCCCTCTATCGCAAAAAGATTAAACACTACTTTATATCCTTCTGGCATCGTTTGTATTAATTTCATTAAATCATTAGCCATTAAGTTCTCAACAGTAAATTCCTGTTGTTCTATCTTATATTCTACATCTCCCATGGAAACATCCGATTGAAACTTAAGATTCTTACGGATGTGATCCAAACAAGTATTCACCACAATTCGCCTAACCCATCCCTCCAGCACCCCTTCGTTTTTAAACTCTGAAAGTTTAACAAACACTTTAATCAAGGCATCTTGAAGGGCATCCTCTGCTTGGCTTCTTTGCTTAAAATAGCGCAGACAAACAACAAACATCTTAGGAGCAAATCTATCAAACAACGTTTTTTGAGCCTTCGGATTACCTTTTAAACATTCCTTAACCAATTGAGCATCATCCATGGCTTATTCGTTTAGACATTTATGATGTTGAAAAGGTTGCACCAGATGTATTTTCTTGCAATAAAAATCAGTAGTTTCACTCCGTAAAATAAAGCGTTATATGTCAAAAAACATTATTTTTTTTCTGTTTATTGGTTTTTTTTTAGGGAAATCGGCTTTTTCTCAAGATAAATTAAGTCCGAATAATGGCGCATGGCATGGTGAATTGTGTATAAATGACCGCCTTCATTTACCTTTTGAAATCAGATTAAATACTTCTAAAAAAGGACCACAACTGTGCATCTTAAATGGAAAAAATAGCACCCCTCTAATTCTTAAAAAACGCAAGAAAGAGGTGTATTATTACCGTTTTTCTGAATTTGATAGTGAATTATGCATTCGTTATAATAACAATGGCAAGCAGCTAAGTGGGGAGTGGACAAATTATAATAAGACAAGCCCGGTTTCGATTCCGTTTACAGCATATCTATCTGATGAAACGCGATTTTTAATTAAGGGAATACCAAGTTACGATTTTACAGGAAGGTGGGAGCTTGTGTTTGCTGATGGCAATCAACCGGCTATTGGTCTTTTCGAACAAAAAGGGAATGAAATAAATGGAACATTTTTAACGGAAACAGGGGATTACGGATTTTTATCAGGTAATGTAGACGAAAACAACACGCTTTATTTATCGGGCTTCGATGGCGCTCACGCCTATCAATTTGTTGCAAATATAGGTGCTAATAACGAGTTGAACGGCTTGTTTTATAGCGGAAAAAATGAGCCGACCTTATGGTCAGGGAAACGAAATGAACAAGCTGTTTTGAGAGATTCAGATTCTTTGACTACGCTAAATAATCAGGAACCGTTTTCTTTTGACGCCCTAAAACTGAATGGAAAACCCTATCATTTTACGCCCAAAAAAAATAAAGCAGCAATTATTCAAATAATGGGTTCTTGGTGTTCGAATTGCATAGATGAAACAAATTATTTCAAGGAATTATACCCTCGCTACAAGGACAAAGGCATAGAATTTATAGCTGTCGCTTTTGAGATAGGCAGTCCTTCTCAAAAACGGAAACGGTTAAAAGGTTTTGTTAAGCGTTGCAAAGTGCCTTATCGTGTGGTGTTAGGCGGAAATAAAGGGGCGAAAGAAGCTCAGCTTATCTTTTCCTCTTTGAATACTATTTCTAGTTTTCCCACGACAATTTTTATCGATAAACAAGGACGTGTTAGAAGAATTCATACTGGCTTTAGTGGCCCTGGTACAGGGATAGAATACATAAATTATAAAATCGCAACAGAAAAACTATTGGATGAAATAATCCAAGATGATTAATTGCTAAGGCATCATTCTTCATTAAAAGATCATTTTTTTTACTTTTACAAAAATAAACAACCATGATTTCATCAATGACGGGCTTTGGAAAAAGCAATGGGGTATATCAATCAAAAAAAGTTTCCGTTGAAATCCGTTCTTTAAACAGCAAGGGTCTAGACTTAAATATTAAATTAAACAGTGCTTACAAAGAACTTGAAACCGCTGTAAGAAGCATTGTTTCATCTACATTAGACCGGGGAAAAATAGATGTAAGCATTTATATTGAGTCTCAAGGAGCAAACCCAGAAAACGCACTAAACGTTACATTAGCCACATCATATTATGAGGCTATAAAGAGCCTTAATAAATCCTGGGGTGAGCCTCCTCAAAATTATTTGTCGATTGTAATGAATATGCCAAACGTTTTAAACCAATCAGACGGAGAGCTAGAGGAAGCTGAAACAATGTGGGTTCTTGACCTTGTTACCAATTGCGCATCGAAACTCAATGAGTTTCGAAAAAAAGAAGGCGACTCATTGAAAGCTGAATTTGAAAAATATATTGCTGGAATTCGTAAATTACTAAAAGAGATTGAGCCCTTTGAACAGGAGCGCTTATTCGCTATTCGTGAAAGGATGAATAAGGCATTGAGAGAATTGGACACGGCAGCAGTAGATCAAAATCGTTTGGAGCAGGAAATGATTTTTTATATTGAAAAATTAGACATTTCCGAGGAAAAAATGCGCCTGACCCACCACCTGGACTATTTCATAGAAACAATGGGTACTCCGCTTTGTGGAAAAAAATTAGGGTTTATTGCACAAGAAATAGGCCGCGAGATAAATACATTAGGCTCCAAGTGCAGTCAAGCAGAGATGCAAAAAACAGTAGTTGAAATGAAGGATTTGTTAGAAAAAATAAAAGAACAAGTTCTTAATACCTTGTGATATGGATAGGAAAGAAGGCAAGTGTATTATTGTTTCTGCGCCATCAGGCGCAGGTAAAACCACTATTGTGCACGCCTTGCTAGCGACAATTAATCAACTTTCTTTTTCGGTGTCTGCCTGTAGTAGGGATCCAAGGTCAACGGAAAAAAATGGAGTCGATTATTATTTTCTTGGTGTTGAAAAATTTAAAGAAACCATAAAGAATGACGCATTTGTAGAATGGGAAGAAGTTTATTCGGACTCATTTTACGGCACACTTAAAAGTGAAATCAATCGAATTTGGGATGCAGGCAAAGTAGTTATTTTTGATGTTGATGTAGTGGGGGGGCTCAATCTTAAATCTTTTTTTGGAACCAATGCACTTTCTTTATTTATTGCGCCACCGAGCATTTCCATTTTAGAAACACGGTTAAGAAACAGAAAAACAGAAACGGAGGATAAAATACAACAGCGCCTTGATAAATCAAGAATAGAGTTGAGTAGAGCAAACGAATTTGATATCGTAATCCGCAATGTCGTTTTAAATGATGCCATTGAGGATGCAAGAACAAGTGTTCTAAACTTTATAAAATGAAAATAGGACTTTATTTCGGAACCTTTAATCCGATCCACGTGGGCCACCTTGTGATAGCGAATTACATGGTAGATTATACAGATTTGGATAAAGTTTGGCTAGTTGTTTCTCCCCATAATCCCCTAAAAGACAAAAGCACCTTATTACCCGATTTTCATCGGCTAGCATTGGTACGAGAAGCAATTTATGAGAATCCAAAACTGAAGGCCTCCGATGTCGAATTTCATTTATCAAAACCAAGCTATACTATCACAACCTTAGCCTATTTAATTGAGCAATACCCTGAGCATGAGTTTTCGTTAATAATGGGAGAAGATAATTTAAGGACGCTACATAAATGGTTCAATCATGAAGTGCTAATAAAAAACCACCTCATATATGTTTATCCAAGGGCACTTACCCTTCAGGAAGAACAAGAGGTAAGGTCGATAAGCGAATCCGAAATAACGAATTATTCTTCTTATCCAACGATTGTTTTTTGTGATGATGCACCAGTGATGAAGGTATCTTCAAGCTTCATTCGAAAAGCAATAAAAGAAGGAAGGGATGTGCGGTATCTCTTAACAGAGCCAGTATTTAAGTATGTAGAAGAAATGCACTTTTATAAGTAATTAAAGCACTTCAATTTTTATGGTGCTCCGTTTCTCCTCCGACAAAGAATTCTCGTAAGAGACCTCAATAAAATAAACGCCTGCAGCCAAATCTAATGATAAGTCAACAAATGATTGGTAACCAGAGCCACCCTTTTCTATAACCTTACCCCGTGAATCAAAGACAGCATAATTAAAGTTTGTAATTGCATCATTTGGAGACCGGATAACAATACTTCCTCCCTTAGAACCAGGGTTTGGGTAGGCAATAAAGATGGAAGGATCACTTTGGTTTTCAAAAAATTCTCGGTCAAAATTAAAAAGAAAAAGGCCATTGTTTCGATCAGAAAGTATGATTCTTTTGCTTGAATACAAGGCATAAACGCCCCATGCCCCCCACATGGTAAAGTTTTGAGCATCTGGCAATAAATAGGTGTCGTACGCGCCAATCTCTCCTGGCGGATTCATTCGTAAATCATAAATACGGAGTCCGGCATTGTAATAAGAAACAAAGGCTAATTCGTTTGATATTTGAACGTTGTGAGCGGTCATTGCGGCAGGGCCATCTTGGACACCAAAATAATGAGTTGGGGAAATTGTCCAATTATCAGAAACAGTGCACTTTTTTATGGCAAGGCCTTGGTTTTCATCTGTAAAAACATAGGTGCTCTTATCTGGAGAAAGCCAACCTTGATGATTATATCCTTGTTGATTATAAAAAGCTAATCCGTTTAAATAGATGGGTGCAGTGGGAGACGAAAAATCATAAACTCTTATCCCATCATACCCACAATTAAGTATTGCAATATTATCTCGAACATAAAGGTCGTGCACTTCCTGAAGGTCATTTGGCCCCTGCCATAATAAGGTAGGATTAATGGGGTCTGCTAGTGAAAATAAACGAAGTGGTACCATAGACAAATTGATTCCCGCTACAATCGGTGTCACCATACACATGTATAGTAATGCTTCAGAAGTGTCAATAAATAAACTATGTGTTTTTCCGAAAAGATTGTTTTGAATGTCGGCTACTAATGAAACGGAATCGGGCAAGGTGGAAACATCGATGATTTGCAAACTGCTCGGTCCCTCATCGCAAACGGCGTAAATATATTGTTGATAGAATTTGTATTCTCTCGTTATAGCCAGCGAGGAGCTAAACCGCCCTTTTATGAAACCAATTAGTCGGAGTTCATTGTCGCTAGTTAGCTCGAAGAAATGAGACCCTTCGGTAGAGCCAATCACCGCATATTCTCTGTCTTGGTATTCAAATCCCCAACAGCTGCTATATCGAACATTGCTTGAGTTGGTTAAGAGGGTGTCTTCGCTCCATTTATCGAGTAATTGTACGTTTTTAATATCCTGCGCAAACCCAGAAAAACACAAGCAAAAAACGAAGATAAACCGCATATTTTTTTATGTGTTGGTTTTTAATTTAGGATGCAACATTTTGCAAAATTCCCATAAAACCACACCTGCACAAACACTAACATTAAGGCTGTGTTTAGTGCCAAACTGTGGAATTTCAATAACACCATCGGATAAATCAATCACTTCTTGTTTAACGCCATTAACTTCATTGCCAAAAACAAGCGCAAATTGTGTCTTAGGAAGCGAATTTATTTTCTGAAGCTCAAGGGTTTCTGTAGCTTGTTCTATGGTGTAAATCGCCCAGTTTTTCATTTTTAATTCAGTAACTAAATCAAGTATAGAGGGGCAATATTCCCACGAAACAACATCAGTTGCTCCGAGCGCTGTTTTGTGGATATCTTTATGCGGAGGACAAGCGGTAATGCCACACAAGTATATTTTTTCAACACAAAAAGCATCCGCCGTTCTAAAAAATGAACCAATATTATTAAGCGAACGAATATCATCTAAAATGATAAGCACAGGAATTTTTGATTGTGATCGATATTCTTCTTCCGAAATTCGATTGAGTTCCCACAATTTTAATTTTTTATTACTAATGTTCATAAGAAGTGATTCAATTCTTTTGAAATAAGAAGATATGCGCTTAATTTTAACGTACAAAAGTCACAAAATCATTTGATTTTACGAAATGAAAACCACAAAAGAAATTGCGGAAACGCCTTTAATGAAGCAATACAATCAAATAAAAGCACGTCACCCTGATGCTTTATTGCTTTTTAGGGTCGGAGATTTTTATGAGACTTTTGGAGAAGACGCGGTTAGAACCTCCCGAATATTAGGCATCATATTAACGAAACGGAAAAATGGTAGCGGCACGGACATAGAGCTTGCGGGATTTCCATACCATTCATTAGACGTTTACCTACCTAGATTGGTAAGAGCTGGACTACGCGTAGCGATTTGCGATCAATTAGAAGATCCGAAACTAACTAAAACTATTGTAAAGCGAGGGGTAACGGAGCTAGTTACACCTGGCGTTGCTTTTAATGATCAGGTTTTACACCAAAAGAAAAATAATTTTCTTTGTGCGATTCATTTTGATAAAAAGATTCACGGTGTATCGTTTCTTGATATTTCAACGGGTGAGTTTTTGATCGGAGAAGGGGATAAAGAATACGTGGATAAATTAATCGCGGGCTTTGAACCAAGCGAATTTCTTTATGCTAGGAAAGACCAAGCGCAATTTAAAAGCGCTTTTGGAGACAATCATTGTAGTTTTCGACTAGAAGATTGGGTTTTTAATGAACACAATGCCCATGAAAGGTTAAATAATCATTTTAAAACGAAATCATTAAAGGGCTTTGGCCTTGAAGAAATGAGTTCGGGCATTATTGCCGCAGGCGCGGCTTTATATTACCTTTCCGAAAACCAGCACAAAGAATTTTCTCACATTAACACGCTATCTAGGATTGCTGCAACTAGTCACGTTTGGCTAGATCGCTTTACAATACGCAACCTTGAATTGGTTTATTCCCCTCATCAAAACGCAAAAACGCTATTAGATGTTTTGGATAAAACCGCCACACCAATGGGAGGCAGGTTGATGAAACGATGGCTAATTATGCCCTTAAAAGATCCAAAAGAAATGGAGGCGCGTCATGATGTGGTGGGATGGTTAAAAGAAGACGAATCGGCAACAGCGGAATTAGGTTCATTGCTTAATGAAATTGGCGATTTAGAGCGACTGATTTCAAAGGTTGCGGTCGGAAAAATAAATCCTAGAGAGGTTTCTCATTTGAAGCGAACATTGAAAAACGTTCCTAAAATAAGTGCGCTTTTGGGGAATAAAAACAGGGTGGATTCGATCCAACACTTGCAATCACAACTTACGGACTGCTTTGAACTAGTATCTAAAATTGATGCTACCCTTGATCCAGACCCAGGAATTCAAGTGGGAAAAGGCCGCGTTATTTGCGAGGGCCTTGACCCAATCCTAGATGAATTACGAAACATCTCGCTCTCCGGAAAGGATTACCTCGAAAAACTTCAAGAAAGAGAAGCGTTACGAACAGGGATCACAAGCCTAAAGGTTTCCTTTAATAATGTCTTTGGATATTATATTGAAGTGAGGAATACTCACAAAGACAAGGTCCCGGAAGAATGGATAAGACGACAAACCTTGGTTAATGCGGAGCGGTATATCACAGAGGAACTGAAAGAGTATGAGACTAAAATTTTAGGTGCCGAAGAAAAAATTTATGAAATTGAGGCTAGAATATTTTCAGAATTAGTTACATGGCTGAATCAATTCATACTTCCAATACAACGGAACGCGGCGCTTATAGCAAAGCTCGACTGCCTTTATTCCTTTGCTATTGTTGCTCTTAAGAATAATTATGTGCGAGCAGAAATCAATGATGGTTTAGCCATTAATATTCATAATGGACGCCACCCGGTTATTGAGCAACAACTTCAACACGGTGATGACTTCATTGCGAATGATGTGTTTTTAGATACGGAATCGCAGCAAATAATTATGATAACGGGTCCAAACATGAGCGGAAAGAGCGCTTTATTACGACAAACAGCACTGATTGTTTTAATGGCTCAAATGGGGTCTTTCGTTCCTGCTGAAAAAGCAGAAATCGGTTGGGTGGATAAAGTATTTACTCGTGTAGGGGCCTCAGACAACATCTCTTCAGGGGAATCTACATTTATGGTGGAAATGAATGAAACGGCCAGTATTCTTAATAATATTTCATCAAGAAGTTTGATTTTGTTAGATGAGATAGGAAGGGGAACTAGCACCTACGATGGCATTTCTATTGCTTGGGCAATCGCTGAATTTCTGCATGAAAACAAAACGGCAAAAGCAAAAACCCTTTTCGCAACTCATTACCACGAACTTAACGAAATGACCAACCATTTTAAGCGAATAAAGAATTTTACTGTTGCAGTTAAGGAAGTGGGAAATTCGATCTTATTTTTACGAAAATTAATAGCCGGAGGCAGTGAGCATTCCTTCGGAATTCACGTAGCTAAAATGGCAGGCATGCCAGGGGTTGTTATTAAACGCGCCGAGCAAGTGTTAAAAGAGCTCGAACTTTCCCATGCAAATGTGGGATCAAACAGTCGGCCGGTAAAGAAATCAACTTTGAGAAATCAACAGCAGTCAGAAAATCTCCAACTGAGTTTTTTTCAGTTAAATGACCCTGTGCTAGAAAGTATTCATGAAGAATTGATGGGCATTGACATTAATGTTCTAACCCCAGTAGAAGCACTAATAAAGCTTCATGATATAAAAAAACTTATTGGCGGTTAATTTTTTTAGCAAAACACTAAAAAATTAGTGTTTTTTTTCTAAATTTGTGCCCCTTAAGTGATTATTTAATGCCTTAAGCGACTTGCTTAATGAAGCAAGTTTGAATTGAAATAAAGCGAGAGTAGCTCAGTTGGTAGAGCACGACCTTGCCAAGGTCGGGGTCGCGGGTTCGAATCCCGTCTCCCGCTCCATTATTTTGCCGGCAATCTTCCTGATTGTATTTCGCTCGAGTGGTGGAATCGGTAGACACGCCGGACTTAAAATCCTGTGCCTGTATGGGCGTGCGGGTTCAAGTCCCGCCTCGAGTACAAAAACCCCGGCTTAATGTTGGGGTTTTTTGTTATTAAAGCCTTGTGAATTGGCTTCCACCTTTCACGAGAAAGTTAAACCCCAGGGAATTTATTCTTTTGGGGTTTTTCGTTTGTACTATTATATCGGAACCATGGATGACTTTAATAAAAGAGTGGAAGAACATAATAAATCCGTAACTTAATTGTTGGGGCTTTTTGTTTTTAAAGTATATGGTATAGAATTAATAAAGGGATCGTCCTTTAATTATTCTCAATGAAAGTGCTTACTTTTGATTTGGTATCCTTACAACACTTTTCGCATGTCAAAGATTATTATAAAAAACATTAAAGGCTTAGTTCAGGCGGGAGAAAATATTCCTTTTCTCTTAAAAGGTGTTCAAATGGCCAGTTTACCAATAATTGAGCATGCTTATTTAGCATTAGAAAACAATGTGGTAATCGATTATGGAAAAATGGACGATTGGCAAGGCATTACGGATTGGCGGGGGGTAGAAGTAGTAGATGCCGAAGGAGCCTATGTTTTCCCGGCATTTTGCGATAGTCATACCCATGCTGTTTTTTCTTCCTTTAGAGAAGGGGAGTTTGTAGATAGAATTCAAGGACTTACCTATGAGGAAATTGCATTAAAAGGAGGAGGGATTTTAAATTCCGCTCAAAAATTAAGTGCTGCAACAGCTAACGAATTATTTGATTCGGCTGTTCAACGAATCGATAAATTAATTGCAGGGGGCACTGGAGCGCTTGAAATAAAATCGGGTTATGGCTTGTCTGTTGACTCCGAACTTAAAATGTTGCGTGTAATAAAACGCTTAAAACAGCACTATCAAATACCGATCAAAGCAACATTTTTAGGGGCTCATGCTTTTCCAAAGGAATACAAAAACAACCCTGAAGGATATGTAGATACGATTATTAACGAAATGATTCCATTGATTTCTTCCGAGGGACTAGCGGATTTTATAGATGTTTTTTGTGAACGAAATTATTTTTCTGTTGAACAAATGCAACGAATATTATTAGCTGGAAAGAAGGTTGGTTTAGTACCCAAAGTGCATGTAAATCAATTTTCAATTTTAGGAGGAGTAAAAGCAGCTGTCGATTTAGGTGCGCTTTCGGTTGATCATCTGGAAGAGTTGGGAGAAGAAGACATTTTATCCCTTCAATCAAGCAATTGTATAGCGACTCTTTTGCCAGCTTGTTCTTTTTTCTTGGGGATTTCTTTTGGTGATGCTCGAAGATTAATTCAAGCTGAAATCCCCATTTGCTTAGCCAGCGACTATAATCCTGGTTCATCCCCAAATTACAACTTGTTTTTTATCTGGTCATTGGCCTGTATAAAATTAAAAATGACGCCTGAAGAGGCATTTAATGCGCTTACAGTAAATGCCGCATACGCAATGGGTATTTCGGAAACACATGGAAAAATTAAGATAGGATATACTGGAAAAATTATTCTTACGAATCCGATACCCTCCTTTGCCTACTTACCCTATTCGTTTGGAGAAAACAACATCTCTCGAATCTTTTAATAAAACTTAGCCTTATATTTGTTTTTAACTATGAAATGTGCAGTAATACTCTTATCTTTTTTTACTTACCTAAGTGCAACTTCACAAATAGTTAATCCAGATAATGAGCTGCTTTGGGAAATAACTTCCCCAGTATTAAAAACAAAGTCATATTTATTCGGCACGCTTCATTCCAATGACAAACGAGTTTTTCAACTGGCGGATTCTGTTTACTATGCGGTAAACCACGCCACTTGTATTGCGCTAGAAACTGATATTTTTAAGTTTTTTAATCAGCTTCAAGTCCGTGGCGAAAGTGGCGTGTTATTATATGATAATGAAGGAAATCCTTATACAGGATCTAATCAGGCATCATTCACCAATTATGGAAACGAAGATGGCATGCCACAGTTTTTAGATGCCTATTTTCAACAATATGCTTACCTATCCAATAAGCAATTTTATCCTCTAGAAAATATCAACACCCAACTAGATTACTTTAAAGATTTGCCAAGCTCTGAGAATAAAATGGTGAATTTAAATCGAACTAGGGACATAGAGGCGCTTACGGCGCTGTATTTGAAAGGTGACATTAACATGTTGGATAGGTTTATTCGAAAAAACATGTCGAATGAACCAGGTCTATACGAAGTTCTTATTGAAGACAGGAATAAAGAAATGGTATCTCGACTTGACTCCTGCTTAAAAACACAAACCGTTTTTTGCGCTGTAGGCGCAGGACATTTGTTTGGAGAAAACGGAATGATTCAACTATTAAGAAATAAAGGGTATAAAGTTAGGCTTGTGCCTGCAATTCGCTCTGAAATACCCATTAAGGAAAAACAGAATGTTCTTGCATACAAGGGTTACGAACTCTTGCTTAAAGAGCAGGGATTACTTGTTAAATTTCCAGGCAAACCAGCAGTAACACTGCTTGAAAATGGATCTACAGTGGCGATATATAAAGAATTAGGCCAAGGAAATACCTATGCTATTGAAATCCTCCCTTTTGATGAGACCCTAAGCTTCGAGCAATATGCAGCGATTTATATTGCAAGCCCTCCAAATACCAAATACCGCTATGGAGAATTAGAAGACGGAACATTATTTTATGAGGGTATTTCCGATACTTATCCGGAGGGGATTCATTGGGTAAGGCTTTTGACAAATGGAAAAAACGTATTAATCGCTAAAGCTTTTGGGGGCAATAAGTTTATGAATTCTAAGCGAAGCCGATTGTTTTTTGATAAAATAATCTTTGAATAACGCAATAATTAATAAATTTTGAATAATAAAAATTCTATCCTCAATATAGCTAAAAAAACCATAGAAATAGAAAGCGATGCCATAGCTAATTTAAATAATTTGCTTAATGAAGACTTTGCCAATGCTGTTGAATTGATTTTTAACTCTAAAGGTGTATATGGGCGAAACTGTGTTTGCAAATATGGTCAGTGACATGACTGAAGACTATCAAGAACTAGTCAAGGACAATAGTGTCAGCATAGAACTCTATGAACTATGGAAGCGCGAATACACTTGGGACGCATTGATAAATTTACGATATGGACAAAGTTTCTGCAATCACTTCGGTATCCAAGACCATCGACTGTACTACGAACGCGATTGGGTCAAATGCGACAGTATTATCAGGGTTGACTGGCTTGCAAGACCGTGAATTCTCACACGGGGCACACCTGGCCTGGGGCAGACCCTACGACACCATAACCAAGTGGGATGAAGTGGCCACATGGGGTATTGAAACGTTTGGCCTACCAGGTGATCGTTACATCACTGAAATTAACTTGAATGAAATGGTGTGGTGGTTTCGTGATCCGCAGGATAGACTGTTGTTTGTGTTGAGAAATGGACAATGCCGATGCATAGAGTTATCCTTAAAGGCATAGATGCTGCTCAGGC
>ENA-UOYL01000560-UOYL01000560.1-marine-metagenome-genome-assembly--contig:-NODE-560-length-13410-cov-2.771094_pt1 | contig 13410 bp, 11 predicted proteins | sample MGYA00238173_ERZ767189 | MGnify/ENA primary metagenome ERZ767189 (study PRJEB28943, sample SAMN06267163) | marine metagenome | isolation source: Columbia River Estuary | place: USA:Columbia River Estuary... | reverse complement strand
TGGGATGTTTCAATTGTTGAAGGAAGTACAAAATAAGATGGCAAACCTTGCAAATTGAAACACTCCCTAGGAGTTAATTTTCTGAATCCCAAACTGTCCTTAATAAGAGGTACATTATGACCACCGGTTCCCATATTGGCTGTTAGCGTAGGACAAAGCTTGTTTTTGTTCTCTCTGACATAAAGTCTTCGCCATTGGTAAACCGTATCCGAAGACTTTATCCCTTCAAGTAGCTCCTGATACATGTACTTATCCGGTCCATAATAGAACTTCTCATCTACTGGCCCATTCTCTAAGTAGCTTTGGATTTTATCTGGTTTACCCATCGAAGATGGAGGGAACAACGATTTGAATGTCTGAGACATGACGCTATCTTGGTCTAGCATTGCGTCTCGGCCCTCAAGAAAGCAAATCATAAAGGTACGTTCTCTGTTCTGGGGGATTCGAGTATATTTACAGGTATTAAGCACTCCACTAAACACACAGTAGCCTATTTCTTCAAGTGATTCTCTGACTACCCTAAATGTTTTTCCATCATCATGAGTTGAAAAGTTTTTAACATTTTCTAGAAGTACAACACTGGGCTTGCTCTTCAGTTCCTCTATGAGTCTTAGTATTTGAAAGAACAAATTACCTCTTTCGTCCTTGAAGCCCTTCCTGTAACCAGCGACTGAGAATGCCTGACAGGGAAATCCTCCAACAAGAACGTCTACTGGGGCTAAATCTTTACCATTCAGCTGATGAATATCAAGCAGTATATGCTTATGATCAAAGTTACTCTTGAAAGTTTGAGATGCAGCTAGGTCTATGTCATTGCTCCATAGAACGTCAAAACCTTGATTGATAAAGCCAAGCTCAATTCCGCCAACACCCGAAAAAAGCCCGCCGACCGTGTAGCCACTTTTTCTTTTCATCATCATATAAATTTTACAGTTAACCTGATTAAGTTTATGAAGTGTATTTAAGTCATGCTAATATAACATCTAAATTTAATTGGAGAGATGGCAGAGCGGTCGAATGCGCACGCTTGGAAAGCGTGTGATGGGTCAAACCATCCAGGGGTTCGAATCCCCTTCTCTCCGCCAATATAGTTAGTTAGAAAGCACACATACTAAGGCTGCTTAGTTATGGATGAAATTGTCCCCGATCGCGAATTTCTCAAAGTGCCTTAAAGGCTAGAGCTGCGATCAACGTCGGGATCGCAGCCGCCAAGATCAATTTTCCTGGGTGGACAACCCCCTCACTCAAATAACCCTTCAGGATGGAGGCAGCGGCAGGATTGGGTGCATTCGCAATCAGCGTGAGGCCTCCACCGGTGACGGCGCCTGATACGAGGGCTACTTTGAATTCAACACTGAGCCCAGGCACAAGCGAAGCTAGATACGTAATCGCTGCATTGTCCGTAATAGCCGTCAGCATCATGGCGCCATAGAAAGCCCCTTCGTTATTGAGTTTTAGAAGTACAGATTGAATCCACCACGCTTGTTGACCTCCGAGGACCTCTAAGCCCGCTAAGAAAAAAGCCACCAGCAACGCTTGACGAAGAATGAGGGGATCCTGATGATTCGAATAGGCAGTGGTGTAGCCAATAAAAAACAGTAAGAGTCCCATAAAGATCACCGGATGATGCGCAAAGACTACTAACCCGATCAGGAACGCTAAATGGATCACGATGAGGGTCGATGGCACTGTCATTTTTGCGAAATCAGGTTCGCCAAGATTTAATAACTCGCGACGCATAAGAAAAGTCACTAGGGAAGCGTTAACCACAACCGCCAAAAGGGCTTTCCATCCAAACGTATGCAGCATGAAAGCCAAATCCCATTGCCATGTCGAGGCGACCATCACAATGGGGGGCGCGGCAAAGGGCGTGAGCGTTCCCCCAATGGACACATTAACGAATAAAACTCCGAGTGTTGCGTATTTTAATCGCTCGCTGACGTGCTTCGAGAATACGGAATCTCTAAGCATCAGGGCAGCTAAGGTCATTGCACCAGGCTCGGTGATTAGGGAGCCCATCAGGGGCACTAAGGAGAGCGTCAAGAAATAATGGATCCGTGAGGTAGGGAAGGGTAGTTCTTTGGCAACCTTTTGGACCAGAACACTGCAAGCTTGTAAGATCGGCCGCGTAGCGGCCACCACCATGATGGCGAAGATAAAGAGCGGCTCCTTAAAATTACGGGCCTCTAGGTATTCAATGGTAGGGGTTCGCCCCACCATAAACCACATCACCAACGCAAGAACTAGGGCCCAAAAGCCAAACACCACTTCGACTTCCCCTAGTAAATGCCAAAGCCCTGCATGGCGGGGCCTTGTGCGGGCAAGATGTTCAAAGTATTTGGTGCTGAAGGTATGAAGAACAGCCAGACCAAAAAGTCCTGCGGCAATCCAAGGCAAAAAAGGGTGCGTCATGAAGGGCTCCGTGATCAATCCAACTGTGAGGCGGCCCGGCCTTCACGCTACCTGCCCCATAGTGATAGGGCACCCATTAGGACAATTATAACACTGGGTCAAGAGGTCATCACCATTCAGATAAACCAGACCCCAGCAGTGAATTTCAAGGGCTAGTCAAAGTTGAAGATGAATCCAAGAGTCACGTTGGACCTAAGTGATTCTTTCTCGCATTTTCAATTACTCTACCCTCTAAAAATAGTTCTCAACCCTAACCCTTAAGCAAGTGTCTATTGATTCCTGTCCCCTTTTCCTAACCCTTCCTTTAAGGAGATCAATGTTTAACGACGGCCTCAATCACCCTCATTTTCGTAAGCTAACCTCAGCTGAGAAGATCCAAATCCTCCGACTCTACATCGAAGTCATGCAGGAGAAGGTCGCTGAGGCAAGAAAAGAGCGAGATATTGCGGTCAACCGCTTAAGAGCCAAGGAGGGCCAACCACCTTTGGATCCGACCTCACTACGAGAGGAGGATTGGATCTACCTAGGCCAAAAGTTCCTGACCAAGGTTGCGCAGAAAGGAGCTCATTAATGACTATTCCCGAGGGTATCCGCCTGATCGGCATCAAGTCCCTCGATCTGGGTTCTTTTGTCAGGGATTTCAAACCTCTGATGCGTTCGGATTGGGATCTTGAGGCAGGAAGCTTCCCCTTTCGCTTGGTAGATCGCCCTGTTCTTCGTAGAAGGGGACATCTTTGGAATGTCCATCTCCGGGATGGCCAAGTGATTATTAGTCCTCGAAAGGAATCCAGCGAAACGGAGCCGCGTCGCGGCTACCCCTTTGGGAGCTGTATTGTGAGGTCAGAACCAATCCCAGCACCCCCACCAAAAGCATTGAGCATGGCCAAGAGTTCAGACATAAAGAATTTGATTTGGACCCAAGTCCCTCATCGGGGTGAATACTATCAAGTCAGAATTCCGGTCTATGTTCCAACGACGTTTATTCTTAAGACCACTCATAAGCCTTGGGGTTCAACGTGGCACTGGGACCTGACGAGTTAACTATCGTCGATCTTTGAAGAAATCACTCAGGAGTCCCGAGCACTCGATGCCGAGGACTCCGGACGTGATCTCAGGGTGGTGATTAAGCATGGGAGGATTTTTTAAGTTCAAGCGATAGCCTCCTTTGGGATCCTCCGCTCCGTAAACAATTCGACTGACACGAGCATGGATGAGGCTGCCAAAGCACATGAGGCAAGGTTCTAACGTGGTATAGAGAGTCGCTTCGGGGAGGCGGTAATTATCCTGATCCTGACAGGCGTCTCGAAGCGCTTCGATTTCGGCATGGGCCGTAGGATCCGCTGAATCAATGACCCGGTTGCACCCGCGTCCGATGACCTGCCCATTTTTTACAACAAGGGCTCCAATCGGAACTTCCCCGAGACTGGCCGCGCGACGAGCTTCTTCGAGGGCGAGGCCCATATAGTAGAGATCTTGTTCATCTGTCATCGTGAGCCGCATCCTTATATAGAGAGCAACGACTTTCAGTATGGCTTTAGAAGGCCTAGATTTATAGATGGCAAGCCACCCCGCTTCTTGTAAAATCAATAAGGTCCCTGTAGGACCGTTTTATCTCCCCCGCTTCAGGGGGATTTCTTTGGGGCAAACACTTTCATGAAGGCTCACCTGATCCTCAAGGACGGGACCCTGTTTCGCGGACAGGCCCCTTTGGGATTTGGTGGACAGGGCGAAGTGGTTTTCACCACCTCCATGATGGGTTACCAAGAAATTCTGACGGATCCCTCTTATGGGGGTCAGATGATCACCATGACGTTCCCCGAGCAAGGCATTTACGGAATTCATACGCATTTAAATCAAGGTGTCAAACCCTCGGCTACCGGATTCATCTGTCGTCGCATGACGTTGCGCCCCGATCATGCGCAGAGCGAACAAGATTTACAATCATGGCTCCGGTCGTTTCATATTCCGGTGATTACCGATGTGGATACGCGTGCGTTAACGCAACACCTGCGAGATCAGGGCTCCCAGCCTGGTCTGATTTGGCTCGAATCGGAGGGCGACGTCACCCACGGTGTCCAAAAAGCTAAGGAACTCCCCGATATGACGGGTCAATCGCTCTGCGGTCAGGCCAGTTGTCGGGATCGCTATGAAATGGCTAATCCTAACGCGCCATTTCGTGTGAGTGTTTTAGATGGCGGCATCAAACAAAGTATTTTAGATCAACTTCATGCCTCAGGACTTGCCCTTGAAGTATTCCCTTGGGACACGCCGGCCAAAGAACTTGCTGCCCCTCGCTTTCACGGAATTTTTTTGAGCAACGGACCCGGCGATCCCGCTTCCTTGTCCGGCATGATGAAAGAAGTCGAGCAGTGCATCGGTCAAAAACCTATTTTTGGTATTTGCTTAGGTCATCAACTGCTAGGCCATGCCTTTGGTGGCAAAACCTTCAAGCTCAAGTTTGGTCATCGGGGTGCCAATCAGCCGGTAATCGATCTCGTCACCGGAAAAATAGAAATTACCTCTCAAAATCATGGATTTGCTGTGGACGACATGAGTCTGCCGCCTGAAATTGAGATTACCCACCGACATTTAAGCGATAACACCGTCGAAGGTCTACGTCATAAGACCTTGCCGATCTTCTCGATCCAACATCACCCGGAAGCCTCACCGGGACCCCATGACGCCCGACACTCGTTCGGCAAATTTAAGCAACTCATGGAGGACTTCCATGCCTAAACGCACGGACCTTCGTTGTGTGCTGGTGATTGGGTCGGGTCCGATTCAAATTGGACAAGCGTGTGAGTTTGACTACTCCGGTACCCAAGCATTAAAAGCCCTTCGCGAAGAAGGTATTCGAACCGTGTTGCTCAATTCGAATCCGGCGTCCATCATGACCGACATCAACCGGGCGGATGCGACGTATATTGAACCCCTCACGCTCCAAGTGCTTGAAAAAATCCTAGAGAAAGAAAAACCCGATGCCGTATTGCCGACCGTCGGAGGACAGACGGCGCTCAATCTAGTCATGGAAGCGCATCACCAAGGTATTCTTCAGAAATATAAGACCCAACTCATTGGCGCACAGCCGGAAGCCATCGAGCGCGGGGAAGATCGACAGATTTTTAAAAAGTTGATGGATGACATTGGCTTAGAAACCTGCAAAGGCGGCTTCGCTCACAACATGGAGGAAGCCCAAGAGATCCTCAAGATGACCGGATTCCCCGCGGTGCTTCGACCGGCGTTCACCCTCGGGGGTAGCGGCGGCGGCATTGCCTACAACATGGATGAATTTAATTCGATCATCACCCGAGGTCTAGATCTGTCACCCATCAGTCAGGTCCTCATCGAAGAAAGCATCCTCGGATGGAAAGAATTTGAACTCGAAGTCGTTCGGGATCTCGATGACAACGTCGAAATCATTTGCAGCATTGAGAATTTCGATCCCATGGGAGTCCATACCGGCGATTCCATCACGGTGGCCCCAATACTGACCCTGACCGATCCTGATTATCAACGCATGCGCGAAGCGTCGAAGGCGATCATCCGCGCCGTGGGCGTCGAAACCGGGGGATCGAACATTCAATTTGCCCTCCATCCCGTCGACGGTCGTATGATCGTGATCGAAATGAATCCCCGGGTCTCGCGAAGCTCGGCCTTGGCGTCCAAAGCCACCGGTTTTCCCATTGCCTGGGTCGCCACCAAGCTCGCTTTAGGCTATCGCCTCTGGGAATTACCTAATGTGATCACCCAAAAAACGAAAGCCGCCTTTGAACCGGTTCTTGATTACGTCGTTGTCAAAATTCCACGATTTACGTTTGAAAAATTTCCCACCGCTGAAAAAATACTCGGCACGCAGATGAAAAGTGTCGGCGAAGTGATGGCCATCGGCCGAACGTTCAAAGAAGCGCTTCAAAAAGCCGTGCGGAGTCTTGAAGAAGGTCATCCTGGACTGGCCGGCGCCCTTGATGGCAAGTTGGATCTGGATCAATTGCGACAATTTTTGATGGTGCCAGGTCCTCAGCGGTTGTTTTGGATTTATCAAGCGCTGAAAGTGGGACAAAGTGTGGAGGAAATCCATCGACTTACCTACATCACGCCTTGGTTCATCCAAGAAATCGAAGAAATTGTTATTTTAGAAGGACGCTTGAGAGGCTATCCCGCTAATTTGATTCCCCAGGATCTTATGGAACAAGTCAAACGGGCAGGATTTTCGGATCAGCAGATTGCACGCTTCACCGGCGGTAGTGAAGAAGAAGTGAAAGAACTAAGACATCACTACGGTATTCATCCGGCTTTCAAACGGGTCGATACGTGTGCGGGTGAGTTTGTCGCAGAGACTCCTTATCTCTATGGCACCTGGGAAGATCATAGCGACGCCGAACCCACCGATCGTCCGAAAGCCATTGTTCTCGGGTCGGGTCCGAATCGCATCGGGCAGGGTGTGGAATTTGATTGTTGTTGCGTGCAGGCGGTGGAAGCCATTCGTGCGAGTGGCGTCGAAGCTATTTTGATCAACTGTAATCCTGAAACCGTCTCCACGGACTTTGATACCAGTGATCGACTGTACTTTGAGCCACTCACATTCGAGCATGTGAAGTCGATTATTCGTCGCGAGTCGCAAGGCGGTAAACTTCTAGGCGTATTCACACAATTTGGTGGACAAACTCCCTTGAAACTGGCGGGGCGACTTCATAGTTCAGGCGTTTCACTCCTAGGAACCCCGCATCAAGCCATCATGGATGCCGAAGACCGTGAACGTTTTGGCGATGTCCTCAAAAAATTAAATATTCCCGCTGCCGAATGGGGCATGGCGACCAATTTAGAACAAGCCAAAGAGATTGTGGAAGGCCTGGGGTTCCCCGTGATGGTTCGCCCCTCCTTTGTGCTGGGTGGACGTGCGATGGCGGTGGTCTTTGATCAAGAAGGCCTCGTGAAATATATGCGCGAAGCGGTTTTGGTCTCGGAGGACCAACCGGTCCTCATCGATCGTTATCTGGATGGGGCTCAAGAACTCGATATTGATTTAGTGTGTGATGGCACCGACGTCGCCATTGCAGGACTCCTCGCCCATATTGAAGAAGCCGGCATTCATTCCGGCGATTCGTACGCGGTGCTCCCGGCGCTAGGCGTCGCCCCCGAGATCCTTACGCGTGTAGGGGAACAATCCAAGCAACTGGCGTTAACCTTAGGCGTGCGTGGACTGATCAATCTGCAGTGGGCTATCAAAGAAGGCGTGGCTTATTGCCTAGAAGCGAATCCTCGAGCTTCGCGAACGGTTCCCTTTGTCTCTAAAGCCACCGGCGTGGATTGGGCAGGCGTCGCTGCCCGTATTGGGTTAGGTCAAACGTTAAAACAGCAAGGCATCAAAGACGGATTGCCTCGTCTTGTATCGGTTAAAGGCGTCGTGTTTCCGTTCGCTAAGTTCCCCTCGGTGGATCCGGTCTTAGGACCCGAGATGAAGAGTACGGGAGAAGTCATGGGCATTGGCGCTAATTTCGGCGAAGCCTATGCGAAGGCGCTCTTAGCGGCGGGTATTCCGTTACCGACGTCTGGAAATGTATTCGTTTCCGTCAACGAGCACGATAAGGTTCGTCTTAAAGAGCTAGGAACCAAAATGACGAAACTAGGGTTCACCATGTGTGCCACGGAAGGCACCGCGGTGGCTTTGAGATCGCATGGTTTCGAAGTCCGCACCGTCTATAAGGTGAATGAAGGTCGACCCAACGTCGTTGATCTCTTAAAAAATGAAGAAATCCAATGGGTGATCAATACGCCTCTGGGTCGTACCGCGTTTTTTGATGAGAGTGCGATCCGCAAAGAATCCTTGCGCCTTAAAATTCCTTCCCTCACCAACATGAATGCCGCCATTGCGGCGTGTGAAGCCATTGAAAGTTTCCAACACACCATGAAGATTCGAAGTCTTCAGAGTTTGCGTCCGTGAAACCCGCGCTGGTAGTGATGGCGGCCGGGAAAGGCAGCCGTTTTGGAGGCCTCAAGCAATTAGAAGCCTTGGGTCCCCACGGAGAAACGTTAATGGATTACGCCCTCTTCGATGCCTATCGATCCGGGGTCCGTCAGGTCCTTTTAATTATTCGTCCCGAGATCGAATCGGAGTTCCGAAAGAAACTCAGTCCTCATTGGTTTGAAAAGTTCCAAATCGATTTTATTTTTCAGCGTCTGGATGAACTGCCTCAGGGCACAGGGACCTTCCCTGACCGAACGAAGCCTTGGGGAACCGGTCACGCCGTATTGGCCGCCGCGCCCCATGTCCACAGTCCTCTGATCGTCATGAATGCGGATGATTTTTATGGTCCCGCAGCCTTTCAAAGTCTGACACAGTGGCTTGACGAGACGCCAACGGGTACCCCGACACGTTTTGCAATGGTGGCTTATCCTTTGGAGACGACGTTGTCTCAGCACGGGAGTGTCTCTCGGAGCATTTGCGAATTGAATCAGGATGGATCGCTTCGTCAGATGCAGGAATACGCTGATCTTCGAAGAGCAGGGGACCGCATTCTCTCGACAGAATTATTGAGCGATCAAAAACTCACGGGTCAAGAACTCGTCTCGATGAATTTTTGGGGTTTTCAAGCCGATATTTTTACGACCCTTCGTGAGGATTTTATTCAGTTCCTTATTCAGCAAGGACAGGATCCCAAAGCGGAATATTCGCTCCCAGCTCATGTCGCTCGGAGGGTTCAAGCGGGATCAGCCCACGTGCAGGTCCTCACCAGTCAAGACGCTTGGTTCGGGGTGACCTATCAAGAAGATAAACCCGAGGCCATCACCCGCATTCGTGCCCTCATCGAACAGGGGATCTACCCCGCGTCTCTGGAATTTCCTTCATGAGCGAAGCGATCCAGTTCGTTCCTCAGGTCTTTCAGCGCTTTGCGATTCAAGGAACGTATAGCTCTGCGCGACCTTATGGCTCAGGTCACATCAATGAAACCTTTTTAGTCACCGCTCAAGAGAACGGGGTTCCCCGTCGTTATATTTTTCAACATCTGAATACGTCCATTTTTCCTGATCCGCACCCCGTGATGGAAAATATTCAACAGGTCACCGGGCATTTGCGAAAAAAACTTGCCCACCTCTCCTCGGTTGATCTTGAGCGGCGAGTCTTGACGCTGATATCCACCCGCGAGGGGGGTGTTTTATTCGAAGATCCCACGATGGGCTACTGGCGAGCCTACCTTTTTATTGATGAGGCCCAAACTTTTGACATTCTTGAGACCCCCCAACAAGCTTTTGAAGCCGCGTTGGCTTTCGGTACCTTCCAACATCTCCTATCGGACTATGATGGACCGCCTTTAGTGGAGACCACGCCCGATTTTCATCACACCGTGAAGCGTTTTCAAGTATTTCAAGCGGCCGTGAAGGCAGACCCGCTAGGTCGGGCTCATGACATGGCGGCTGAGATTGACTTTGCCCTTCATCATGAGGCGCTCGCGCACTTGTTAATTAATTTGAAAGCCTCGGGGGCTATTCCCGAACGGATTACCCATAATGATACGAAATTGAATAATGTGTTGCTGGATGCCGAGAGCGGTAAAGGACTATGCGTATTGGATCTAGATACGGTGATGCCCGGCTTATCGCTTTATGATTTTGGGGACATGGTTCGTTCCGCCTGCAACCCAGTCGCCGAGGATTGTCCGGATCCCAGTCGTGTCATTGCGAGAGGCGATGTCTTCGAAGCCTTAGTCGCAGGCTACCTCCAGGGAACCGCCGGAGCCTTGCTGCCCATCGAGAAAGACCATCTCCTGACCTCAGGACAACTCCTCAGTTTTGAATGTGGTCTTCGATTTCTCACGGATCATCTGAACGGCGATACCTACTTCAGAATTCACCGGCCAAGTCAAAATCTCGATCGAGGCCGGACTCAATTTGCCTTAGTCGCGAGCCTTGAGGCGCAGCGCGATCATTTTTTAAGTCTCATCCCCCGATCATAAAGGATCTTATGTCGACTTTTGTGGAGTCCACCCCTCAACATCGTCGACAAATGAATTTCTTGCTGAGCATGTCAGGCTTAGGCGGCCTGTTGTACGGCATTGACCTTGGGATTATTGCGGGCGCGCTTCCATATTTAGAAGCCACATCAGGATTCACGTCCAATCAACTCTCGGTCGTCGTAGCGGCCGTTTTACTAGGCAGTGTCGGCTCCACTTTATTTGCTGGACTGCTCTCCGATGCGTGGGGTCGACGTCCCGTCATGATTGTCAGCGGATTTGCGTTCATTCTTAGCGTTCCCATGATGGCGTTGTCGTCGAGTTTTTTCACATTGGTCCTGGGTCGACTCTTTCAGGGCATTAGTGCAGGACTGGTGGGTGTCGTGGTCCCTCTTTATCTTGCGGAATGTTTGGGGGCCACGAACCGAGGCAAAGGCACGGGCGTCTTTCAGTGGTTGATTACGCTCGGTATCTTTACGGCGGCGCTGGTCGCTTGGCTTTTTAGTTTCCGTGTGGAAGCGATTGAGCAACTGCAGGATGCGCAGCGTCTTTTTGATTTTAAAAACCTTGCCTGGAGAAGTATTTTTTGGATCTCCCTGATTCCGGGACTTGCGTTTACAGTCGGAAGCTTTTTTACCTCCGAGTCGCCCCGCTGGCTCTTTCGTCAGGGTCGCCGGGCCGAAGCGAAAGCGGTCCTGATGAAAACCCGCCCCGAGGCCCAAGCGGAATCGGAGCTCCAAGAGATGGAAGCCTTGCAAGGAGCTCCCTCTAAGGTCGAAGCTCAGCGCGAGTCTATCTTCCGTCGAAAATATATGATTCCCTTTGCCCTCGCCTGCGCGATTCTCATGGGTACGCAAGCCACCGGCATTAATTCCATCATTGGCTACAACACGACGTTGCTTATTCAGTCAGGTTTGAGTGATCACGATGCTCATTTAGGTTATGTCCTGATGACGCTAGTGAATTTCTTGATGACGTGGGTAGGAGTGAGTCTTGTAGATCGCCTAGGCCGAAAATTCCTTCTTACCGTGGGTGCTTCTGGCCTCACGCTCTGCTTACTCGTCATTGGTTTTCTCTTTGATCGGGTGGAATCAAAGCGATTGGATGGTCAAGCCTATGTTCAGTCTTTGGTGAACCCCGCCCAAGAGCTTCATTTTGATTTCACCGGCGCCGAGGCCGATACGTTGGTCCAAACAATAGATCCCAACCGACAGGATCTCCTAGGGAAACCCAGTACTGCGGTTCTTATTTATGCCTACGGGGATTTCCGGGCTGCGTCTAAAGTCGTTCGCAGTCAGGATCCTCTCGCGCAGATCCATGTCACCCGAGCCAATGTGGTGCCCACTAACCGTGTGGTGGCTTTTTTCTCCAGTCCCTTCGGAGACTGGGAAGCTGGCCAAAGGGCGCCCCTCAAAATTGAGCATGCTTTACTGACCCCAACTCCTTCGAGCTCGAATGGTTGGGCAACAGCGATCTTGATCTTTCTTTTTGTAGGATTCTTTGCATTGGGTCCTGGCGTTTGTGTATGGCTCGCACTCTCCGAACTCATGCCCACCCGTATTCGATCCAATGGTATGAGCATGGCGCTCTTACTCAATCAAGCCGTGTCTACCTTGATTGCTTTACTGTTTCTTCCCTCGGTGGGTCAATATGGGTACGGACAAGTCTTCTTCGTGTTTGCCGGATTCTCCATCGTTTTTACGCTAATTGCAGCCTTCTGGCTTCCTGAGACCAAAGGAAAGACGCTCGAGGAGATCGAAACCCAGTTCGATCCCACACCCTAATCCCTTAAAATCAATATTAGGTACCCTAGAATGAGCTTCGCATTTCAAACAAGAGAACGTGGCTTCACCATGGCGCTTGCACTCGCCATGGCAACCGTTATGGGAATCTTTCTCATGGTCGCCATGCCGACACTAGCCACCGAAGTTCAGCGAGAAAAAGAAATGAATCTGATCTTCAGGGGCGAAGCCATTGCGAATGCTTTGCGGCTTTACAATCTGCGCATGGGTAAATATCCCACCCAACTCGAAGAATTGATGAAAACGAAACCCCGTGTGATTCGTCAGCTGTACGCAGACCCCATGACGGAGGAGGGTACTTGGGAATATATTTATGCCGTCCAGCCGGGGGTGAGTGGGAATACAGAGGGTTTACCGATTATGGGGGTTCGCAGTCGCTCGGAGCGCGATAGCGTATTGGTGTATCAAAAAAAATCATTGATCCATGATTGGATTTTTACAGCGATACCGAATTACATTGAACCCCTTGATTCGGGAATCAAATAATAATCTACAAATATATCGTTCAGTCGACTTGTTGAGCCGTCAAAAACATTGCTTTTTCCAATGAGACAAAAAAGTCTTGATAGGGTTTGGGGTCTAAGATTGGCTCATCGTTGAATGAAGCATTTGCTCTAACTGATAGTTGGGTTGTGCCCCTAGGGCGTACACTCACAGTAATTCTTAGGTTGTAGCCACTCAATTTGGTGGCCGAGATCGTACCTAACTCTAAGTCGGCTTTATCAATAACAAAACTTAAATCCTGAAGCGTTGCAATAATCGTTCTTAGGGTTTTTTCTCTGTCGGTGGTATCAAACACCCTAGATTGCATGGATCTTAACTGAAGCTGAGTTTCCTTTCCGCCACTATCTAACACAGTGGCTGCCGTAGGTGCATTACAAGCTAAAGAGAGAGTAAGAACCGGGACCGTTAAAATTACGTTTATGTTTCTCATTAAATCTCCTGTGCTTCCAGAAAGGCCGACTTAGAAAGTTTTTCGAAAAATTCTTTATAAATTACCGGGTCCTTGATAGCTTCGATTTTAGTAATCTCATTTTGCGTATTCCAAACCGTTCGTTGGAAAGTGACTCGGAGTAAAATTGAACCACTGTCGCTTGTGCGAGTAATCAAAGAAGCACGAATAAGTTGTGTTTTGTCTATAGGCGTTGACCCCCCGCCTAAGAGAGCTAAGACGATTGCCCCGGCAACTTGACCTCCGCTGGTGGCATCCCGATTCTTGGAGCCAACCACAACACCTAATTTGGTTT
>ENA-UOYL01000558-UOYL01000558.1-marine-metagenome-genome-assembly--contig:-NODE-558-length-13428-cov-3.433526_pt1 | contig 13428 bp, 3 predicted proteins | sample MGYA00238173_ERZ767189 | MGnify/ENA primary metagenome ERZ767189 (study PRJEB28943, sample SAMN06267163) | marine metagenome | isolation source: Columbia River Estuary | place: USA:Columbia River Estuary... | reverse complement strand
TGACGTTCCTTTTTTGTTCTTGGTCAAACTTCATTTGCGCTCGTTTTACCCTATCCTCGGCCAGCTCGCTGTCAATCTCCTGACCTTTCACTTGTACTCTCTCCACTATCACTTCTGGAGTGTGACCCTTCTCCTTCTCAGGCTCAATTGTCTTATCTTCCTTGTCCTTTGTCACAGCTACTGTTTTCTTCAACAACTTGTTGGCTTTCTTTTTCTCAGCTTTTCTCCTCTTGATTTCAGCAAACTTTTCTTCGGAAAATCTTCTTTTCTTGCTAATTTTCGCACCCGGGACGGCTTTTTCCTCGACCCTTGACTCAATTTTCTGATTAGGTTGCTGTATCTTAGCCATATTCCTTCTCAGATATTTGTGTCAATTAGTTCAAGTACTCACAGCCTTCTCTAATGAAAGCCCTCCAACAACTGAATTCTCCGTTCATTTCTGGTAGAAATCTTTGTTAGTTGCTCTCTACTCTCTTTCTTCGGCGCTCATCTTTCACTTACACTCTCTCTCTCCGCTCACTCCTATGGGCTTATCGCTCCCTAGAGGGAGGGTTGAGTAGAATGTCCGCTACTGAGCGCTTCAAAGAGAGACGGGGAAGGATTTAGGAAAGAGGGAGGTAAGACATCTTACATCTTCCCCTCTTGCGGGTTGCCCCACTCAGGATTTTCGTTGCCAAAAATCCCATCCATTCCCTTACCAATCTTTTTGCGGTGTTCAAGTTCGGCAATATTACAATTCTTGCACCTTGGACAACCACAAGCATTGGTAAAATATCTCCACTCTGGATGGGTAATGACTCCCATACATGAGTAGCACTTACATGATGACCTTATACTTATGACATTTTCAAACGTTTTATGCTTTTGGTCCTCATCATGATGGTCAAAAGCTAAATTTTGAGGGTCTAGTAAGTTCCATTCATAGGGATTACATTTCCCTTTTAAATGATACTCACAACATGACCTGCCACAAGTATTTCTAGGCCAAAATGCATTCATGTCATGTTTCTCATTCCTACAAATTTTACAGTTGCACTCTCGCTGTTCTGCATGTTTTACAGGAATGTCTGACATCTCTATTATCTCATGTTCAGGTTGAAATTGGGGATTCAAATAAGTTTTTCTGTTTTCAAAGTTTCGAGGTGGAGCTTGCTGTCTCTCATCCCCCTTACGTTTGAACAGAAATCTTAAGTGTAACAAATTGTCTATTTTCCTATACATACAGCGTAATAGCTGAGTTGCATATAAAAATACCACAATTATGGATGTGTAAGACCCTATCATTTGTAATTCATTTAAAAATGATGTCTTAATCCAATTCATTACACCCTGAACTAAGCTTTTTGGACTCGAGCCGTACTTTTGAAAATTGTAACGGTCCGTGCCCAAGCAAGAACTTTCACGACAAAAGTTGTCAATCATATGATTTTCTAACATTTTGCGTTTTCGTCCCCAATGAATAAGATCTTCGAATTGTTGGAAATCTTCAGGGTTATATAACCCGTCATTAGTGAAAATTTCCACTTCATCAATCTTATTACTGTCCAGGTCATTTACAAACTTCCCCAAATTGGTCAGGGTTATATTAACTAACTCAATGGTGGGAGTTTGTTGTATGACCTGGCCTTCTTTTGTGACAAAGTACGGGGCTTTTTGACAATCTATGCTTGGGAATAAATTTTTGTCTTCTAAATCATAGATCACATGTGACCCATAAGATATTAACACATTTTTCCCGTCATAAACCACAGGTAAGTAACCTTCTAGGCAGCGCACATTGCTACTTTCACCTAAAATTACACTTACTTCCGTGACTTTGCATTTAATTGACAATATTAAGTCCCCCCGTCTTTTCAAGATAGCATTAGGTGTAAACGGAGATATTTCTATACTGTCTATTGAACTAGCAATAGTTGAGCATATTCTATCATTAGTCAAAGAATGGAAACCCTCTGCTTTTAGAACTGACATCAATCCTAAATACTGAGCGTTGGCAACCTCCTCTGACCTTATGCTTACACCTTCAACTTGTACTCTCTCAAGTTTTTGAATCTTGAGGTCACGGTCATAGACAATTAAGAGATTGTCCATATTTGTGCTATAGTACTTGCTTATGCTTCTTGCACACTCTAAACTCGGATTTATAGGTATTCTCTTTTCTAAGGCAATTTTGTGCTCATGACTAACTACCATTAAAGATTTTCCTTTATCCGTGTTTACAGTAACCTCATTGACTTTAAGTTCTCTTACACTTTTAAGTCGACAAGGGTTGTCGTTTCCGACTTTTACATAAGATTCATTGCTTGATAGACACATTCTCGAGCTGAAACAACTATCATCAAGTTGGCGTCGATTTGTTATATCGCTTGCTGTTCTTGATGTATAATCTATTTCCAACTCTACTTCCTGGATACTTAATATGATATCCTGAAAAGTGAGAGTTTGCTCATGTAAAACGTCTCCTATCCATGCCTGCACTCCATTGCAGAAAACATTATCTGATGTTAATGTCAACGACCCTCTTGCTATTTTTTGATAATGCAACTCGGTGTTGATAGCCATCGGATAAGTATTTCCGTCCGTGTGAATGCCTGTCTCATGTATTTGTTTACATTCAAGTGGAGTTATTTCGCTCACCACAGCATACTTGGGTGGAGCTAACAATTTCATATGTGACCATCTAGCACACATATGGTTTGATTCGCTCACCGTTTTTGTGCATCTAATCGCTTTTACAGTCTGTTTATCAACATGTTCTGCAATTGTGATCTTTTGCAACGGTGTTTCAACCTTTTTCTGCTGTTTTGAGCAAAATGTATCTACTCTACTGTATGTAACTTGGTTCGTTTTACAATCTAGTGCATCCAATTTCAAACTAGGAAGTTCCCCATATATGGATATTTCTCCCTTTATTTGATGTAGGTTCAATACCAGAAGGATACAGCACCAAACTGTTAACATTTTAAACTTTATTTCAGCCATCATATGCTTGATAATAACTTGTTTAAAATATTCTTAACGAACCCTAATTTTAATTTACTTAGTCCAATTGAGATTATACTCTAATTTGGAACTTTTTCAATTGAAATTAGTTTATACTTTTAATTACTATTCCAACTGAGATTATTTCTCTAATTTGGAATTTGTTCAATTAAAAATATCTTAATTAAACTCTAAATTATATTGAATTGGTCCAACCGAGATATTTTCTCTAATTTGAACTATTCAATTAATTTTAGAATTTAACCCATTAAATTCGAGATTAGTTTGACTTGATCCAACCGAGATTATTTGCTCTAGTTTGAATCTTTCAACTAATTCATAAATTTAACTTATTAAATTCGAGATTAGATTGACTTGATCCAACTGAGATTATTTGCTCTAGTTTGAATCTTTCAACTAATTCAAGAATTTAACTTTCTCAACGCCTTTTATCTCTTTTAAGCTCCTTACCGGTTATTATTATTACCTAATAAGGATCTTTTCTGCCTGAGTGTTTACTCAAGACTGAAATATTATTAATAAATTCATTTCTTTTATACTAAATTTTATGCGTAGTCATCATTATTCAATCAAATCTTACTATCAATTTATTTATACTCTCTTTTATGAATCATTATTACTACATTTATTCTATTAAAATTCTTTGCTTTCCTTCTCTCCCCTCGTCAAAAAGACGTCTGAGATGTCTAGAAATAAGAATTTATCGATTTTCAGGCATTTATTAGTTTTATTTATTGAAAGAAAAAATCTTGTGAAAATTTAATTACTATTAACTGATCGTACGTCATACCCCTTTTATCTGTGGATCCAATGTCAAAACACGTACCATGTATACTGTTCGTCTGTGTGAGAAAGTACACTCTCTCACATCAGAGATCATAGAGATGAACTTTATTTCAATTTGTTTTGCGCCAACGGATCGTTAGACTTGAAATACCAATATTGAATTTAATAATTACATTAATATCTATAGATGTTACTTTGTTTACATACTTTTTATGCATTAAATTATAGTCTAACGTCATATTTCTAAAACAATTTTGGCACCTTTTATTCTATAAAACCATTTTAATTCACCATTTGTTAAATAATTATTTATCTTAATTTTTCGTTTAGTGAAATGATTTCGGATTCAATATTAGTAATATTTGTCACATTTTTCAATCAATTTTTTACTTATTGCCATACTCATCAATTATAAAACACATGAATTGTTTTAATTTTACACACTCAGATATTTTTATTGCTTAAAAAAAATCTGTTTACGTTGCATTTAGTTCCAACTTCATACCTTTTCATAAAAAAATAGTAATTTAAACATTCTTTTATTTGAATAGCTTACTTCAAAGATTACAGTTTAAATTTATTTTTCTTTTGCGCTTCACACATGTGTATAAAATAATTTGAAATTTAATGGTTTTCACATGTGTTATAGATTGGAAAATTAGTATATTTTTCTATATTTCACGACTCAGTAATTCTCCCCCCTTTTGTGAGTCGAAAATATTCTCTCGGTCATAAATAATATTAACCCCTGACCTTGTTTTGTCTACAATTTGTACACGTTGCTATTTTTACTCAAATAAAACGTTGATAATACACTTCTTTTCCAATCGCGTTGTAAGCTATATTTTGCATTTAATTGGTTGGAATTGTTTAGAATAAGTGTGATATTTCAATACAAATTCATTCATGTTTTAATTAAAACAAAATATAGTTTCACGAATCATTTATTGAATATTACCAAATTAATTTCAAACTTGATAGATAACTTAATACGCATTTTAGTCTAGTAAAATTAAAGATAGAATTTCATTAATTTTAGCGCCAAATTTCGCTAATGCGTCGAGTTTGGCCTTTCTTGGTTCAAGTTTTTCTTGTGATTTATCCATTTCTGGCGTATCAAATACTTCTTGTTCCAAGTTTGGCTCGGGATTTTCATCAATTGTTTCCTGGGTGTGCAAAGGTATATCAACTGATTTTTCTCCCTCCTTGAATTCTGCTGTATTATTCTGCGAATGTGCTGATATATTTGCATCATTTCGCAATATAATAGCATTTTCAAGTTCATCGTCCATCTTTTTGTCCAAAGAATCAGCTAAACAGTTCTCATCATAACTTTGATTGGGAACTGCTTTTACTGAGAAAAAGTACTTTTCATTAATATCATTAGCGGGCTCTATTTTCCTAATCCTGCTTATATTCACTGAAATAAGCCTATTTTTCATACGTTCAGTAGTCGGATTTATGAGTTTTATCTGTACCACTGAATCTGATATGATTTTATGAATTAAGAAAGGTCCCGTCCAATAATTAATTAACTTTTTCGTACCTTTTTCTGGACAAATAGCTGTGAAATAATAAACCTGGTCACCAAGACCCAGTTTATACTTCTCAGGATTACAGTTTTGATCTAAAATCTTTGCATATTCAGCTTGATTCTTAATCATGTAATCATGAACAGACTGCATACTTAATTGTTTCTCATTTATTAATGATGAAAAATCTTTATACACAGTCTCTGGAATTTTAGGCACAATATATGCCAGGGGCAAAATTACTTCTGACCCAAATACCGCTTTAAATGGGGACATACCAGTAATCCTATTCAAACTACTATTTAGCCAGAAAACTGCCATTTGTAATTTGTTCGGCCAATTACTGGTATTTTTGTCCTCACTCGTGCGAATATATCTCATTAAAGTTTGGTGGGCTCTTTCTACACGATTTGAAGATGGATTATAAACAGGCGTGAAATTTTGCTGTATGTTTAGGCTTTTTAGCACATTTCTAAACACATTAGCTGTAAAATTCGTCCCGTTATCGCTCTTAATATGTGTAGGACAGCCATATAAAAAGCACCACGACTCTAATAAGGCTCTCGCCGCAACCTCAGCTGAGGCATCTTCCACTGGAGTTGCAGCAAGAAATCTAGTAAAACCGTCTTGCATTGTGAGTATATACTTCACGGTTTTACCTTTAAATCGACATGGGATCAAGGGTCCTACCAAATCTATATAGAGAAGTTGGTTAAAATAGAGCCATTCTTCACTATAGTGTGATGGTTTCGCCTTACGATCCCCAAACTCACTAGTGAGTTTGCCTAGACAATCCACGCAATTTACCACGCGAAAATTTACATAAGCTTGCATATTTGGAAAATAAAAATGTCTTTTCAATTTTCTCAAAGTTTCATGCAACCCTGGGTGACCACATTCCACATGGAATTTTCTAAAAAGTTCTGCTACCATTGCATCAGGTACACAAATCCTTTTATCATCACCCAAAATATAAAGTAATCGCGTTTGTGGACAAATCCGTAACATCTGTCTAAAACCAAAGTATATCTTTTGTATTTTATTCAAATGTTTTCGATCTGTAGGAAAATTAGATTCTTCTACCCAGTTTCTAACTTGTAATAGATTTGAATCGTTTAACTGCTCATTTAAGTATACCTTATTAATTTCGGCATTACTCAAATTCAGTTTATTTTCCTTATTGCATGGATTTCCCGCATCTCTGTATGGCACAGCGGTGCGAGTGTCTAATCTCGTTGTTCTCCGTGTGCCTCTCTCTCTCCCACTGTTTTGACAGATGTCAAAATCATATGTTTTTGACAGAGATACACACGGCTGGGGATGGTCGATCGATATTTGTGTTCCTGCATTGTTATCATAATCTAATGTTTCAGAAACGTAAATATTGTCTTCAACCCCATCGAGATATGCTTTTGGTTCTAGTTTCCTTTTACTACTTTCTTTGTACTCTGTTAATCCTTCACGTCGTGATAATGCATCGGCGGTTACATGATTCCTACCGGGTCTATGCACAACATCAAAATTAAATGTACTTAAGTAGTTATGGAAACGAGCAAAGATACCTGTAGTCTTTTTGCAGGTTTTCAGGTATTGTAAAGGACCTGAATCTGTTCTGACCACGAATTTCTTTGCACGCAATATATGCTCAAACCTGCGTAAAGTAAAAATAATCGCTGCAAGTTCTCCCTTGTATGAGGGGTAGTTCCTTTCAGCTTCATTATTTTTCTTTGCTACGCATGCTAAAAACTTTTCTTTCCCCCCTTGGACTTGACTTAAAACCCCGGCTTGAGCGACCCCACTATAATCTGTATCGACTATAAATGGTTCCGGACTTTCATAATCCGGATAGCCTCTCACCGGTGCTGTTTTAAATGATTCCTTAAGGTTCTTGAACTGTGTTTTTAGGTTCTCCGTCCATACCGGATTTTCTTCCATCTTTAGCGAGTCTAAGTCTGCTGAAAGTGTTGAATAATTCGGTATGAAGGATCTATAATATCCGCAAAATCCCAGAAATGATTTTAGCTCTTTCCCAGTTTTAGGAAGCGGCCAATCTAACACTTTTTCTACGTACTTGGGTATCATCTGTATCCCTTGTTCCGTGATTTTGTGTCCTAGGTAGTTTACACTTTTTGCGAATATTTTACACTTCCTAAGCTTAATTTTCATACCAGCCCGTGCGTGTATCTTGACTATCTCTTCTAAGTGTCCTAGATGCTCTGAGATACACTTACTATAGACAATCAAATCATCAACATAAGCCATTGCATATGTTTGTGGTAAACATGCTAATGCTTTATCAATGAGTCTAGAATACGCCGGAACTCCATTTCGAATTCCAAAAGGCATCCGTAGAAATTGATACTGTCCAAATGCAGAACTGAATGCTGTATAAGGACGGCTTTCTTTTTCTATTGGAATGGTATGAAAAGCGCCAGCTGAATCGAGTATCGAAAAGATTTTCGATCCGGCCAACTTTTGCAAAGAAGTGTCGATACGTGAGAGTTGGTATGCATCTTCTACAGTAGCTGCATTTAACTGTCTGTAATCAATACACCAACGTATCTCATCTGTATCTTTTTTTCTAACCGGCACCAAAGCTGCAGACCAAGGTGAGTTAGCTGGTTCTATGACCTTGGCTTCTAACCATGCCTTGATTTGTTTTTCTAGTGACTTTTCTTGAATTGGGTTTAATGGTCGGGCTTTCATCTTTACTGATTTTGCTTCAGGCAAAAGCTTGATTTCAAACTCAGTTAGATTTGTCCGACCATAGTCAAATTCAGAAATGGCTAGGGAGTTAAAGTTTCTCATGAATATATCAATTACTTTTTCCTTGTATGAAGGATTAGCATTGAGTATTTCATTAGTATCTATTGCTAAAGAATCCTTAATGAAATTATATCTTTCTATTAATTCAACTTTAGTTAACTCCTTTTGGGACTTATGAGATAGCGCATTTAATTGTAAGTCATCTTTTTCAATCAAATTTGCTGTCCCGATAAGAATCCCATTCTCGATCGACACATCCCTAGCTGAGTAATTTGCTATTGTAATCCCCTCTCCCTCTATATTATATAGACCGGGATGGAATAATAGGTCATTGTGAACATGTATACTTTCTTTCTCTGGATGGAATAAAAAGTTCTCGTGTCCATGTGACTTCAAATTATTAATCTCAACTTTTATGGGACATGCCGTTCCAGCCTTTACCGTTTTTCTTTCTTTACTGTAAATAGGAAAACTTATATTTGTATTTACACTAAATATTTCGTTTTTCCCTTCACGTAAGTCTAAGCCAGGTAAAGGTTTCCGTTTTCTTGCGTCTAAAATCGTAGTTTGATTTGATACAATTGGATTTCTACCTATAAATTTATACCAATCAACTACTGGTTTTATGCGCGAGTCTACGGAATTCTCCGCTAAGTTAAAACTTGGTGTTTTCAAATCAACTGTTTGATTCTTAATTCTTAGTCTAATACAATCGCTCATGAATTGCAGATTTGCATTATATCGACGTAGGAATTTTTCACCAAGATTGATAGGATGTGCCAAATCTTTTATAACCCATGGATTGATTATTACGGGATATTTTAATCCTTCTAAATAAACTGCCATTGGTTTGACTGTTCCTATCATTTTAACTTTTCCATTGCTACAGGCTGTTCCAACATTTCTTTGAACTGACTTATCTATTTTTAAATTTAGATCTTTAGCCAATTTTTCAGAAATTAAGTCCGAGCATAAATTTCCTGAGTCAATTAAGACTTTTACCAGTATCATTTTACTCTTTATTTTCCCCCTAATATATGCTAGTGGGGAAATTGACTTATTTTGTGAAATTCCTGTAACAATGTTTTGTAATTGCTAGATATATTTTTCTAATTTCTCACAATCTTGTAACGAGGGTCTATCCCCTTCATTCACAAATTGTGACAAATCATCCAAATTTTCTTCACAATTACTCACTGAATCTGTTATGAAGAAATCATTCGAGAAATTTTCCTCCAAATTAGACTCATTGATACCATTATCTAGGCCATTTTCAATTTGGTCTAATTCAGTGAATATTTCCTCGTTAATTTCGTCATTACAGTCCAAGACGCCTAATGAAAAGTTGCTCTCAAATATATCATTGAGGTCTATTGATTGAATCTCGGACTTTCCCTGAGTTTCATCTTGTTCCTCAATAATTTCTTCAAGCAAATTATCATCTTCATCAAAATGGGAAATGACAGATACTGTCCGAAATTGATTATTTTTCTTAACCTTCATATTTCGTTTTCGAAAATAACCACCTTTCTTTTTCCCCTGGAAACGACTTTTATTGTTCATTTTCCAGTTTTTATGATTTTGTGCGTCTATCACATTGATTTCTGGCTCAGAATCAAATGATATGGGTTTCATATTTGCCTCATCATCATTTGTTATCCAAGCACAAATCAATCCTTCATCATCAATTTCAAAACCCTTTTCTTTGCATTCTTGCTCCAAATCTACACCATTTACGGTACGATCCAGGCCTTTTGCTTTTCTAGGGCAGTCTCGGACAAAATGGCTCTCGTCACCACACCAGAAACATCGTCCTTTCATGCCTATGTTTTGGTTTTTCAACCTTGCTATTCGCATTGTAGGCTTAAAGAATCGTTTTTTCTGGTATGGTTTGTAACCATTTTTCCAATCCTTTTTAACAAAATTAATACTTTCTTCAGCCGTCTCTATATCTATTGAGTTCAGCTTTCCAGTACTAACTTTGCTAAATTTAGTATTGTACATTTCATAGTCTAGCTGTTCTAGAGCACCGACTTGTTTGTCTGGTTCTAGATCTCCAGCTGAGACCATTTCCCTTACTAACCTAGCTTCATTCATTATTACCTTAGAAAGTTGATCATAATCATTTGGAGGATTCACATATTGGTGAAATTCTCTCGCTTTCTTTCGCAACAATGGATTTACTAGACTGTTTTTGTAAAGTTTGCACAATACTTCTCGAACCTCATTTCGGGTTTGTTCAGCGGGAGTATAGATCTTTTTCCATTGGTTTGTGATACTTAGTATGTAAAAATCTATAGGCTCATCTGGCCTTTGTTTTCTACTTTCTAATTGATCTTTTAACCTTTGGAGGTTTTGTGCAGGATCTAACTTTTCCGCTAACTTTTTTATGTACTCTTCAAAACTACAGTTTAGTATTGATAAATTGGTCTCTATTCCTGGGTTCATATCTTCCCCAGCAATAGTTAAAGCTGTCTCAGTGAGTTTTTCGTAGATAATTACTTTTTTCCACTTATCACCCAGACAGTTTCCGAATAGTAATCTATTTCTCATACTATTCATCCATTGTCTAAATGTAACTCCTGAGTTAGGCCCTGACCATTCTGGACAATTACGTAAAATCCTACCGGCATTCTCACTTTTGTTGATGTTATGCCTAGGTTCTACTTGCCCATTATCAACCTGCCTGTAATTTTGGAAATTGTCTTGGGGTCCCGACCGAGTGTTATAACTTTCGTGCCGAGAGCCCCCAAACGAATTTCTTTCTAGACTAGCCCTATAGGTAATATGATCTGAGTTTGAGTTTTGGTTATTTTGAGATTCATTTAATATCTCATTTCTCCTTCTTTCTCTATCTTCAGTCATTTTTTCATACCTATAAGTCTCATTCCGGTTCACCGGTGTATATAACATGCCTGGTGGACCGGAATTTGGCCTATTTTGGTCATAAAATTGCCCGAAATTATCAGCCGGTTCCGTTTCGATTTGAGACCATGAGATATTTCCGTTAATTTGGCTAATATCTCTTAAGTTTCTTTTCGGAACGGTTCCGGTATTTCCGGTTCGACTTCCGCCTGCGTTTTGGTCAACTCCCATCGAGAAATCGCCCGAATGCCCGACGTATGGTCGGGTTTCACTCGTGTTATTTCTCGATTGGATTACACTAGTTCCATCATTATTCAACTTAGTGTTTATTTCCAAAAGAAGTTCACCCATCTTCTCCATATTTTTTTCAAATACAGATTGACGGGCTCCTAACGCTTCAAACCTGTCTAGATATTGCTGATGCAATCTAGCCATGTTTTCCTGAGGGGAATTTGGTCTTGATAGTCTAGGACTTGATATCTCTTGACTATTGGCCAAACTCCTCTCATTTCTAGATTCGGGTCCTCTTTCAATAGTCCTTAATAAACTACTAAATTCAGATCCTAATCTATCTCTCCCTTGCTGTCCCTGTATTCCGGTTATTCCGGTTTCCGGTTCAGTCGGGATTCCGCCGACGGCTCCGCCAATAATTTCGGTTTCGTTTAAATCCATATCTGTCTGAGATGTATTATTATCATTCTCAGTTTGATCTGGATTTGAAGCCGTTTTATTCTTTGGAGGTCGTCCTGGCTTCTTTCCAATCATAATTCATTAAATTGCTTATGGAATTAAGATATCTTTGTTTTCCAATACAATATTAAGAATCTTTTGATTTACAGAAAGTTTCTTTGAAATTTAAAATTTTAATCCTTTTTAAGACTGCTTTATCGCTAATTCTTTAAGAATTTATTTTAATTTTCATATGCACTTTTTTCTTAAGAAAACTCCTATTCATTTATGGATATTTTCTTTTTAGAAAATTTGCACGTACTTCACAATTTTAATTTCGTACTTAACTAATATTTTTGTTTTGTTCCGAAATAAATTTGTAAGTATTATTTGCAACTTAAAATTTCGTACTGAACTGATATATTTTGTTTTGTTCCGAAATTAAATTTGCATACACTTTTCCGCCTTACACAACCTCTTATATTCGTACTTAACTGATATCTTTTGTTTTATTTCCGAAATTGAAGTTGTGTTTATTTTTCAAGATAGGTTTTCACCCCTCTTTTAAAGAAAAAATTTGATTATATATATTTTCTCAGAAAATGCACTGTATTATAACAGTTACTAAATTCTGTCTAAATATTGTTAATCTATTTTTTTCTTATCCAAAAAAATCTGATTATGTATATTATTCTCAATAAAAATGTGCTATATAATGATAGCTACTATTTTCTGAGCTAAATATTTTTAATCAATTTCTTTCTTATCCAAAAAAATCTGATTATGTATATTATTCTTAATAAAAATGTGCTATATTATGATAGCTACTATTTTCTGAGCTAAATATTTGTAATCAATTCTTTTCTTATCCAAAAAAAAATCTGATTATGTATATTATTCTCAATAAAAATGTGCTATATTATGATAGCTACTATTTTCTGAGCTAAATATTTTTAATCAATTTCTTTCCACACAAAAATAAAAACAATTGCTTCAACAGTTGAATTTGGAAGAAAAAATATTTTGATACTCTGTTTGAAAATAATGGTCTGTTTTGGCTTTAAGTTTCTGGGTTTTTGACTCAGCAGTCATTAGTTTTTATGACTTTCACATTTGAATTTCCAAAAATCCACTTGTTACTGTTAGTTGCTGACTGTAATTTGAGTACACGTTCGTGATCTAAAATCACTCTAAATTCCTGCAATTTGAAATAGCTGGCTTTGTGATTTAAAATCACCAAATTTAAAAAAAATTAAGATTCTTAAATTTTCTTTTAAAAAGAAAATTCAAAGTTTCACCGCTGTCACCAAAATCTGTTGTGTGCTTGATATTCTTAAGTTTACTAAAGTTAAGCAACAAAATGAAAATGAAGATTAATTAGTGTAATTGGTAGTTAAGTGACTAAGCGTGAGGGCGTTTTAAAGCACCACAAAAGAATATGAAACTTTAAGCTCAAAACCAATTAAAAACAACCTTTTCAAGTGATAAAATAATCTTATTATAAATTGAATAAAACCCTGAATAAAAAGACAGAGTCAAACAGTTTATCAGTTTATTGAAATTCACAGTTTAAGTTTTACAACAAATGCGGAAAAATAAATATTTAAAATATTTAAACTTTGAATTGAAAGTTAAAAAGAAATTAAACTTTAAAATGAAAGATGATTCGACTCGGAGTAGTAGTAGTAGGAGTAGCAGTAGGAGTAGTAGTAGGAGTAGTAGTAGGAGTAGTAGTAGGAGTAGTAGTAGTAGTAGTAGTGGTAGTAGTAGTAGTAGTAGTAGTAGTAGTAGTAGTAGTAGTAGTAGG
>ENA-UOYL01000557-UOYL01000557.1-marine-metagenome-genome-assembly--contig:-NODE-557-length-13433-cov-3.084981_pt1 | contig 13433 bp, 11 predicted proteins | sample MGYA00238173_ERZ767189 | MGnify/ENA primary metagenome ERZ767189 (study PRJEB28943, sample SAMN06267163) | marine metagenome | isolation source: Columbia River Estuary | place: USA:Columbia River Estuary... | reverse complement strand
GGCTCTGTATTCAGGTGTCGGTCAAGTCGTGGATATCAGTTTGCTGGAAAGCATGTTTCACATCATGGGTCCTGTTGCATCATTATTTGCTCTCACCGGAGAACTACAGCCTCGTCTCGGTTCAGGCTTGCCGTACACGGTCCCGCGTGGCACGTATCTATGTGCGGATGGGTTGTGGGTTGGAATTTCAACTTCCTCTGACTCAGTAGCGCAACGCGTGATGTCTCTCTTGGGTGTCGGCGACGATCAGAGGTTCAAGTCATTTGACGGACGCTCCGCGCATCGTGATGAACTCGAAACATTGATGCGCGAGTGGTGCGCACAGCGAACTCGCGCAGAAGTCGTGCAACTTTTTGAGGCGGCTGAAGCGGCCGTGGGTCCAGTGATGGATATGGCCGATATTGCTACTGATCCACATTTCATTTTCCGTGAGGCTGTCACCCTGGTCGGTGAGACACCGATGCAAAATCTGATTGCCAGATTGTCCAAGACACCCGGCGAATTACGTCATGAGGGCCGTCCTCAAGATGCCGATGGCGAAGAGATCAGAAAAAATGGATGGAGCACAACATGACTGTCACAGATCGACCTTACGCCTATGTGGCGGGCCCATTATTTGATGAAGGTGAACGCTGGTTCATTGAAAAAATTGATCAGTTAGTCCAAGATGCTGGGTTCGACACCTTTTTGCCACACCGCGATAACCCACCCAAGACTGCCGAAAATGTTGGCGAGATATTTCTCAATGACAAAGGCGGCATTGATCGTTGCCAAGTTGTTGTCGCCAACCTCAATGGCATTATGACCGACGATGGCACTGCCTGGGAGATGGGCTATGCCTACGCCAACAACAAGTTCATCATTGGATTATTCACCGACTGGCGCGCCCGATTTCCGAACGGGAATGAAGTTGTCAACTTAATGATGCAATGCAGCATGAACAAACTCGTGCGCTCATTGGATGAACTTGATGTGGCTTTACGGGAATGGCTAACGAAGCCACATATATAACTACTCGCAATCCTTTGTTTACCTTTCGGCAATCGCAAATTAGTATTCATTAGCCAAAGTTTCTAAGTGTCGGCAAAAGTTCTGGAGCGATTCATTTTCGTTTGGTCAGGACAATCCTTCGGTTTATCTAATCGGCTCGCCATTGAGAGTGTGCTGCGCCACCATCCTTGGTCCACCATAGAGATTCATCTCGAAGGTCCCGAACCAATCACCCTTGATTTTCTTCTCACGCGCCAACTTGCCAACGTCGAAATCCACAATATTGATGTGGCGAAGTTATTCCATGCCTGTGACTCCGATATCTCAAAGTCATCAGACTTACTCGCTATTTGGCAACGAATTCCTCGTACCGCACTCTCTGCGAGGAGCAACCTTCTGCGTTATGCACTTCTCCATCTACGTGGCGGCATCTACCTTGATTTTGACATCCTCGTGCGGCGTCCGCTTGATGACATTTTGAAATCTTCACATAGTCAGGTCGGAGCAGAATTTGTCTGGAAGCTTGATGAAAAGCGCGTCCAGCAAGGGCTCACCATGCAGGACTGGCCGATGACATCTTTATGGGCCGTGAACTGGTGGCTCAATAAGGTCTTTTGTACCTTCAGCGGCCAGTACTCACCGCCCAAAAAGGTTCAAGAGTTGGTTGACCGAAATGTTCTGGTACGGGCCCTCAACAATGCGGTCATTGCGTCACAGTCACACTCCGATCTCACCACCGCGCTTTTAGAGAATGCCCAGAAAGTTGATCCGACGGTGAGATTCTCACTTGGTCCATCACTCTTGAGCACTGTCGTTGAACAAGAGCCTTACCTCGCTCATGTCCACCAACCCAACGCCTTTTTCGCCGTGCCACCCGGCCAGAGTTACCGATTCTTTATCGATGAGCGTTTGCAGTTACCTGATGAATCATTTCTTATTCATTACGTCAGTAGTAACCACGGAGAATTGTTGAACTCCCTCACGCCTGAATCAATTCATAGCAACCGGTCGCAAGCTGTTTTTTGGAAGATGGCGTCGTCTCTTCTGCAATCAGAAAACTTTGAACGTCGAACGCGCGATGCTGCCTGACAATTTTGTCACCTGCACCATGGTCACTCGTGATCGTCCACATTTAGCTCAGCGGGCGATTCAATGCTTTCTCGCGCAATCTTACGAACCACGAGAACTGCTCATAGTCAATGACGGCGAGCAGTCGTATTGCGACGTGATTCCGACTCAACTGCCCGCTGGCGTCACAATCACTGAATTGCATATTGCTTCCGATCACTCATATACCTTGGGGGAACTTCGAAATATTGCACTTGACAATGCTGTTAGTGAATTCGTCGCTCAGTGGGATGACGACGAGTGGTATCACCCAGATCGTCTCGCCATACAGATTGCAGCGATCAAGAAAAGTCGTAAATCTGCTTGTGCTCTCAAGTGGACGCTGATGCACATTGATTCTGAGGATTTTGTTCATCATCCCTTTCGAGCCGACGCAGGCCTAGCGACTCCGGGAACGATTGTCCATCGTCAAACCAAAGCTCGGTATCCGGCACAACGCCGAGGTGAGGATTCAGTTTTCATGCGTTCGGTGAGAGACGAAGGTGGACTGTGCGTCTTGGACGAAAGTTATTCTCATCTATTCATTCGTTGCTTTCATGGTAGTAATACCTGGAGTTTCGATCATTTCCTGAAGCGCCTTCGAAGAACCCCACGTGGATTGTTTTCACTGATGCTTCTCAAATTGCTTCATCGGCCGATAACGAGTCACTACGCTTTCAAACTTTCTGATGCGGAGAACACCGCCATCAGTGAATTTCGAAATGACACTTTTGGCCTATTAGTCCATGCAAACTGAATCGGCGAAGGTCGTCGGGCGGCGCACAGCCTGGATCACTATTGGTCAAGGAGTACACACCGGCTCGCAGATTCTCATGGCGACATTCCTCGCTCGCTGGATGACCAATACAGATTGGTCAAAGATGGCCTATTTGATGTCCATCTATTTCGCCATGCTGGTCGTCGCCAATCTCGGGCTTCATCACGGAATGCCCTATTTCATTTCACATTTAGATCCTCATGGTCAACGGCGAGTGGTGCTTCGAAGTATGACCGCACTTCTTCTCACAGGCAGTGCTGTTTCTGCTGTGCTCTACATCGCAGCGGGTCCATTGACTCAGCAATGGGATGGCCTTGCAGGATTGGTCGTCCTCATAGGAATCGTGATTGCTGTCGAACTGCCATCAACTATTTGTGCAATGGCTCTCGTTGCAATGGAGCGTTCATTATTGTCAGCGATGTGGGAAGGCTCAATGGGCGTCATCACTTTGCTGGCTGTTTTAGGTCTCTTTACTCACGAGGGTGGCCTGCGGTCGGCTTGCATCGGGCTTCTTTTGGCTGGCATCATTCGATCTGTCACAGCACTCATCGCATTATTGTGGGCAACTCGTCCGCACCCTGATAACAAAGCGCGACTCCAAGAATCGCCGACGATTCCACGAATTCGCGATCAGATCAAGTTTGCCCTTCCCCTTGGTGCCACCATCATTGTGTCGGTCCTTAACCGCAGTCTTGACAAATGGTTAGTCGCTGCGCTCTATCCCCAAAGGCTTGGCGAGTACGCCATCGCCGCTCAAGAGTTACCCATTATCAATATTCTTCCCGTTGCCGGCGGGGCCGCCATTGCAGTGTCACTCGTGCATCATTTAGCTCGCGGCGAACACCCAGTGGCGCTACAAGTATGGATCGAACAATCAATCCGTCTGACTTATGTACTCGTGCCCGCTGTCGCCCTGCTCATCATTTGCAGTCCTGAAATCATCGACTTGATGTTTGGTCGTCAATATCGCTCAGGAGCCCCAATTCTCGTGATTTTCACCGTGATATTGCTCCATCGGGTTGCCGAATATGGCGTTGTTCTGCGAGCCGCTGGACGCACTCGTGATTTACTTGTGGCGTCATTAGTACTTCTTGTCTCCAACGCCATCGCTGCAACGACTTTGGTTTTACTCTTTGGACCAATTGGTGCCGCTATCGGCACATTCGTCGCCAACATCGTGGCCTGGCTGTGGGTTCTGAGGCGAGTTGCCGAAGTTTTGCAGTCAACTATTTATGATGTCTTTCCCTGGAAGCAGTGGACCCAACAAATCATCATCGGATTCGTCAGCCTTCTCGCATGTCTCAGTATCGAGGCCCTCGTCAACCTTGAAACCGTGGGTTCGCTGATCATCAAGACCTCTGTTATCTGCTTGATATTTGCTTTGTCGAAACCGCAGGTACGGCGTTTGTTTACTCCCGTTTCATAACTTTTTAGTCGTGCGAGTAGCGATTGTCGCTGAGTCTTTTCTCCCATCAGTAAACGGAGTGACAAATTCCGTTTGCCAACTTGCCGACTACTTGCATCGAAATGGTCACCAGGCCATCATCATTGCTCCTGGTCCCGGCGAAAAAATGTATAACTCAACTCCAGTTGTACGCGTCGCTGCGTGCTCCATGCCCTTCTACGACGATGTGCGAGTTGGATTTAGTGGCACCACTGTCTATCGGACTCTAAAATCGTTCAAGCCTGACGTTGTTCACCTTGCCGCTCCTCTCGTTTTAGGAGGCACTGCTGGTCGATCTGCTCGCCGAATGGGTATTCCAGTTGTGGCCATCTTTCAAACCGATATCGCGGGCTTTGCTCGGCGCTACCACCTCAGCAGATTAAGTAAGCCCATCTGGAGCGCAATCCGAACTGCTCATTCTTCAGCCGATCTCACATTGGCGCCTTCAACTATTACAAGTTGGCAATTACGCGAAAATGGACTTGACGATGTCGCCATATGGCCTCGAGGAGTTGACGCCGATAGGTTCCATCCGTCTAAGCGCGATGAAGACTTGCATCGTCAATGGGCACCGAGAGGGCAAACAGTTGTTGGCTATGTCGGACGCTTAGCGCGCGAAAAAGAAGTGGAACGCCTGCGTATCCTCAGCGGCCGACCAGGAATCAAATTGGTCATTGTCGGAGATGGTCCCCTGCGAGCCTCACTTGAAAAATCAATGCCTGATGCGACGTTTACCGGTGTCTTGCGCGGTGAAGAACTGGCTCGCGCTTTTGCAACATTGGATATTTTTGTACACACAGGACTCAACGAAACCTTTTGTCAAGCTATTCAAGAGTCCTTGGCGTCGGGCGTGCCAGTGGTTGGCCCAGCTGCTGGCGGTCCACTTGACATCATTCAACATCGGCAAAATGGCTTGCTATGGAGCCCTGAACACCCAGAAAGCTTGGCAGGTGCGGTGCAGCAGCTTCACGAGGATGTCTTGCTGCGTCGAGTGCTCGCTTCGCATGGCCGTCAATCAGTCATTTCACGCACCTGGGATTCGGTGATGAACGATTTGTTACAGCATTACCAAGCGGTCATTAGCACCCCGCTTCCTCTTCGAAAGTCTGCATAATGAAAGGGCATCTGGCCCAATCCGTGTCCGATCCGAGGTTGGTTGTATCAATTCACGATGTAGCCCCATCGACTCTTCAAGCAAGTAGCCGTGCTGTTCGGCGCATGGAGCAGTTCGGCGTCACCTGTTCACTATTAGTCGTTCCAGGTCTTTGGCAAGGAATGTCCCTGTCTGATTCACCAAGATTCATTGACTGGCTTCACGAAGTTCAAACACGTGGACACGAAGTCGTGCAGCATGGTTACACACATGACAAGGTCACGGCCCCTTCATGGGCACGAGTGACATCTGCTGTTATGACACGTGGATGTAATGAGTTTCATACGGCAAGTAAAACTGAAGCATTGCGCCGTATGCGCCTTGGTGCTGCTGCGCTCGAGCAATATGGTTTTGCGCCGATTGGTTTTGTGCCTCCCGGCTGGCTGGCATCTGATGGCACCATCGAAGCGGCGCAAGAGATGGGCTTTAGTTATCTCACAACACGCACGCGATTAATTAATCTCCAAAAAAATACGGTCATTGACATACCAGCATGGTCTCACCGTCCCAATAGCACTCTCAGCTTCCTCGGAGTCGCCTGGTGGAAACTGGGAACACTCACCCGCTCGCTCATTCATCATGACTTACGCCTTGCACTTCATCCCGGCGATATCACCGATAAGAAACTAATGGCTGTCAGCGAAGACTGTATTCGCCACCTTCTTGATGCGGGATACATCAGTAAGTCATATAACGATCTGATCCAACCTGAACTGAGCCTCGTATGTTGATTGTGCAAGTCGCCAATTTGGTTCACTCCACATCTGGCGGGATCTCACGCACAATGACTGAATTGAGGAACGAATACACGGCACTTGGACATCAAGTTGTTGTGATCACCCCAGGAAGTAATTTCTCAGAATCCATTGACGACAGCGGAGTTCGCCACATCCAACTTGAAGCGCCTCAAGTTCCTGGATGGGGCGGCTATCGGCTGATCTGGCGCCGTCAGGCCCTCAAAGATCTCCTATTGCGAATTGTCCCCGACATTATTGAAATACATGATAAGACCACACTTTGGTGGCTTGGAGTATTCGCACAGAAGATTGGCGCCACCGGTTTTGTGTTTTCTCACGAGTCATTGTCCCAACTTCTCAAAAGCCACCTCAAAATCTCATGGATCGCACATCGCCTAGCCGATAACCAACACCGACGCTTGATGCGAGATACGCAAAATTTCATCTGCGCGTCCACCTTCGCTGCCAATGAACTTGAACGACTAGATATTGCACCAATCCGCATTTCTCTTGGCGTTGACCACACTCAATTTGGTTCGGAACAAGTGATCAACGAACATGCCGACCAGTTTCATGGCCGTGCACATACGGTTACTTTCGTTGGTCGACTCTCACCTGAAAAGAATCCACTCCTAGCCGTTTCAGCGATGCGAGAGATTTGTCAAACTCGCCACGATATTCAACTTGTGGTGATTGGTGATGGACCGCTCAAAGAAGAATTGATGGACCATGCTCGTGATTTGCCGATTACTTTCTTGGGTCACATAACCGATCGCGAATACATTGCATCGATCCTCCGCAACTCGTTTTGCACGCTTAACCTAGGAGATAGAGAAACATTTAGTCTTTCTACTTTGGAGTCTCTCGCTTCTGGCACTCCAGCGATTGTTGCATCGTCGGGAGCATCACGTGAAATACTGTCTGCCGGATGTGGGGTTGCAACATCGCTCACACCGATATGCGTATCTCTTGCTATTGAATCAATGCTGCTCAGTGATCGCGATGTGGCCCGAAAAGCTTGCCGTGACCGAGCAGGTCAATTCACTTGGGAGAAAGCCGCGAAAACTCTCTTGCACAGTTATGGCAACAGTGAACCGGTTTCAAATTTAGATAATCAATTACACAACATTGAGTTTGGTCGCGTTGCATGAAACTCCGTCCCTTGGGTCCTAACGACGACGATGAAATTAAGAACATCTTTCTGGAAACCATCGTTATGGGCAACTCATTGAAGTTCAAGATTCGCTTCCAGGAAGACTTTGTTAACGTTAGTTTGGGTTGGTATTTGAAGTTTGCGCGAGATCTCGGGCGGTGCATGGTTGCAGACGATGGCCAGATCGTTGGCTATGTTTTGATTTGTGCTGACGAACAAGCTTTCAATAAGTGGATGTTCAAGAACACCCTACGATTGATGATCAAGAGTCTTGTTGTGGCCCCATTTGGATTGCTTCGGGGTGGGACTTGGGGTCTGTACTGGAGGCGCGTCGTCGATGGCGCCAAACTCAGTCGCCAGAAGTTGCCCAAGAATTTTGACATGCATGCCCACGTCAATATGCGCAGCCATGCACGATTTGGTGCGGGAGGTTTACAGAGTCTTCACTATGTTGACGAACAGGCGATGTTGAGTGGTCGTGCAGGGTGGTATGCGGACATCAATGCAAAAGCCGGCCGTCGATCAGCAAGCCTCGAGCGCCTCGGTGGAAAGATTATCGAGCGTTCCTATAATCGCACGTTGTCGTGGCTTGTCAATCAACCCATTGAGCGCTTACGCGTTGTGAGAATGGCTTCACCAACTCATGACGAAGTGGCTGCTTAGCCTCGTTACGCCCCAGTGCCAATTGGGCAAAATCAAAGGTTGGCTTCTAGCGCACTGCAAAGACCTGCGAATTTCAAATCATGAATTTCTTTGACTAAAGAACTGTTCGATGATGACGTGTCATTCACCCTGATTTGTCGAGCCCATGTAACTTGCTTCCAAAAATTGTCGTTGGTTCTGCAGTTCTAGCGTGGAGCCCGAGAACGTCAATTCTCCATGGTTTAAAACATACCCTCGGCTTGCAAAGTTAAGGGCCACATCGACATGCTGCTCTACGAGCAAGACTCCAACGCCACGGTCCGCTACAAAACGAGAAAGCACTGGCAGCATCCGCTGGAAAATAATCGGGGCAAGACCCAAACTCATTTCATCAATCATCATCAATTTCGGATCGGCAATAAATCGGCAGCCGAGCGAAAGCATTTGCTGTTCCCCGCCCGACAGCAAGCCAGTTTTACGATCAAGTAACGCCCCCAGCGCCGGCAAATACTCCAGGATGTCCAGCACTGATACCGAACCACTCTTGCGCTGATACAAACGCAAATTCTCTGCCACTGTTAGTTGAAAGAAGATTCCGCGGTTCTCAGGAAGCAGAGATAAGCCTTGTTGGATTATTCGATGGGTTGGCCAACCATTGACCCTTTTGCCCGATACAGAGATATCGCCGCCGATCTCAGGAATCAAACCAGCGATGGTGTGCAACAAGGTTGTCTTTCCCGCACCGTTGGCACCGAGGAGAGCCACTATCTCGCCGCTGTCAACATAGATATTTGCGTTGCGCACTACCGAAATACCGCCGTATCCCGCGGTCAACGATTCAACCGACAAAAGTGTCATCATCCCACCTCGCTCGGAGCGCCCAAGTAAGCCTCAATCACGGCGGGATTCGAGCGAATTTCGTCAGGCGTTCCTGAGGCGATAACGCAACCAAAATCCAGAACAAAGATGCGGTCACAAACCTGGAGAACCAAGTCCATGTCGTGATCAACCAGGAGAATCGACACGCCAGTTCGGGAAATATCAATGATTTGTCGACCGAGGGCCTCGGTTTCAGATGAACTCAATCCCGCCGCGGGTTCATCCAACATCAACAGAGAAGGCTCAGCCACTAATGCTCGCGCAACGCCAAGTAATTTCTGCTGACCGAGTGAAAGTTCGGAAGTGTCCTTCTTAGTACTCACGTCAAGACCCACTGCTTCCAAGGCTCGACTGACATTGCGCTCGCGCTTGTTCAGGACTGGGAAAACAAGATCGCGCAAAGTGCCAGTCACGGTCGAACCCTCGATGGCGACAAGGAGATTATCGGTAATAGAAATATCGCTGAAGAGTTCAACCGATTGCCAGGTTCGCCGCAATCCGCGTCGTGCGATTATGTGCGGTGTCAATCCTCGCAATGACTGATGTTTGAAAACGACCTCACCTTGTGCTGGAGTAAACCCAGTCACCGCATCAATAAATGTTGTTTTACCTGCACCATTCGGACCTATCAAGCCGACGATTTCGCCCTGTCGAACCGACAGGTTGGCGTCATTCAAGGCCACCAGTCCCCCGTACCTAACGCTTAATCCTGATATTTCAAGAACAACATCTGCGTTGTCAAAGTCAGGACGAGGCTGAGGCAAATACTCCGAGGGTAATTTTGGAATCAACTCTTGGCGCGTTTCCTGATCCTTTTGCACCTTGACTGATTTAGCCAACTTGCGTTGTCGCGACTTAGCAAAATCCTCCGCTGTTTTACCAGCTACTCCTTGCGGATTGAATATCGCCGTCGTCACCAAGCCCACACCAGCCAACAACGCATAACTCTGACCCAAATTGATGTTGCGATCCATGACGACAAACATCAGACCAAGTGGAGCGGATAAGCCAGCGACTAATGCACCGCCGACCGAAGTGATTCCACCGAGATAGGCGAATGCTAAAAAGGTCAGACTGGTGAACACCGAAAAACTCTCGGCTGACAGTTGACCGCGGCTATATCCAATAAAGCACCCACCCATTCCAGCCAAACCAGACGCCACCGCGAAGGCCAACAACTTGGTGGCTGAAACACTGACACCAACCGCTGCTGCCGCTCTTTCATTGGACCGCACTGCGAGCATGCGTCGCCCGGTACCGCTGCGAATCAAATTGGTCACCAAAATGCAGGCCAGAGTTACGAAGACAACAACTAAAATTCCAAAACTCAGACGAGCAATGTTGCGACCTTCGCGGACACCAAGGTCAAGACCGAAAATAGTTGGCTTCGAGATGGTACTTCCATTCGGAGAAACAAAACTGCCGTTGCGAAAAACGAACTTCTCTAACGCTAGACCACTCGCCAATGTGACCACTGCCAGTTGCGTTCCACGAATCCGAAGGGCCGGAATACCAACAACGACGCCGACCATGATTGAAACCAGCACTGACAGAATCAAACCGAGTGGGAAGTTGAGTCCTGAAACTGAACTGAACTTTGACAATGCAAACCCGGCAGTCCCCGCAATCGCTGCTTGAGCCAAAGATATTTGCCCAACCAAACCAACTAATACCACCAACGACAACATGATCATCGACACGATCAGACTCGTCATCAAACCAAAGCGGTAACTACCACCGAGCAGAGCCATCAGAATAATCCCGCAGACCCCGAAAAGAAGCATCGTTCGAATCTGCGTCTTCGGCTGCGTGACGCGCGGAAGTTGATCGACGCGTAACGAGCCTCGATTAGGCAATGATTGACCAAACAAAATCAAAGTCACGACAATGACCAAGAAAGGGACCGCATCGGTCAGCCCGATGCGAGCCCAACTTGGCCACCAGTCCTTGGTTGTCAAGTATTGAACGACTGACTGAAATGAGCCGAGACCTAAACCTGCGATCAGGGTGATCGAAACTGATTTGAGGCGGCCGATCAGAGCGGCGGCCAATGCGGGAATAATTGCAAATATGTAAGTCGCTGCGCTCAGACTCGACAATGGTCCCGCCAAAATCACGACAAGACTGGTAAACAAGCCCGAGATTGACCAGGTCAACCCAGCCAAAACCTGCGGTGAGTATCCAGCCAGAGAAATTGTTGACTCACTTTCGGCTGCGCCGCGCGTTGCGAGTCCGACGCGCGTGAAACGCAAGTAGGCCCACAGAGTTATTCCGACCACGGCGACGATCAACGCCAACCACAGTCGATCACGGGGGAAAGTAATGTTTGAAATCGTCACAGTCTCATTTGGCAAAATCGGCTTCATGGCGCGTGGATCACCACCAAAGTGCATCAAAATCAACGCTTGAACAACCAACAAAATTCCGACCGAAGAAACTACTCGTGCCAATACTGGAGCGCTGTGTAATGGTCTAAAAACTAGGAAGTGAACCGCCAAAGTCAAAATCAGCGAAGATAACAGAGCCATTGATAAACACAAAACGAATGAGGGATTATCAGTGAGATGAATTGAATGTGGCACAACCACTATTGGAAGAATCAGATCCCCGGTTTTTTGTAATTCGTCAAAAACATAGGCGCTCCAAACTGCGAGGGCGCCAGCAGAAAAATTAATAATGCCAGTGCCACGAAAACCAACCACGACACCTGCGCCCAAGGCTGCATAAACCGAACCGGCACCTAGACCTATCAAAGCAAACAAAAAAATTTGTGTCATCTAGTTCCCCGAACTAATCATCAGTATTTTTTTATTAAAACTGATGAGTCGTGCGGGATGTCTCGAGCATTATTCGAGACATCCCAACACCGGCTTAGTGAAAGATTGGTTATTCGCCATTGACAAGAGCAGAGTTATCTGCAAAGTCACTGTATAGCTTGCGAATTAGACGACCGTCGGCCGCTTTTTCAATTTGGAAGACTGCTATTGAAGCGTGACAAGCAGAAGGCGAGTCGGCCCAAAGGGCCTCGCCGCAATGCAAATCGGGACCGAAGTAACCGGGGAATACTTGGCTCACGATTGTGGCTTTCACAGACTCACCGTTGACCTCTTGATCGTTGGGGATCGCTGAAAGTATTTCTCGCAGTTCCATCCAGCCACCATAAGAAACGTGAGCAAATCCTGAGATCAAAGCTTCGTGCCCGCCCGCAGTCATATTCGCACTGTATTCATCAAGCCGAGCCTGAACCTCGGCTGGAGCTTCGTCATAGGCCAACGTCGTCCAAATGTCGGCTTGGTTATAGGTCCCCACAGCCAGGTCGGGTACAACATCTAAATACAGGTTGCACGAACTGGCGAAAACTGCTCCTTCAAAGCCAACCGCAGTGGTGGCACTCACGAGACCGATGCATTGGATTTCACCCAAGAATCCCGTAATGGCCTCAATGCCTTGAGACTTAAAGTTGGCCACCGCGCTTGTCCAGTCAGGACTGGCAGGATCAAGATAGATGGGAGTCACTTCGAGTCCCAAAATCTCTGCGTAGTTCTTCAGTTTTGCCTCGTAAGGCGTACCTGCGAAATTCACGTCAGTCACGTATCCGACCTTGGTCAAGCCGAGATCCTTAAAGGTTTTCAACGGTCCAAGAAATGATGCGCTTGACGCGGCGTGAAGAATGAACGAGTTTGCATTGCTTTCCTGCACCGTCCCCCAACCATTTGTGGTGATATACGGAATTCCCGCTTCATCATAAATAGGGATGGCAGCATCGGACCCGAGATCAAGCGCGGTATACGCAATCGCGACGTTTTCTTCAATCATCTGATTGGCGCAGTTAATTGAGCCTTCCGGCGAAGCATCAGCAGCGCATGACACCACTTCAATTTGCGCTCCGTTAACTCCGCCGGCGGCATTAATCGCGGCAATCGCTACCTCCGCACCGATACGAAATGCTGGAAGCAAAGAATCATTGTTCACAACTCCGACTTTGATGGTTTGCCCATCGCGGTTACTGGCATTTTCTACTGGATCCGATGTAACGCTGCCGTCAGTTGTAGCTGGCGCATTAGTTTCTATGCTCGCGCTGTCACTACCCCCACAGGCAACGCCCAACATTATGACAACGCCCAAGAGGGCAAGTCCCCTCAAATGACGCAATGTAACGTGAGTCTGATCTTTCATATTTCCCCCCGAAAAATGTGGTCCAATGGCTTCGAACCGAGTGAGTCTTCTTTTATCTAGACATTCACTTCATCGCTTCTCTAATATTTAGCGACTTGTCCGAAAGGGTATAGGTTCAATCGACTCTGCCTACTACTGAACAACTCCCGCCAATTCAGAACGAAGTGGCTGCTTAGCCTCGTTAAGCCCCAGTGCCGATTGGGCAGGAGACACCCATCCCGCCAATTCCGCAATATCCATTCGGATTTTTTGCGAGATATTGCTGATGATAGGGCTCGCCGTAATACCACTCGCCCATGACGGCTATTTCTGTCGTGATCGTTCCATACCCAGCCTCATTGAGTTTTATCTGGAACAAAGCGCATGAGGCCTGC
>ENA-UOYL01000556-UOYL01000556.1-marine-metagenome-genome-assembly--contig:-NODE-556-length-13456-cov-2.192840_pt1 | contig 13456 bp, 12 predicted proteins | sample MGYA00238173_ERZ767189 | MGnify/ENA primary metagenome ERZ767189 (study PRJEB28943, sample SAMN06267163) | marine metagenome | isolation source: Columbia River Estuary | place: USA:Columbia River Estuary... | reverse complement strand
GTTGAACCTCTAGTTCGTCGTATTCGCCCGCAGCATCTTCATCGTCGGCATCCGTTTCAATGTCGGCATCATCTTCATCTTCATCTTCAGAGATTGTGCCGATGCTCTCAGTGAGCGATCGAGCGCGCGCTCCAGCGCCACTCACAATCGTGGAGAAAAAGCCGCCAATAGCACTGGCTGAATCTTTCAGACTGAGACTTGAAATCAACAAACTGCAACCGAGAGCCAGCGCTACCAAAACCAAAACCGCAGCAATATCTCCAATCGTCACTTGCAGGATCTGGCCGAGTATCGCTCCCAACCATCCCCCTGCGCCGCCAAGAGCATCCACGCCCGTGAAAGCATCTGGACCCTTAAAAACATGCAAAATTCCGAGGGCAGATAACACAACTCCACCCCACCCAAGAGCCAACTTCACTCGATTGGGCGCTTCGTCTCCACGCAGTTGCGCCACGCCGATAGCGACGAATACCAACGGCAAGCAATATCGACCAAGTCCGAGCAGACAACCAAGGGCCGTGTCGGCCCCGCGCCCAACCGGACCTGCGAGTCGGGCATAAACCGCTAAGCCAACAATGACGCCCAGGACGATAAACCCAATCGCCACAAACTCACTTTCGCGACCATTAATCGCCCGACGAACCTCGCCAGTCTGCGAAGCCTTCGCTTGATCCCCACGACCAGCAGAATTGGAGCGCGAGGGAGTCTTCTTCGACGTTGGTTTTTTCGCACTCATCAACCCCAACGCTAGCAATGGGGCGCGCATGCGTTCGGTCATACCCCCAGTTAGGCACACTGTTTTTAGGGCAATAAACGGCTAAGAAGCATCCGTACCGATGATCTCACCATCTTTCGTCACGAGCACCGACATTTCACCACCTTGCGAGGAGTTCATAAGCACTCGGTAATCAGCAACTCCAGTGGACCCCGACGCCGTACCCACTCCAGCAATGACAAACATTCTCGCCGTTGAGTTGGGCAATGCACTGACGACTTTCAGTAATACATTTTCTACTGAAAAATTGACTGCAGAGCGCGTGAAGGTCGGCCCGTTGGCAGCGAGAGGCAGTGCTACAACTTCTAGTCCGTCTTGCGGTGTAAAGATGTACTGCACCGTGGCGTCGGGTAACCCATCGGGATTCGGTTGGCCATCAAGATCGGTGGCAAGAAAAAGGTTCACGACCGAGTCAGTGACATTGATTTCAAAATAGGCCTGATCTTCACCGACGCCTACATCAACGGCATCCATTGCTAGCGCAATGAGATCAAGGCGCAGAGTTGAGTCTTTGACATTTGGCTGCTCGCCTCGGCAAGCCAACAACACAGTCACTAAAGAACCAACAAGGAATAACGGGAATAATCTTTTCGAGGCCATCTAGGCCTCCATGACCACGGGAACAATCATCGGACGGCGCTTGGTTCGCTCGTTCACGAAACGACCAGCAGCACGGCGTACGTCTTTCTCCAACGCTTCAGGGCTGCGCACACCTTCGGCCAAAGCCTTTTCCACAGCAGCGGCCACGACTTCGCAGGCTTCATCAAGTAAATCTTCAGCCTCTGGGGCGTAGACCCAACCGCGAGTGATGATCTCAGGACCTGTCAGAACTTTCCCAGAGGCAACGTCAACAGTCACAATGACGACAACAACACCTTCTTCAGCAAGAACTTTTCGGTCGCGCAACACGCCCTGTCCAACGTCACCGACGATGCCATCAACATACAAATAACCAGCTGGGATTCGCGCTACTGGTGCGAGTCCTTCATCAGACAGTTCAAGGACATCTCCATCTTCGCACAGCAACACATTGGATTTCGCAACTCCCATGATGATGCCCAACTTTGCATGAGCCACGAGATGCCGATACTCGCCATGCACTGGCACGAACCATTCTGGCTTGACAATTGAAAGATACGTTTTGAGTTCGTCGGCTTGGGCATGTCCCGTGGCGTGCACATCGGCGATACCGGAGTGCACTACTTCAGCGCCAGCACGTAACAAGCCATCAATCACTCGCGTCACATTGGTCTCATTGCCTGGAATAGCATCGCTGGACAAAATAACTGCATCACGTTCAGTGACTTTTAGCCATTTGCTATCACCACGCGCCATCAACGACAGAGCCGACATGGGTTCTCCCTGACTACCAGTGGAGATAATGCACATTTTATGCGGTGGGTAATCATCGGCTTGTTCAATATCAATCAACGTGTCATCTGGAACATGAAGAACCCCGAGATCACGGGCCATGCGGACATTTTTCTGCATTGAGCGACCCATCGTGGCCACCTTGCGCCCAGTTTCCACAGCGGCATCAATGATCTGTTGAATTCGGTGGATATGACTTGCAAAACTGGCAGTAATGATTCGGCGGTCACGGTGCTCATGAAACAAAGCCCGCAGAACCCCACTGATTGATGTTTCGCTTGGAGCATGCCCATGTTCTTCAGCATTCGTCGAATCGCATAACAGCAAACGAATTCCATCTGTTGAAGCGATAGCACCGATGCGCGCTAAATCAGTGCGGCGACCATCTACTGGAGTGAGATCTAATTTGAAGTCACCAGAGTGCAAGAGCACTCCTTGGGGAGTATGCACCGCGACAGCAAAAGCATGCGGCACAGAATGTGTCACTGGAATGAACTCAACATCAAATGGGCCAATCATTCTTCGTTCACCGTCGCGCACAACAATCAGTTCTGTGCGACCGAGCAGTCCCGCTTCTTCAATGCGGTTGCGTGCTAAACCCAAAGTGACATCAGAGCCATAGACCGGAAAACTGAGATCGCGCAAAAGATACTGCAACCCGCCGACATGATCTTCATGCCCGTGAGTCGCAACACAAGCCACAACCCGATCAGCATTTTCCCGGAGCCAAGTGAAGTCAGGAAGAACTAGGTCAATGCCATGCATATCGGCATCAGGAAACATCAACCCACAATCGATGAGTAACAACTTGTCATCTTGTTCGATGACCATGCAGTTGCGACCGATCTCTCCGAGACCACCGAGAAAGGCAATCCGGATTGGCGCTGCCATCAGGAAGCCCGCAAACGAGAAGCCTGAAGATTAGCGAGAACTACTTTGGCCTTCTCGACTACGAAATCAGCAGGTGGACCCATTGGCAGACGACACTCACCGACTGGAATGCCGAGCAAATTCATCATCACTTTGCTGGGGATCGGATTAGGTGATTCGTCTCCAGTTTCGTAGGCAAAACTTTCCAGCAGGCGTTGATTGATGGCCAGAGCGCCGACGGTGTCTCCATCTTGCCAACAACTAAACATCTGCTGATGATCAATCGCCGACCAATGCGTAGCCACGCCGATCACTCCAACCGCTCCGACAGCCAGCAATGGCAACGTCAGTCCGTCATCACCGCTGTAAACCTCAAAGCCAGATGGAGCAGCGGCGATGACATTGGCAGTTTCAGCGGGATTTCCAGCTGCGTCTTTCAAAGCCACGACCGTTGGAACATCATGAGCCAACTTCAACAAAGTTGAGGTGCTAATTTTTCGCCCTGTCCGTACGGGAATGTCGTAGACGATGATTGGCAGATCAGAAGCGGCGGCCACGGCGCGAATATGAGCCTCAATGCCCGATTGCGGAGGGCGGTTGTAGTACGGAGCGACAACTAATAGCCCCGCCACGCCTAACTTGCTGGCCTCTTTCGTCATGTGAATTGAGTGCAAAGTGTCGTTGGTTCCCGTACCCGCAATGACAGGGATGGTCACTGCTTCGGTCACTGCTGCAAACAAACTCAATCGCTCATTGTCAGTCAACACGGGTGCCTCACCAGTTGTTCCGGCTATGACAAGTCCATCATTGCCGTTGGCTTGCAACCATTTCGCCAAACGTTGAGCACCATCAAGGTCAAGCGCTCCACTGGCATCAAAGGGTGTCACCATTGCGGTGAGAACATTTCCAAAACGAGCCATCAGAAACTCCCCTCCTTAGCGCGATCAATTCCTTGAGTGAGGATCAAGTCTTCATGAAGTTCCATCCACACATCGTGGAATGATCCACACATCACTCCCGTAAACATATTATTTGCTCCACCTTCAACCAAGGCACAGGTTGACTCAAGACGAGGTCCGTAATTAGACAGACGCGGCAAAATCAACGTCATGGCTTGAAGCACTGGCGCCGCCGATGCGTGCAATCCCGTCAAGCGTTTGATGACTGATTGGTCAAGGCAGCGTCACTGTGATCGTTAAGAGCGCCATCGCGTAACTGCCAGTCCCCACAGAGATGTTTAAAGGAATCATTGATCTCTAAAAATTGATGATAGTGAACCTTCAAAGGCTCTAGATCAAGACCTGCAATGTCACGATCCAAGGCCGGTCGATGCGCAGTTCGACCGGCAGGTGTGAGTTGCCACAATGAACGAGCCTCACGGAACATGACTAACTCCTCAGCAGCAAGTTCCTGCAGATGAGAATCCACTTCGCTGATCTGGAGAGCCACCATCTCGGCCAAGGTCTCAGTTTTGGCGAATCCCTTAATACGCAAAGCGTGGAATGTTAGAAATTTGGGATCGGCTTGATAAGAATTTGAACGTGCCATATCCCCTACATCGTAGTGCTTAGGCTCGCCACGCAAGATACCGATTCACCATAGGGGCACCCCACGATGAACCCAATGACCTGTTCACGGGTACTAGCGTCAAGATGTGGACCAGATGGCGATGAGCGACACCCAGCGAACGAACCTGGTGATCATCTTTGGTGGACAGTCCGCTGAACATGATGTCAGTTGTTCAACGGCCGCCCATGTGATGAAAGCCATTGATCTTCGGCGCTATGCGGTCACTGCCCTAGGCATTGACGTACATGGCCAATGGCACCTTGCTGAATCGGCAATGGCTGCTTTGGATCGTGGCTCAGATGCTGTACCTGACCGCTTGCAAGCCAGTGGACCTGTTGTGGCTGCATCACTGGCGCTGACCGCCGCTACGGCAAACGCAAACGCTGTGGTGATGCCCCTGTTACACGGACCCATGGGCGAAGATGGAACGATTCAAGGCATGTTGGAATTACTTGACGTGGCCTATGTCGGAGCCGGTGTTTTAGGTTCATCGATTGGCATGGACAAAGCACTCTCCAAAGATGTGCTGGCACGTCACGGAATCGCCCAACCGCGATACCACGCTCTTCGAGAATCAGAAATCAACCTCGAAACTCTGCGCGATATTGTCAACGAACTTGGGCTGCCGCTATTCGTCAAGCCCGCCAATATGGGTTCTTCAGTCGGCGTCAGTAAGGCACACGATGTTGACGAGGTCATAGCAGCAACGGAGCAGGCACTTACTTACGACGAATGGATCGTCTTTGAAGAGGCCATCACGGGACGTGAGATTGAAGTCGCTGTACTTGGCAGTCTTGAACCCGAAGCCAGCGTGGCGGGGGAAATTGTTCCGGCTCATGAGTTTTATGATTACGAAGATAAATATCTTGGTGATAGTGCTCAACTGTTAGTGCCTGCGCCGTTGAGTCATGCTGCCGCGACTGAAGTGCGCCAACTGGCAATACAAGTTTTCCAAGCGTTGCGCGGCGAGGGCTTAGCGCGCGTTGATTTTTTCTATGAAGAAAATGGTCGTGGCTTTCTATGCAATGAGATAAATACCATGCCTGGCTTTACACCGATCTCGATGTACCCGAAATTGTGGTTAGCTTCGGGGCTGAGTTACCCAGAACTGATTGACCGCCTCGTTGAATTGGCTCAACAGCGTCACGCCCGTCGGCGACGAAATACTGCCCACTGAGATTTCACTACGGCGCCAGTGCAGCCCGCAAAAATGAGGTCAACTCGTTGCGCAGTTTTCGCAGACCAATGACATCTTGACTCCACCCAACAACACGCAAGGCCTCTGGTTCAGTTGCAATGCCTGCGACCGTGGCGTACACCAAAGCGATAATCAATGACGGATCCCCCTGACGCAGTCGACCAGCCTGCATTTCAGTTCGCAGCCACGTCCCAGCACGAGTCACCAGTGGATTAAGGATCTCGGTCAGGTGTTCGGCTGCACCTGGGGGCAAGCGACTCAATTCGCGGAGTAGACCCAATAAGGCAGGACGTCGCACAGCCGGGCGAAAAACAGCATGAATGACCGCTTCGAGACGATCCAAGGGCATATCGGGTGCGGAACGAATGGCAGCCTCAACGACGACCGTCAATTCGGCGGCCATATTGACCAAAACAGCCTGAATGAGGTCGTCTTTGGAGGCAAACCAATACAGCAAAGATTGTTTGGCGACGCCCACTTCAGCAGCAATCTGATCCAGGCTGACAGAGTCAAACCCCCTGGTACCGAAGAGAATCGTGGCACTTTCGAGAATCCGTTCGCGGGTATCACTACGGCGATTGGGGGCGAGTGAGCGACGAGCCATCACCTATTCCTACCAGCCCCAGAGACCTTTTTGTGAGATTGTCTACCATTTGGTAGAGAACCGTGATAAAAATGATCTGTGATTTCAGAGAATCTTCGGGGCAAGCGCATCGCAATCACTGGGGCAACTGGCTTTGTTGGCACTGCCCTCGTTGAGCGTTTGCTGTTCAGCGTGCCTGAGTGCGAGTTGGTGTTACTGGTTCGTGATGGCCGCCGCACGCCTGCTGCCGAGCGAGTTCGGCGCGAGATTCTGAAAAATGATGCCTTCGATCGACTGCGAAAAAAACTCGGAGCAGATTTTGATGCCAGCATCATGAGTCGAATCTCTGTCGTGGCTGGAGATGTCAGTACCGATGGACTCGGACTCTCACCAAGTGATGCGCAAATATTTGCATCATGTGACATCGTCATCCACTCCGCAGCGAGCGTCTCTTTTGATTCCCCGCTTGATAGTGCGGTGGAAGTCAACTTGCTGGGGCCGATGCGCATTGCTGAATTACTCAATGCCATTGGGCCAAAAGCCGATGGGACGATGCCTCATTTAGTGGCTGTCAGTACTTGTTATGTGGCTGGCAACCGACGCGGCACAGCACCTGAAGAACTTGTCAGTGCTGGACCATTTGATATTGGGCTGAATTGGAAAACTGAAGTCACCGCGGCGCGACGTTTGCGCGGCGATGCCGAAGCAGCAAGTCGTGCCCCCGTCGAACTTGCGAACTTTCGCTCACAGGCGCGTTCAGAATTAGGAGCCGCAGGGGCCCCCGCATTAGCCGCCAAGACTGAACAGAATCGCCAACGTTGGGTCAAAGATCAACTTGTTGAAGCAGGGCGCACGCGAGCAGCCAGCGTGGGTTGGCCAGATGCATATGCCTTCACCAAAGCTCTCGGCGAGCAAGCCCTACATGAGACAAAAGGAAATGTGCCAGTCAGTATTGTTCGGCCTTCCATCATTGAATCGGCACTGTCCGAACCCTCACCTGGCTGGATTCGCGGATTTCGGATGGCCGAACCCGTCATCATTTCCTACGCTCGAGGATTACTCGACCAGTTTCCAGGTGTTCCAGAAGGCACAGTAGACGTCATCCCAGTTGACCTTGTCGTGGCTGCGATTGTGGCAGTTGCCGCTTTGGGTCCAGATGAAGCACCACACATCACACAAGTTGCTTCTGGTTCAACGAACCCTCTCAAATACCGCACCTTGGTGGACAATGTGCGCGACTGGTTTACCCAGCATCCGATTTATGATGCAGAAGGTCAGCCCATTGTCGTAGCCGACTGGAAGTTTCCGGGTCGTGGGAAAGTTGAAAAACAACTCACTCGCGCGAAAACGGTCATCGCTCAGAGCGAGAAAATTCTTGGCGCTTTACCCTTACGCGGTACGCAGGCGGCGTGGTCCGCAAAACTTGAAGATCGCCGTGGAGATATTGAACGAGCGCTGGAATATGTTGAGTTATACGGCCTGTACACCGAATGTGAAGCAATCTATTCAGTCAACAATTTGTTAGCCATCAACGATCGTATGAGCGACGCAGATCGAGAGACTTTCTGTCTTGATCCGCGAGTCGTACATTGGCCGACCTATATATCAACCATTCACCTTCCATCTATCGTGCTGCACAGTCGAGTGAAGACCACACCTGGCAAAAGCACTCTTGACCGTAGCGACAGACTGCGCAAGCAGATCCTTGATCCAAGTCGTCACGTGGCGGCTTTTGATCTAGAAAATACTTTGATCTCCAGCAATGTCGTGGAGAGTTTCTCGTGGCTCGCGACACGCAGATTGAACTCCCCCGAACGCGTACGTTACGTATTGCGCACCCTGCGCGAAGCACCGAACTTATTGTCCATGGATCGTAAAGACCGTTCCGACTTCTTGCGCTATTTTTATCGGCGTTACGAAGATGCCCCCGTGCAACAGATTGAAGAAGATTCCCAAGAACTCTTGGCGCAACTGATTATGACAAAAAGTTTTCCCGCTGGACTTCGTCGAGTCCGCGAACACCGTGCTCTCGGGCATCGCACGATTCTGATTACGGGAGCCATGAGTTTTGCTGTTGAAGGATTACGACCATTATTTGATGAAATTGTGGCCGCCGAAATGACAGTGCGACCCGATGGCACATATTCCGGTGAACTGGCAAAGGTTCCACCAACCGGAGAAACACGTGCCCAAGTTTTGGCTGATTATTGCGCTAGCGAAGGTCTGCGTCTTGAGGAATCAATTGCCTACGCCGACTCCAGCAGTGATTTACCGATGCTTGAAGCCGTCGGCTTTCCAGTAGCCGTGAACCCCGAAACGCGGTTGGCAACGATTGCTCGAAAACGCGGCTGGCTCGTTGAAAATTGGGAGAAAGCATCTGGAGGTCCACGACCACGTCTTCCTCTCGGTCCCATGATGTCCGAGCGCGAACAGAAACGTTTTTCTGAACGAAATAAGCGCTCTTCGTATCGGTCGGGATTATGAAAGCACTGAAGATCACTCGTAGCAACACCAAGTTTGCCGTGGCCCGCCTGGTCAGTCCGATCAGTGCCCTTGGAGCTGCCAAATTTGGGCCACTCTCATTAGTCAATGAATCTGCGCCCGAACTCCCCAATGCAGAGGGATGGCATCGCATCACACCCCGTCTCACGGGAATCTGTGGTAGCGATTTATCACTCGTCGAAGGCCACGCATCAACATACTTTGACGATTGGGTCTCCTTCCCGTTTGTTCCTGGTCACGAAGTTGTGGCCGATTGCGATGACGGACGCCGTGTCGTCCTTGAACCTGTACTCGGTCACGCATGTCGCGGGCTTCCACTCCCCTTTGAAGGAGCTGCCCCAGGAGACGGCGATGATTATGCGCACCTAGTCGGTGGTCATCTCGAGCCTGGTATTCAAACTGGATTTTGTCATTCCACAGGTGGTGGGTGGGCCAGCGAACTCATTGCCCACGAAAGTCAGTTACACAGCATCCCTGATGCTATGAGCGATGAACAAGCCGTTCTTGTTGAGCCTGCAGCCGGAGGGATTCACGCTGCTTTGGCGACATGGCCCGCCGTACACATCGCACTTCAGCGAGGAGAAACGCCCATCGTGGCCGTTCTCGGAGCGGGCACGATGGGACTATGCGCGATCGCTGGCTTGCGACGTTATGTGCCTGGCGTGCGCATCGTTGTTGGTGCTCGTTATCCACATCAGCAAGCCTTAGCGCGATCCCTCGGCGCTGACGTTGTCGTTCCTTCCGCAGAATTAGCACGTGCAGTACGCCGAGAATCCGGCTGTCATGTTGTCGGCGATTATCTCTCGGGTGGATGTCATGCAACCATTGACGCTGTCGGAAGTGCAGACAGCATTATGGATTGCTTGAAGTTCACTCGTCCCCGCGGTCGCGTTGTACTACTCGGTATGCCGGCCATTGTTTCTTTAGACCTCACTGGTTTATGGCATCGTGAAACTGCGCTCGTTGGTGCCTACACCTACGGAACTGAATCAATGCCCGATGGGACCCGCAAGCACACCTTTGATCTTGCTATTGAGACCGCTGCTGAGTGCCAACTTGAGCGCCTAGTTTCTGCTTCCTATCGCCTTGATGATTACAAGGATGCCATCGCTCATGCAGCGGCATCTGGACGTCGTGGTGCTGTGAAAATTGTATTTGACTTGCGTTCAACTCCGGAACGCAAAAAGAAGGAGACCAACTAATGCCTCGTCCCGGTTTTGTTTTAGAAGTCGATAAGTCGACACCACCTATTTTGTTTTGGCGTGGCGAAAACTTTTCTTTAGAAAAGTTGCCCGCTGGGCGTAGTCGCGTGATCTACGCGCCAGAACCTCTCCCCGCTATTGAGGATGTCGACGGTGCGATTCGTCATGCCCTTCTCAATCCCATTGAACAAGACCCCTTGCCTGAGCAACTGTTCCCGGGAATGAAACTGACGATCGCTTTTGACGATGTGAGTTTGCCCTTACCCAAGATGGAACGCCCCGATATTCGTCAGCGCGTCATTGAGGCAGTACTCGACATGGCGGCCGAAGCGGGTGTTGATGATGTGCACATCATTTCAGCCTTGGCGCTGCATCGCCGTATGACCGAAGAAGAACTTCGCCACTGCCTGGGCGATCGCATCTACGATGCTTTCGCTCCGCGTGGGACGTTGTATCAACATGATGCAGAAGACCCCGACAATTTGACCTACCTCGGGCAAACCCCACACGGCGAAGATGTTGAAATCAATAAGCGTGCCGCTGAGAGCGATCTACTTGTCTATGTCAACATCAACCTCGTGGCCATGGATGGTGGTTGGAAGAGCACCGCAACAGGTCTTTCGTCTTATAAGTCGCTACGTCACCATCACAATCCCGAGACGATGATTCATTCGCGCAGTTTCATGGATCAGCACCGCAGTGAACTGCACAAAAGCAATTGGCGAATGGGCAAAGTCTTGATCGACAGTGGTGTCAAAGTTTTCCAAATTGAAACCACTTTGAACACCGACACATTTCCCTCTCCATTTGGTTTCCTCGCCAAACGCGAATGGGAATGGTCACCCTCTGACCGTATGACGTATCTCGCTTCAACCAAAGCGCTGAAGCGTACGCCGACACGCCTAGCGCGCAAGATATTTCATTCAATTGAAGCCCCCCACCAGATGACAAGCGTCCAAGCCGGTGATGTTGAAGCCGTACACCGCATCACGACGGAGCATGTCTATAAGCAACAACTCGTTGAGGTGAAAGGTCAGACCGACATTTTGACTATGGGAATCCCCTACATCAGTCCTTACAACGTGAACTCGATCCTCAACCCGATCTTGGTGATGTGCATGGGTCTTGGTTACTACTTCAATATGTACAAAGGCATGCCGTTGGTGCGTGAAGGCGGAGTGATCATCATGACTCACCCAACCCAACCCGATTTCCATCCCGTGCATCATCCGTCATATATCGACTTCTTTGAGCAAGTTCTGGCTGATACCACTGACCCACATGTGATGTCACAAAAATGGGAAAAGCAGTACGCCGAAGATGAGTGGTACAAGCATCTATATCGCACCACCTACGCCTATCACGGAGTGCATCCTTTCTACATGTGGTATTGGGGCAGCCATGCTCTACAGCACTGCAGCAGAATTATCATCGTTGGTGGAGACCCTAAGACTGTTCGCCGTCTCGGATTCGTCCCCGCTTCAACAATGGATGATGCTTTGGAAATCGCCAGCGACGTTGTTGGTCGCGCACCTACTATCACCCATCTCCATTCGCCACCGCTCATGGTCGCCGATGTCTCGTGAATAGAGAACTGTGATGGCCCGACGCGACGACGCACCTTGGAAACCGAGCAATTTAGCTAAAGCCGCGCGCCTTGGTGAATGGGCTGAACGGATCACTCACCCCATTGCCAAACGCACTTACCGTCAAGGTTTTCCATATCTTCCCCCGACCGTGCCTTTGGGAATGGATGTTCCCCACAAGCCAGCAAAACTTGGGGCGGATTACGAGACCTCGTGGGCTCGTAAAGCTCCAGCCAAGTTTGTCCGACGAGGCATTGTCAACGGACCCATGCGACTCGTCGTCAAAGGCATCACTAGCCCCAAGGTATATGGCACTGATCGACTCAGCGACTTATCGCGGCTCGATGATCCCCCACCATTAATTTTCACACCCAACCACCACAGTCACCTTGACACCGCCGTGATGGTGGTCACGATTCCCGAACCCTGGCGCTCAAAACTTGTTGTGGCTGCGGCGGCTGATTACTTTTTTGACAAACGCTGGAAAGCCATGATGGCCTCATTGTCTCTCAATGCGATCCCTATTGACCGCGAGGTCACTGGTCGCAAATCCTCAGAGATGATCAAAGAACTCATTGACGACGGCTGGAGTTTGATGATCTACCCAGAAGGTGGCCGGTCACCTGATGGTTGGGGTCAAGACTTCAAAGGTGGGGCCGCTTATCTCTCGGCAAGAACCGGTGCCGCCGTCGTCCCAGTTTTTATCGATGGCACAGGTGCGCTTTTCGGCAAGGGAATGAAGCGACCCAAATTAGGAACTACAAAGGTCGTTTTTGGTCAACCATTACGCGCTCTCGACGAAGAGAACACACGTAGATTTTCAGCGCGTATTGAAGCAGCGGTATCTGAACTTGGTGACGAATCTTTAACCGATTTCTGGACTGCCCGACAACGTTCAGCGCGCAAAGAAAACACAAAGTTGACAGGCCCCGAATACACCGGATGGCGACGTCAGTGGGCTCTTTCTGAGCGACGCGAAATGGGTACTGCAGGACTACGGCGCCGCCAAAAACGACGCTGGCCAGATCTTGGAAACTAACGAAGTCTTCTAGGGTTCCGTTTTCGCTGGAATATTGATTTCATCTCCCGGCAAAATCACCACAGATGCGTCAATCCAACCATTGGCGGCCATCAGCGCCGAAACCGTGACGCCCCACTGATTGGCGATAGCAGAGAATGAGTCACCTGCAACGACGGTGTACTTACCTTGACCCGGGTCGGGGCCAGGCATCGTTGTCTCTGTTGGAATCGGCAGACCAGGCAAAGTTGTGGTCTGCATTGCCGATGGCGGAATCAAAATGTTTTGCCCGACAACAAGATTATGCAAGATGCCTTCGGGCCAATTGTTGTAACTCGCTAACTCAACTGGCGCTACCCCGAAACGACTAGCGATGGCGTACACAGAATCGCCGCCGACAATCGTGTAACTGATGGCCGGCGGCAAAGTGTTGGCAGGGTCAACGGTCGTCACCACCGAGGGTGGAGTCGTGGCGTAATTAGTTGACGTCAGCGGGCGCAAAGTAGTCGCCGATGAACCAGGGTCAGCGCCACAGGAAGCCAGCAAAGCCATGCCTGCGAGGCCAACACCAATCAATGAAATACGAAGTCTGAGCACGTGCGTCAATCTAGATCGTTTTGGGGTCGCGAACACGGCAACACCTGTGGACAATGCCACATGTGAGTATTTCACCTCCACTTACACCAATGGTCGGGCACTCGGCGGAATCGGCGCGGGAAGCGTCGTCTCACCCATCAGATATGTATCGACACCTGCGGCACAAGCCCGACCCTCGGCTATAG